>Ga0307509_10006883_pt1 | contig 15115 bp, 22 predicted proteins | sample 10_EM_MG_FD_202245 | JGI IMG/M metagenome (GOLD analysis project Ga0307509, IMG submission 202245) | Populus trichocarpa ectomycorrhiza microbial communities from riparian zone in the Pacific Northwest, United States - 10_EM | ecosystem: Host-associated > Plants > Roots > Unclassified | place...
GGCCGGACCGACCGACCGAATCGGATACCGCATAGTCGCCGCATTACATTACATTACTAGCGAGTATTATATTATCATACTACTTGATAATCCCGACTGGCCAGCGGGGGGGGGGGGGGGGATATTACCATGTGGTCGTGCGGGGGTTTCGCTGGCTAGCTAGCTAGCTTGGTCGTCGGTGGGTGAATGGTGGCAGGTGATAGCATAGCATCGCGGAGGAGAGAGGAAGAGGAGAACAGTTATCATTCGTACAAACTGCCAGGGACAATTTTTCCGAAAGTGTCTTTTTTTTTTTTGGTCCGGATTTGCTACCGTACCGTAGGCTAGACTAGACCAGAGCAAGAACAGAGCAGACCGATTGGATCAGATGGATCAGATGGGGAATGCGGCGGTCAGTGGGTGAGGTAGTAAAAGCTAGTCAATCAGTCAGCAGAGGTACGTAGGAGGCGTGCTTACTTACTTTTACTTTTTTACCTGGGTCGTGGTTAGGATGGTATCATACCGTATGGTTATGGTGGATCTACGGTAGGGTAGTCTAGTGGACTAGGGGTGGAGGACGACGACTACAATGGTAGTTCTAAGCAGAGTTTGCCTTACGGGGACTTTTTACTGGTACTAGTACGGTACTGTACGGCGCAAGGTCTCTTCTTCTTCTTCTTCTTCTTCTTCTGTTTTTGGATGGCCGTTTTTTTTTTGTCCGCCTGCTTATGATGTCTGGATGGGGACGTTAGTAAGTGAGCCATCATAAGCACCCAGCACGGCAAAGCATCTAGCAGAAAGAACCACTACAACCCCATCATCCCGAAATTGATATCCTCGCCGCTGGGGCACGAGGGAAAGGAATTTAGTTTGGTTTACATTATACGAGCACAGTACTAGCACAGCACAGCACAGCGGCGAGGAATGTTTTGTCTCGTCTCGTTTTGTTTTGTCTTGTCTCGTTTTGTTTTGTTTGGTTTGGTTTGGTTTCGCCTCACCGAGCACACACATTCACATTCCGTGCAAAACCGACATGATCTATCTATCATATCAAGAACGGAATAGAAAACCATATCCCGTGTCCTTTTTTTTTTTTTTGCAAAGAAACAATTTTAATTACGGCACTGTTCGTTGATACTTGTATTGTAGCCCTACTGTCGTGTATCATAGTGCAGCGCAGATAGATGTCTAGGACGGTTAGAAATGGAAATGTTGGGTTTAGCACGGGATAGGTAGGCACGATTCGACAGGGGTTTGGTTGGCTCAATCGATGTCCGTGGCGTTCGATAATCGTTACGTCTGCTGCAGAGTTATCCGCGGTACCGTATGTGGCCGTTTAACTCGTGGCCATGAGATGGGATGGGAAGGAACGGTAGGTAGGTAGGTAGGTGGATAATTCACGGCACTTTTTTCTTCTTTCTTCTCAGTGAGAATAATAATAATAATAATAATAATAATAATAATAATAATAATCCGGGGACTATTCCTGATGATGATGATGACGATGATGAATTTTTTGGAGGTACATACCGCACCCGAGTACCCGTACGGTATCCACCGTTGCATGCCGGAAAGGAAGGAAGGAAGGAAGGAAACGTCCCTGCCTGTTCCGCTGCATGCCCGCCCGCGGGCCTTCGGTGCGGTGCAGTGGTCTTTGCGCGGTAGGGATGGGTACGTTCTCATCCTTCCCCTCCTCCTCCTCCTCCAATGCAGGCTACGAGCGAAGCGTGACAAAAAACAACCCACCACTCAGGAATATCCGAGTAGATGGATAGATACTTCGAGCACGTATAGGTTGGCCATAGAATTTGATGATCACTCGATCAATAAATTAATTAGAACTAGTGGATTAATTAATCAATCAATCAATAATCCTGAAACCCGGTAGACCAGAGACAGGACAGGACACAGGACGAGACAAGACAAGACAGGGTAAGGCCAGGCAAGGCAAGGCGCGGGACAAGAGAGACAAGACAAGACCAGACGAACGCCCGTCAGAATGGAGTGCTCTTCCTGTTCATCATCTCGGGGGCTCCGCGCACACGACACAATACACCCAGTACATTCATCGTATTGGCCCTACCTATTTCACTCACTCATTCATGTCATGTCATGTCCGACATGTACCAGCATCGCAAAAGGCGCATCGTGTGATGCGATAAACAATCGCTCGCTAAAAAAAAAACGAACAAACAAACAGACAAATAAAAAACAAAACAAAACAAAACAACCCATGCATAAAGGAAGATAGGATACGATGCGATGCGATGCGATAACACACTCATCCATCCATCCATCCATCCTTCAATCAATCAATCAGTCATGCCTACACCTATCTCCCTCTCTAGAACTTATCCATCTATCCACGCCTTGCCTTACTTACCTATCCACCGCTACCGCTACTGCGCCTATAACACATAGTTTCTACGCGCTCCCCACCCATCCATCAAGATTCCACTTGAGCAAAAGTGAAAGAAAGAGAGAAAGTGATAATACGTCAACTTACCTAACCACCGCCCGCACTTACCGCGCGACACAAAACCTCACCTTTTTTCATTACTATTATTATTTGCTTCTTTCTTCTAGACGGCGCCAAACAGACAGACAGACAGGACAGGGCTGAAACGAAGCGTCCAATTGGTCCGAACGAACCGAACCGAAAAGCAAGCGAGTGAAACCTCGACGAGCCACATGGCACAGTAAGCGAGTTTCTTGTTAGGTTAGGTTTGGTTTAAGGGGTTGGTGGTGTGTCTGTGTCTGTGTCTGTGTGTCTGTGTGTGTGTGTGTGTGGTGCAGATCTTGATCAGCCGGTTAAACCCGTTAGTAAAAAGAATTTCTTTTTTTCGTTTTCTTTTCTTTTTTCTTTTTTGGTTCCTCCTCTGATTCGTCCCCTTTTGGAACAAGGCATGAAAAGGGAGGGGAGGGGAAAGAAGACAAGAGCATTGTGAGTGGTTGGTTCCCGTAGGTTGTGGGGGGTTGGCGGTAGAGTTAGGCTTAGTTTGACTAGGATGGGGTGGCTGGTGTGGGGTCATGGTGGGTACTTTGTCAGAAAGTGGATAATGTTATTGTTCTGTTTGGCTGGATTGTTTGATTGTTAATTGTGTGTGTGTGTGTGTGTGGGTGTGGGTGGGGTGGTGGAGTTGAAGGAAACCCGGATACCGTTCGTGTAAGGAGGGGGGGGAAGGGAGGGAAGGAAGGGAAGGAGGTGGGCTCGGATAGGGTAGAAGTGGTAGCACAGGCGCGCGGTTGCACAAATTCTGGATGGGGGGTGCTCCCTTTTTGCAGGCGTTTTTGCTTTTTCTCCATTTCCTCTTTCCCTTTCCTTTTTTCCTATTTGGGGCAATGATGGATTTGAGAGGGGGGGGGGGGGATTTTTGTTTTCCACGTGCCGTGCCTGGATTGATGCTTTATTCGCTACTGTATTATCGTAATGGCTGTTGCAGCCTTCCTGTCGTTCTGTCTGTCAGTCGTAGTGAGGAAGTATTGAACCGGCGATACCGGTACCCTATGCGAACGAGGGCCTGAAGTGAAGAAGTGAAGTAAGAAAGTAAGAAAGTCTAAATGCTTGGTGATTATTGGAAACTCTTTTTCTTTTCTTCGAAAGGGGGCTTCACCGGTGGTACTTGCTTACTTATGATACTGGCTTGCGTTGCTTGCAGCTTGCTTTGCTTGCTCATCCACTCTGAGAGGGAGGAAGGCACGTTACCGTACCGGCAGGTATGATACTTCATGCGGTTCCGCAATAACGTTCTAGTCTTATGATTTCTAGTATCGGTAACCGTTTTAGGTCTATTTTCTTCTTCTTCCCCTCCCTCCTCCCTCCCTCCTCCCTCCTTCTTTCTATCTTTGCGCCTACGGATGGGTATTGTATTATGCTATGATACCTTGGTCCGCCTACCGTACCGTAACAGCCCAGTGCTCACATCGCTATTGTGCAGAATCACGGACGGAAAATGGAATTTGGTCGGAGGCGGTAGTGGAGCGGAGGGATACAGTACCCTCCCTACCATGATTCCCCCATCCCTCCCTCCCTACCTCCCTCGCCTGTAGAGCTGATATATCTACCGTCCTCTGTATGGCATGTTGATACTCGTAATTGATCCCTGCCCGTTGCACTTTTTTCTCCCCCGGCCGCGCGAATCACGATGGAGATGAAGGCCGTATCTTGGATTATGATACCAACCGGAACCATCCTATCCTATCTGCCTCACCGTACAGTACCGTATCATACTCGTACTAACTAACTAACTAACTAACGGCAATCCAGTTTTTGGTTTTTTGGTTTTTTTTAGCAAGTTGGATATCGAATTCGTAGGGCTTCAATTGGTGTTTCTCTTATTTTATTTTTATTGTCCATGGATAGGCGTTGGATGGATGAAAAATGTGAGGCTACCGATTTCCATTCTATTTATCGACGGAGTGGGGAAAAAAGGTTATTGTTATTATTATTATTATTATTATTATTATTATTATTTGACGATTGATCGACAGATTGTTCGTAAATACGGTAAGTTAGATAGAAACTGGGTGGATGGCGTTGCACTCTCACCCGCTTTTTTCTTCTCTCTCTCTTGTGCGTGCTCGGTGGGGTCTGTTTATTGTGCTGTGGTACCATTTCACTCAGCTGTCCTTGGGCGATCGAGTTCCAACTTTTATCATAATGGCAACTCAACAATCACGAGTGTTATGTTTCTCATCTTTTCTTTCTTTCTTTCTTTTCTATTGTGTTTTGTTTTGTTTTGTTTTCTTTCTTTCTTTATCTTCCTGTTTTTATTTTTTTATTTTTTTATACCAAGAAAGTCCATCGCTTTGTGACATACCGTACCGGTACTCTCCCCTCTTCGCTCTTCTCCTCCTCCTCCTCGTCCATTTCCTTTTCCCTTATCCTTCCCCCCTCTCCTGTGATTTGATAGGCTGCGGTAGGTTAATGTGCGGGCGAGCATTTATTTCTCCGGAAACGGGGATTCGCGGGCTGCATGCATGAGTCTTTGGTCAGGTGAGTGGTTTTTTTAACAAGGTGTGGGTGGGTTTCTTTTGGAGGAAAAAGTGGTGTGGGGAGGGCAGTTTTTTTCGAGAAATTCGGGGGCGAAATGCGAGTGGACGGGGACGGGGTAAGTAGGTTATGAGTTACTCAGGTAGAGTGCCGTACCGGATGTATGAAGAAGGAAGCAGGCAGGTAGGCAGGATGAGGCAGTACCGTTGCTGTATGTATGTATGCATGTATCGAGTCCAATCGAGGATTTTTGATGGTGGGGGAGGGAGGATTGGAAACTGTATCAATGGCAAGGGGGATGGATGATGTCCGAGGAGGGAGAGGTTTAGCATTCTGTATAGGTACATAGGCATAATATGGCAATTGACCGATTGACCGATTGAATGAAGCGCGGTCGGAATTAATTATTTTTTTGGTGAGTAAGAGAGAGGGTATCATACCGGTAGGGAAGAATCAAGTTTAGACTAGGGGAAACCAGGAATCCTGAACCTGCCGTACCCTTATCCCATTCAATGACGTGGACTTAAGCGAAAGAATAGGGGAATTGTTCTCCTCGAACAATGCTATTGATATTAGCCGCGCGAATACAATAGGAACCTAGCTCTTCTTTTTTCTCCTTTTTTTTTTGGTCCTTTCTTCTACCCTTATTCATAATTAATTGTCTCGTTCGCGGATCACGCTGTTTCTACCTGCGAAGAGGAGGGGGGGGGAAGGGAAAAGAAAAAAAAAGGAAAAAGGAAAAAGGAAAAAAGCCCCATCTTCATCCTTCCTTTGAGAATTCATCTCCATCTCGTACCTGCGTAACACAAAACGAGAACCGAGACAAGAAATCGTCCCTGTCCCTCAGTCATGCTAAGCTAAACTACATACGCTCGCTGCCCTACCCTTTCCCTTCTAACTAGCTCTTCCTCCACTCCACTCCCTCCCCACCCCCCGCTTCGCGATAAGCCGCCAATCCCTTCCTGCCGCCGCTTTCGTTTTCCCGGACCCGGATCGTGCCTAGAACTGGACCATCTTTCCAGCTAGCGCTTAGCGACTCATTGGTAGTGGACGGCGGTGGCGGCGGGGGAAGGGTAAGGGGGGGGGGGAATAAAAGCCTAAAATATGGGTAAGAAAATGGGATGAATTTTTACTGCATCGCAAGTCAAATAATGTCTTGGCTGCATTTCTTGAGAACCTCGCTTCATGATTTTCCTGTATGATGCGTACGTTCTTGAAACGAGAGAGCGTTAAACGAGCGGCCGGTGTGGGAAGCGTGGGAATGGTGGAGATGGGGAAATGGGGAATGGGGAATGGAGGAGACAAGGCAGGACAGGCAGGGTGAGAAAGAAGAAAACACGAGGGAAAAAAAAAAGAAAAATAGGAGGGTAAAGAAAGAAATAAAAAAAACAAAAAAAAACCAATTCGATTTGACAGGGAAACGAAAAAAAAGCGAGGTCGGGGAATGGAAGAAAGTCAAAAGGGTAAGATGGTAGCGCGGGAAGGAGAGACCGAGATAGGTGGAATAGATAGATGGATAGAGAGAGAGAGAGAGAGAGAATGATAGAAAGGAGGGAAATGGAGTAGGGGGTGGTGGTGATTTCCATCCTGTTTTGGACACAAGACAGAACGCTGCAATACCGCCGGTGCTGGTACGAGTACAGTATCGTGATACCGCTACGGGTGCCATATTGAGTGAGTGCCTGTGGAGTAATTAATTGAATGTCTTGTCCTTCATGCTGTGGCGACGGGTAGGGAAGGGAAGGTTGACGAGATCAAAAGTGGTAATAGTGCTTCGTGGTTTAGACTACCGTACCGAGATGCGTTGCGTGCAGTACTCTTCAGTTCCCACTATGATAGACTCGGCTAGCCTCATCCCATCAGTTAATCCTTACCCTAAACCAGCCTCAGGCGAGACGCCAGGCACAAGCACGCAGCAAGCAGCATCCAGGCAGATAAATCAGCAAAAGGACCATACGACACTACAGAGGCGGGATCAGAATCAGGATCGGAACAGTCAGAACAAGAGCAATTCATTCAACTCCCCTCCCCCCCCCTTCTCCCCAGAAGGACATTTGATCCATTCAAAAAGCATTTCAAATTCTCCCCCAAAGGAGGCGTTTTGCGCCGCAGCGGCCCCTGCGCTGTCCCCCTTCCCTGGTCGGAATTACTACTGCACTGGAGTACCGTACACAAAGGGTTCTACAGTATCGTATTGTATGACAGCGCAAGAGATTGATGCTGCTACGAGTACTGCTACTGCTGCCCCTGCCGTATGATACTCCTACTCCTCCGCAGCGATACCGGTACTGTAGCAACTGTAGTAATAGCGAAAGAGTGCAAGCCCAGTCACTTGCTCATTCCACTCGCCCAGTTCACACTTTCACTTACAGTGACATATTTCAAGACAAGACATGCATGCATTTGACTTGACTTGCAGGAACCAGCTTCAAGACAGACATGGGTTTCTGGAAAAAAGCAAAAGAGCTAAAGAAGAAAATAAAAGGGACATTTTTCTTTTCTTTTCTTTTTTCCTCTTGTCTCTCTTTTCTTTCTTTTTTCTAGAGGGAGAGAGACAAGAGGGAAAAAACGAATTAGGTTCATACATGGGAGAATAAGAAAATAAAAGGGTATAAAAAGAAAAGAAAAGAAAAAGGACATCACACCTTTCTTTTCCCTCTTTGCTTTTTGCACAATAGCTGTTCTGCTAACCGCACAGCAACGATTGACGGACTCATCATCGCGCCTGGCTATGAGGTTCACTTCTTGCCTTTTACAGGGGTAGCCGGGGGGGTGAAGGGGAGAAGATGTAGGGAGGTAAAGTACCGTACGTAACGGGAGTAAATTGATAAAGTGTGGTAGAAAAAGGACTTGTTCCGAATTTGAAGATTTTACTTCAATGGGATTTACATATAATCTTCCACTCCCACTTCCCCTTCCACACCCCCTCCCTTCCTCAATGCGGTGTCACCGATCACTGAGATACAAAAGTCCAAGCTTAAATGAATGAGAACGACAGGCTCTCAAAAAGCAAATAAGGCCCTTCCACCATAACTACCTACCTCCTCCTCAACCTACTGCCACTACTCCCCGATAGATATACCGCCGGTACATAGGGTACGGTAGTCCTCGACTATTATTTTTTTCCTTCTTTCCTTTTTCCACGACCACATCACTATCTTCTTCATAAGGCTTCCTGGTTCCACCTTCCTCCACCCCCCCCCTTCGTCATCCGTCATCCGTCGTCGGCTCACCACTGCCACAACAACAACAACACCACACAATTTGCCTCTTCTCCCTTTCACATTAGAGCTCCAAAACGGAAATCATCTGGACTCCCTTTTTTCGGCATCTATAGAACGAAAACCTGTTGGATTGATTGTTGATTGATTGAAAGAAAAAGCCAAAACCAAAAAAAAAGCCATTTTGTATATCACACGATACTTGCACAACCATCAATAAGCTCCGGGCTTATTGATTATAGTCGGTGTTTTTTGTTGCAGTCTTCAAAATTCAGGAATTAGAGGTCATTCCGCGGTGTTTACCGTGGTCTTCACTCGTGGCGTCCCAAGGAGTTTACTCGGCATATTCGCCGCCATCCTCGACGACGACGTTCGGAGAGTACTCACAGTACGGTAGAATGAATCAGTACGGGGATGAGGAGGATTGGAGTCAATTCCCAGTGGGATGCTATAGTGTAGGTTTTGCGAATCTTTTTTTTCCCTTTTTCGATCCCTTTTTCACAATAGCGATGACGGCGACGGTGGTGACGATGACGATAGTCATGTGAGGAAAAGGGAGGGAGGGGGGGAAAGAGAAAAAAAAGAAAAGTGGAGGCAATAAAATATGGAAAAGCTAATTGAATAGTGGGAAACACAGAACTCATTAAGTTACCATGCAACGCTCGAGTCTCACCCATCACTAGACTACCCGCTCTCACTATCCCCAATACCACTACTCTCCTCACCATCCTACACAGCACCCACAACTAGCTCACCACCGCCCCCAACCCTCTACACCACAGCGCAGACAAATCCGTTCAAACGACCGTACCAACCGGACCCAACGCCAGTATCCTCCCCACAGGCCATGCCACCAACCAAGCGACGAAAGTCAACGAGCAAAGAGGCGTGGACAATGACGGAAGACGACAACCTCCTACTACAACTCAAAGACGAGGAAGGGCTACCATGGAAAGCGATCGCCGGGAAATTCCGCGACATGGGTCGGGGCGAGTTTCGAGTTCCTACGTTGCAAATGCGCTACAAAAGGCTCAAGGAGAAGATGCGGGTTTGGGATATCGAAGATGTATGTACACACACCACACACCATGCTCCCCCCCCTCCCTTGTCACAACACTTGAACTAAGTTAAGGGGCTCACGTGCTGACGAAAGACGACCACAACAGGTACAATTCCTAAAGGAGGCAAAGGAACACGTCGAGAAGCAAAAGTGGGAACTCATCTCGCAAAAGATGCTAGAGCTCGGTTGCAAAAAGAAGATACCGGCCGTTACTTGCGAGAAGAAGTGGAAGGAGATCTCACCCCAGGCCGGCCCTCCCACCCCGCAACCCTCGCAAACGTCGAGCGTTTGCGGTACCGAAATGAAGAGGGAGCTGTCTCAGATATCTGACGAGGGATGCTGCTAGAGAGAGATCCGGTCCCCCCGGCTGTTTATTTATTTATTTAATAAGTGTGATTGACAAAGCTAGAGACTGGCTCCTCTATCTAGCCTTTTTGCTCTCTTCTTCTTCTACCTTCTGTTTATTGCCCTTTTATTTGTTTGTCGGTGATGTGGGGTTTCTCATTTTTTTTTCCTTCTTCCTCATTTACTTTTTCAAGTCTCGGTGGGTAGGTTTGAATATGGGAATCGGCACTTTTTTTCTTCTCTCTTCCTTGTTCTATTTTCTTTGTAGGAGGGCGCGGGTCGGTTGGTCGGTTGGTCGGTTTTAGGGGTTCGTCTGGGAATTCTTTTCTAGCTATATCCACATTCTATTATTTCTCTCACATTTCTTTCTTATCTCGGATGGGTTGGGCTTTCATGGGGTTAATAAGATGGTTTCTCTTTTGTCTTCTCTTCCACTTCCTTACTTCCTTAACAACAACCTTTATTCCTATTCCTTAGTATCATCATCATCATATCCCTTTTTTATACAGTGTCGGCCTTGGTGTTTTCCGGATTTCTTTTTTCTTTTCTTTTTAACCTGGGTGTTTTTTGCTTTTCCAATCCTTTTCCTCTCTTCTCTTTTTTTTTTAACTTCACCTTCTTCTATATCCATATTTGTCTATCTCTTTCTGACTACCGGTACTACTACTACTGCTACTACTACTCAACCTTGAAGCAAAAAAGGCAAAGGAAAAACGGGGGAAAAAAGGCAAAATGGGAAAATGGGAAGGGCGAAAAAAAAAAGATGGGAAAAAATGTTAGTTTGTATTATTTATTTTTTTACTTACTACTACTACATCATTGTCATCATCATCTTCATCTTCATCATCATAAACCAGCATTCATCACTTTTTTATTTATATTTAACTGTCCCTCCCTCCCCCCCCCCCCCCTCTTCCTCCTTTTAGTTTTTTGTCAAGCTCTCCTCCGCTCCGCCCCCTTTTAAATGATTGGATAACGTCATTTCCATTTTTTTCCTTCCGTTTTTTCCTACTTCCGAGTACATCAGGGGAACAAAAAAAACCATGGGTTAGGCTGTCTGCTTTTTTTTTCATTTATTGGTTGGTCGGCTTAAGTTTTAGTAGGTTAGTTAGTTATAGTTAGCTAGTCAAGAATGGAAGAAACATAACGAGATGGAGAAAGAAAAAAGTTTTGACACAAGTAAGGGAATCAGTGATGAGTTATTGAGATCGTAAAGATTTGTTTGGAGCGCATTGGCGAGCGAGTGAATGAATGGATGAATGAACGACGTATGGGATTGATAGCGCAATGCACTAATTAACTGTACGGCAGTTAGTCTAGTTAGCTAGTTTGCGTGGGCCCCGTCTATCTATCTATCTATCTATCTATCTATCCGGCCGGCCAGCTAGCTCAGTACTGCACGTAAGTAAGCACGAAGAATACGGAAGACAAAAAAAAAAGTACTGTACGCACTGCACTGTAACTACCCCATTTATTTATTTACTTATCCCTCGTGCTACAACTGCCAACAGGCGAAACCAGGCAAGCAAGCAAGCAAGCAAGCACTCGTCGTAGATCACACCTATCCCTTCACCTCACCTCACATCCCATCACATCTCCATCGCCAGCGAGACTTTGTATCGCATTGCAACTGCACTGCGCGGTGCAGTAACTGTAGAGACAGTACAGCACAGCACAGCACATAAAACCACCCCATCAAAACCAATAGCACAATAGATAGATAGATAAAATAGGTGTAAACACCGTAGCGTCCCGTCCGTCCATCCGCCTACCTAACTACCTACCTACCACTCCCGCGCTTTTTTTCCTTCCTTCCTTCCTTCCTCCCGGAGGAGAAAGGAAAAGATAGAAGAAGCGTGCTTACAAGTAATGGCCACAATCACCGCCACAGGATATTATAATATTGTACCCAGCCACAATAGAAACCGCACTAAAACAACGGCGCACAGACCACACTGTCTGGATGGGCTGGGCTGGCTGGCAAGCGAGCCTCGCTCGGCCAATCTGGCGAGAGCCCACACATCCATCCATCCCTTCCTCCCTCCCTCCCTCCCTTCCCTTCCCTTCCCTTCCTCCCCCCCCCTCCGTCGCCTCTGGCCCCCCCCTGCCTGCAGGGACTGGCCGTAATCGTAGATCGCTTGTTGCCGTATTGGTTTTGTTTGATGGGGGTTTGGCTTGGAAGGAAGGAAGGGGTTGGGGGGGGGGGTTCGAGTTTAATCCATTTATTTTTAATTCTCGGTAGGGGGTAACGTAGGGAGGGAGGGAGCTGATGATATCGGTATTTGGTGGGTTACTAACGATAGGATTTATTTGTTTATTTGTTTATTTATTGTTTTTTCTGTTTCCGCGCTGTGCCCGGGCGTTGTCGTTGTGGCTAGCTGGCTGGCTAGACTATCTACTTGTATCATAGCTAGGGGTACCGTAGCAGTACGGTACTAGCACAGCCTTGCCCAGCCCCGTAAACCACGAGATAGGCGGATAATAATTACATGGACAAGTTCGGGTACCGTATGCGCATTACTCGTGACCACCACTCTACCAAACAGATAGACCAAACCAAACCCTCTTCCTTCCTGCAACCCACGCCGCACTCCCCAAAACACCAAACCCGTTCCTCCCCCTGGAAAACGTCCCGACGAAAGAAAGCAAGACCTCCTCCTTCCACTACTCGTACGCTTTAATATATTATTCCTTCCTTCCTTCCTTCCTTCCTTCCTATCGGTGGGTTACAGGCACCACCACCACGCCCAGCACCACAAAACCCGGAGAAATCCTGGCACAAGGAAGGAAGGAAAGAACAGGCTACAGGGATTAAACTTATATTGCCAGCCAAACCAAACAGCCGTGTCTTGCGCGGAAACATCTCCCCGGCGCTGGGTAATAATTGGTACGGTACTCATAGAGTACTAGTACTAATCCGCGAGGTGGAACTGCTTTCCGCTTCCGCTTGCTTCTTCCCTTTCCTGGTAGATGGGTGGTGCTGGTGCGCTTTCGGGTGGACTTGTCATAGTGCGGGTGCGATAAACGGGTTCTGGACTCTGGGTGGCGGGTCGGGGGTTCCGGAAAGGGGAGGGAGTGAGGGAGGGGTGTTTGGGAGGGGGTGGTGTGTGGTGGTGGTGGTGGTGATGGTGGTGATTAGACTATGGTGATTGTTTCTTTCTTTCTTTGCCGGGTTTGGTTGTGGTTCGTTTATTTATCTGTTTTTTTCGGTTGATGAGGTGCGTAGTGGGAATGCTGCAGGGGGGAGGAAGGAAGGAAGGAAGGGTGGCAGGGTGGCAGGGTGGCAGGGTGGTTAATTGATGGGATTATGAAGGCGTAAGTGGGTGTCGTGAATAGTGGTGGTGATGGCTTTGTCGAACGGTATCATATAATAATTAAGTAGGTAGGGCTGGGTCGCCGTGGGTGTCCTAGAGGAGTGAGTGGGTGGGAAATTGCGGCCCGAAATGTAGGGAAGTAAATATGCTAGTAAGTAATGGTGAGAGGAAATGGTAGGATATTGGAGTGGCAATGAACAAAAGGAATTATGGATATCATTGTTACTGCAGTACGGTAGGCACGCAGCGAGACTTTATTACTAGCTAGCCAATCATACACTTGGGTGGTAGACGAGAATGCCTAATATTGGGGATTGGTAGCCGGTTGTATTGTAAATTGACATAAAATCAAAGGATTAAAAAGTTGGGATTTTGTCTTATAACTTTTAGTAGGAAGCACCAAGACGGATTAGAAATGGAGGGTTTGTAGTAAATGGAGGAGATTAGTGAATAAAAATGTTATAATATTATTATAATAAAATATCTTTAATAATATATTATAATACCTCTTTCAAAGCTCTGAACACGCCACCAAACTTCTCTAGAAACAGGATGAGATCAGCAGTTTCATTTAGTATACCATCTAACTCATTATCTCACCTTTATCTCACCTATTCCTTATCCCCCTAGACCTAGGTCACAGGAAAAGAGCTGTCGGAGCTGTTTCATTGGGACTCTTTTATCACTATACGTCAATTTCTTTCAATTGTAGTATTCTCTCGCCGAAGATCACCAAGAACTTGCAAGACACGATTGCCCTGTTCTAGAAAGGCGCATTGGACTCCGAGTGCGTGCCTTTGTCCCGCCTATGGGATTATTACCCATAATGATATAAGCTAGTTTGGACCACACCGGGCATACAGGCGGGTAGGTATCCGGATGAAGGGGAAAACATTGGGACAAGCAGGGGGTAGTAGAATTGCTCGAATTACTAGTAATCTTACCTTCTAAGGTATATGCACGGACTAGTACTCGAGTACTCTGCGCTACTCTACTCTACTATACTTCTGTACCTTGGTTATAGAACGGAAGAGAAAGATGGAGAAATTCAAGGACGGGTAATTGGGCTCAAGATACCGTGCGCGGGGTCCACCAGGTACGGAACTTTATCCATACTTCCCCGGAGCTTAATTACTGTGGCGTCGTCGTCGTGGTAGTAGTCGTCGTCGCCCCACTCGTGTATTACTCGAACCGGGAGGAGAGAAGAAGTTCGGTTCCCGAAAGGAGGATTCACATGATATTGGGTCAGAAGTTCATGCGTATCTGAGTCCTCACTGCAATTCATGACCCCTGTCCTCGGGTACCATACGAGTACAAGAGCAATATGGTACCAGTACCGTACTTCATTCCTGCCATCAGTGTCGTGGTATGACAGGTCTATAATACTCTAGAGTTACGTGTGGTTGCAGAAACCAAATGGGCCACCCTTTTTTATTTTATTTTCCTCCCTTCTTCCTTCTTCCATGTTTTTCTTTTTTCTCATCATTTTTTTCTTTATTTTATCGTATTTTTTAATGGCAAAAAAAAATTCATATGTCGTGGCTACACGTACCGTACCGGTAATGATTGCCCGGATTGACGGATGGATGAGTTGCTTCATCGTAGAAGTATCATTCGTCCTCGAGATTCCGGGGAGCTGCAGTAATACTATCTATTTTGCGTCCGGATTGCTTGTCTACTTCGTCCTAGCACATGCGTTATTGATGGCCTACAGGTATAATACCGCACTTGTATATCCACCCACCCGTCCATACATATGTAAAACCTGGGTTGGGTTAGGCCGAGCTGACCTAAGCAGCTATCGTAAACCTGTTCAACTATCAGTACTACTCGAGCGTCCGTATGATACTGTCGACTATAACGATACGATAGCGATGGTCACTTTTCTCTCAACTTACGGCCAAAGTCCGATGCGTTTTTCTTTTCTTTTCTTTTCTTTTCCTCCCCCTTCCATTTTTTCACTTGCCAGTCAGTCAATCAGGCAGCTGCCGAAAACCATTATAATTGATTGATTAAATGATTAATTGATTCGTTGGTCCGTTTCTTCCCTATCTACCTCACAGACCAAACAAACCAAATAAACACATAAAGTCTCAGGTCTTTTTTTCTCTTTCGACCATGATACCGCACTAGCACTTGTTCCCCCCTCCCCCCCCCCACCTCGGCCGTGTTCGAACCTTGTCTGAACAAACCAAAAAAAAAA
>Ga0307509_10006884_pt1 | contig 15115 bp, 15 predicted proteins | sample 10_EM_MG_FD_202245 | JGI IMG/M metagenome (GOLD analysis project Ga0307509, IMG submission 202245) | Populus trichocarpa ectomycorrhiza microbial communities from riparian zone in the Pacific Northwest, United States - 10_EM | ecosystem: Host-associated > Plants > Roots > Unclassified | place...
AAGGTATTGAACAGATTGCCAAGCAGAAGGAGTGGTCGAAGGCAGAATGGTATGTATTTCAACTGCTTTTACACTCTGTCGAAACGACTCATTTGCTGTCAAGGTTCAAGCTCCATTCGATTGCGCTCCAAAACACAATCTACAGCCCAGAAAATGTTCCCCTTCCAAAAGGAAAGACAGCTATCGACGTCTTCGCCGACTTTCTCCACTACCTATATCAATGTGCAAAGAAGTACCTTTGGAAAGACCTCCAACCTACCAGCGAGTTTGTCCTTACTCACCCAAATGGATGGGAAGGTGCCCAGCAGGGTGTGATGCGCCAGGCGGCTGTCACGGCGGGTTTGATTCCCGCTGGTGCGGTGGGCCAGGCCCGCTTGTCTTTCGTTACAGAAGGAGAAGCGAGCTTGCATTTTGTATCCATAATGGAATGACCAACGAAGCCACAAGGTGAGCAATATTTTTGCTCATTTCCTGGTTGTAGCCCTCACGTTTGTACTAGAGTGGCAAGGGGATCGTTATTGTTGACGCTGGTGGCGTACCACCGATATTAGTGCCTACAAGCAGAAATCGATGGGCAATCAGGCCTTTGAAGAGATTGCCGCCCCACAATGTACGTGTCCTTCCATCTCTCATTGATTTTATTTTCACTCTAGGTTCAAAACAGGCCTTTCAAAGGGTCGATTTTGTGACGAGCATAGCCAACGACTTCCTTGAGAGTGAGTCGATCCCCTTTTTATGTATTTCAACTGAGCCCTTACTCGAACATTTATTAAAGAAATTTTGCAGGGATCCGCTTTCCTTGACGACGCTTTTGATATCGCTCAGCGCTTCGACAAAACAATGAAGTCGAGGTTTCGTGATCCTCAAGCAGCACACTATATCAAGTTCCGGTCATCGAAGGATGAGGATCTGCGCGTTGGGATTTGATCCAGTCAGATTTTACTGAATGGGTGCGTGCCGATGGGATATCGTGCGTTCACTTTTTATTAATAAGGTCATTTGGGTCCCGTGGATTTAGGTCTGACGTTGCCTCTTTCTTTGAGCCTTCTATCCTGTGTATAATTCAGGCCATCAAAGAACAACAGAGCGCGTCGAAAACGGAGATTTCTGTTTGTCATTTCTCATTTTCATTCATTTTGTTTCCACTGGGGTGCTAACTTCTTTTCCCTTGTCGTATAGTCTGTATTCCTCGTTGGTGGTTTTGCGGCCAGAGACTGGCTTTTCATGAGGATCTCACACCACATGGTTTGGTCATTGGCCGTCCAGATAGCCATGTGTATGTTGATCACCTCTCGAACATTAGCTTTTTGTTGAAACCACATTTAGGAACAAAGCAGTAGCCGATGGCGCAATGTCCTTCTACGTCGATCACTATGTCACGGCCAGAGTCTCCAAATATGCTTATGGTACCAGTTCTAGCGCTTCATACGATGAAAATAATACGAACTCAAGAAGTACGTCGATCTGCCCGGCGATGTGATGATCGGAGACATCTTCAGTAACATTCTTCTAATGGTAGTGTTATTATTCGATAGTATAAATTCATGCTCTATCGACTATGATGTGATATTTTCTTTTGGGTTGGCCGAGTTCAAGGCATTTAATGCATGGAAGGAGAATGTAAGCCTACTTGTATTTTGGTATGTGACTCGGACAGACAAAATTCAAAATTTGTCGACGTGTTTCATTACAGGGCTTTGAGAAAAGGTGAAGTTTTTTGCAATCTAACTTTGTTAATTCCCCTTCAGCCGATACAACATCCTTGTTCCCCAGAAGCCCGGCACAAATGGTCTACGAAACACCAACGCAAGTTCGATGTAAGTCCTGATTATTATTCAATATCGAGATCTGTGATTGGAGCCCCAGCAACGGCCCTGGAAACAGCGAAGCGGATTAGAATATCCATTAAAGTATCCTTCGATTCGCCCCTAATCAATCGGAACTTCAAGGTCTTGAGTGACGGAAAGAGAACTTGGTGATCAGTTGGTACTTGGAGGAGGAATTTGATCGTCCCTTCGGAAGCATGCAGGACCTCCACGGAAGAAAATGACGAGAGAAATGCCTCCAACGCTGTTTTTTCGGGTTCATGAAATGGGAGACTGGTGAGGATAAATTCCAACGAGGATGTGTCGTGAAAGACCATGGGGGAGAATGAACCTAGGATAACTGGAACGGCAGACGGCGAAATATAATTTTTGGTATGGATGAAGACTTGGAATGAAGGAACACCATCCTGTGTAAAAGAACCGAAAGAAAGGACCTTGAAGCCGTATTTGATTGTGAATGTCTTGAGAACCCTCGAGTCAAACCAGAATTGTGAGAAATGAGTCAGTGTGCGCTGAATGGCAACCACGTCTTCATCTGTCATAGAGACCGGCCAGATTGTCAATGAGCAGTTTGAGGACGGGATGATGTGTTCCAGAAGTGATAGAAGATGGCTGTAGACCAGGATGTTGCTAAGCGAAGGAAGAGAAATAGGCTTTTTTTCAGGTAATGTCGACCACTTGACACGTTCATGAAGGTCCAGAGACTTGAGGGAGGGAATGTTCTCCAAGGCGACGAGCACCTCGGCAGCGGTGAAGTCTTGAAATAATGACAAAGAGTGAAGTTGGTTGAACCATGGTGCTCCGAGGCGGACAATTTCTCGCCTAGTCGGAGGAAACATGAACTCACGGAGCATAGGAGCATGGTCCGAAAATAGGGGTTTTGGATAATCGTCCATAAAACTGTGGTTTTGATGCGAATCCGATGAATCCCAGTGTTCCACGAAAATCATGAAAGACTCGAGGTGGGGTGCTGGGCGTTGAAATGCAGTGCATATTACGTCCAATTGAAACACGTAGTAATTGGTGAACGAGACATCCAGTTTTCGGATTCGTGGCCAGTGATCCATCAGGAGACATGAAAAAAATCCAAGGGACCTCTCAAGGTATCCGTTAACCGACCCACTGATGCAAAGAGGAGCATCGCACGAGCGCCTGAGGACCTCTTGCCTCCACAAAACCTTGTTCTGATGTGGGAGTTCGACATCGATGACTTTCCCCCATAATGATGGGGATGACAAGATGGTCTCTCGCCAGTCGTGGCAGACTTGGGAGGTATACCGAAGGACATTTAATGCCCGAGTTTCCCATATTTCCTTGTTGTCGCCATTCATGTCTGCATTTATGTTGAATATGTACCCTAGGATGTCGCAATGAAGCTTGAAGATCGGCGGAGCAGGCGCATGTGAGATACGGACCCTATGGCCTGCATCCATTATTGTTCTGTCACTAGGTCAGAACCAGCGTAAGTTCAATGGGAGAAAAATCACCAAAAGAAATAGACCTTGAAGCTGGGGATCTCTCGAAGATGATTGTCAAAGATCCATGTGAACATTGATTGACAAGATGAGTCATCCGCAACACCCCTTCAGGCCAAACTCTACTCTTCTTAAGTGGTCACACAACGTCGCCAGATGCTCCCAACCTGCCTGTCTGGATACCTATCCTTCAGGAGAAACTAACTTCTCGATTCTCAACCTTTTTCTGCTGAAAATGCCAATCTCGCGTTCAACCACCCGGCGCGACAACTCGCGGTCTCCTGCGCCACCACCGACTCCAAATCCGTCCACGCCAAGGCCATTTCTACCACCTGTACACTATTCTGTTGCCAGCGGATATACTACAAGGCGCCTAAAGAATGAAATGGGTCAGCCTTCTATGTCAAATACCAAGAATCGACCCAAAGAAGAAGCGAAACGAAAACAATCCAAGAGCTTGACCGGAGTCCAAACACCCCCAGAAGCTTCAAACTCAGAGTCGTCTCTTAAATCGGCTGCCGGAAAATGGGCTTCACAGCCGAGCGCAATTGCCAACCCGCAAAAACGACGTTCGGGTTTTCCAGACATTGAACCCCAGCTGTTACCCTCGCTGCGGGACACCATTGATCGAATGACGCGCGCACCATCTAGAGCATCCACCCCATTCCAGACGGGATCACCTTCCGAAAACCCTCAAGAAAACTACACGCAGAAACGACGCTCGTCTCCGGATTTACGAACGCCTACGTCAAGCAAGGGTACTAGGCACCCCGATTTACGAGAGTCGACGAAATATAATCTTGGAGATGAAGAAATACTCACCCCGAATTCTTCAAACGCCTACTCTGATCAATCGACACCAACGTTAGGAAGCTGTTCTTCGAAATTGAAAACCCCCGCGAAATCTGCGTTGAAAAATTGTCTTCGATCCCCCGTATCCACAATAGGGCCCCATTTGCCATCTTCACCAGCAATAACTGCTCCTCACATCACAGCGGGCACCTCTTTGCGGACAGTGAAAAGTATTCTCACTCGCAAGGTTTCCGGATCGTTTAGATCCCCCTTTCATGGATCCAAGGCTTCTCGAGAGGCAAAGAAAAATGTGAGCGGATTCTGAACTCACTGTTTTCATGCTTGCTTACATTCCCTAGGAAGAAGATATCCCAACACCACGAATAGGAACTTATCCGCCGACTTCGAATCCAGAGACAACGCTGGTAGCGGAATCTAACTCCCCACTAAACTTTCCCTCAGTTAAGAAGAACTTTCAATCAAGCATCCCTCGTGCTCGAACAAGGTTCTATAATGGTGACCCGCCCTCCGGCCCTGATCTTGAGGATTCGGACTTGGAGCATAGATACGAAACAGAGTCCCGAGATAGACGGAAACTAACGGTGACGAACGCTAAAATTTCTATCTCCGGATCCAGCTCCGAAAGCGACGCAGAAATCAGACAACAAGCAGGTTTGCATAAGATGAACGCGGAGCGACCGTTGAGAGGGGAGGATATATCTCGTATCCCCGTCGGCTTGGGTCTTTCGCTTTCACAACCGTCGGCGATGCGCAGTGACAAACACGACGCCCAATCCAGGAGAACTGATCGTCCGAGTCCACAGGAGAAAAATCTTCGCTTCTCCCTACCTATTTCTGAATCTACCGACTCCGCCTACTCAGATGAATTCAACAACATCCCATTGGATACCTTCCGAAGAGACCACGGTTTCCGCGATCAACCTCGGGGACGAAAAGAAATGCTCGAAACAGCCGGGATTTCTCGGGTGCTTCCTCCATCGTCAGTAGAAGCAAGGCGTAACCCGAATTCCAAAAGGCCAACTTCTCCTCGAACGACCTCTCGCCGACCATCTCGTTCGCCCGTACACCGTGTGGATCATGCTACCAACGAAGAAAGCGCATCGGAGTATGAAGGTTACCTTGTGCAGCGTCCCTCGAAAAGCAAGCGCCGGAGTTCTAGCTGCGAACCCAAATTCACTGCATCTCCTGATCGAGATAGTGATTCAAGTTTTGTTCCCATTGTACCACCGCGACCTCGGTCTGCATGTCAGCGTTATGCTCCGCCTTCCCCTCGAAATTCCGAAGTATTCCCCCCCAATCTTCGCAACCTCATCAAAAGTCGACAGAGTTTCCACTCCCCTTCGTCGCCTCGTCTACCAGGTCTTTCACATTTTACAAAAGAGAACGACCTTGACCCTCGCAGCGGTCGACAGGAGCGGATCATCCAACATGCCATGTCGCCTCAGTACTTTGAAGACGAAAGTTATCGAAAGCCTTCGTTAGATCGGGATCAAACGTTGACAGAAGCATCTGCAATCGCACAGGGGTACCGTTCTGCAGCAGCTCGTGAACGAATGGCATTTGGTTTACCTCCTTCCGAGTCCGACGAAGTATTCAGCGGGGAAGAACCAGAGGGAGACTTGTCTCAGGCAGAGAGCAATCTATCTTCCCTCAACGAATCTCTATGGCAGGAGAATAGCGAAGAGCTGAGTATGGAAGCTGAAAGCATTTTGAGGTCCTTGAATTACCCATCCAAGATCTCCCTCAAGAAAGAACAAGTAAGTGTGTCTTTTTCATTTCAAAGCATTTGCTGATCATGCTTCATGTCAGCGACCACATTCAAATCCGCCACGATTGAGTGTCATTTCTCCCACCTTGAGCGCCTCTTCTAGCTGCGAGGAACCGAAAGCGGATATGAATTGGAACGCCAACGAAACTCCAAGAAGTGGTGGACGTCCAACATTCACTAGCACAGATTGTGGCCCCGCAAGGAGATTTGATTTACCACCTCCGCCAGAGATTCCCAACACCCGAGAAGCGGTCATCCAAGAGATCTTCGAGACCGAGGAAGAACTTTTGCGGCTCTTTCGCGTCTGCATGCGCATGTTCATTCTTCCACTTCGAGTGCACAATAGCAGATCGTGGATCGAAGGGGTCCCTCTCAACATTGCCAGACTTCTTGACTGGTTCGACGATATCGTTAATTTGCATGAACAAATTTATGAATCATTATGCTCGGCGAGGGATACAATGTCTCCTGCGACGGATCGAGTGTCAGAGTCCATTAGATGTTTTGTCCTCAAGGTCGAAATCTATCAGCCTTACTTGGTGAGGCTCGCAGATGTATCTCAGGAGATCGCATCCTTGATGGAAAACCCGAAAAGCGACTTTGGCCAGTTCATTACCGTTCAGCAACGATCGCCCGAGTGTGAAGGATGGCCCTTTGAGCGGCTATTGATGCTGCCTGTAAATCGACTTGCCGCTTACCAGGACTTGTTTTCAGTTGGTCCTCTCTTTTCATTGAAATCTGTTCGCATGCTGAAAGTACCTCATTAGCGAATGCTCGATTTGACACCAAAGACTCATCAAGACTATTTATCAACATTTTCCCTTTCTCGTTCGACGGATACAGTGATCAGGGTCATGACCGAGGTTAAGATTCGTGAAGATGAGTATAGACTACTAAAAACTTTTGCCTCACGAGTAGAAGGTCTTTCGGCTTCTCATGATCTGGCGACTCGGGAGCGCCGCCTATTACATTCTGGTCCTCTCGCGCTGGTCTTGTCGGGCGATGACAATAGTCTACTACAATCCCAGGCTGATGTTAAAGTCACTTCCCAGCAAAAAAATGAGGCCCGTCGCTCAAGGCGAACATCCAAGTTTCTCGATGCTGTTTCCATCTCGAGCTTTGTTTTCGAAAGAAGCGATTCTGTAAAATCAGCATCGACTTCAAGTTCTTCTACTGGTGGACCTGTCATGACTTCGACGCCAGTGAAATCGTCTTGGTTTTCTCGGCTGCCCCTTGGGAGGAAAGCTCGCTCCAAGTCGCCGTTACCTGCCAACCCCCTGCCTCTTGTCTCTCATAGTCCTCCTAACGTGCCGTCAAATCATCTGCGAACTGTTGACATTCATGCTTTTGTTTTCAACGACTTGGTTCTTCTTGCACAACCTAGTCAGGTTTCCGGGAACGAGCCACGTTGGATACTCTCGGGCGATCTTGGTGTCTTTAAGCCTTTGTCGATAGCCGAGATCCAAGACAAAAATCCGCAAGGTGATTCCTGTAATATTGATTTATTTAATTTATTGAAATCTCGAGAATTAGAAGAGGCTGTCGTCTCGCTGGAGGTTCTTGTGCTCAAACCGGAAGATCTCAACAAGCCATTGGATTTTAGGGCCTCTACCTTTCGTGTTGTGGACCTTGCGCTACCCCGTCTCGCTGGCAACTCTAGATCGGAGGTGCTCCAAGATTGGCTCCTCGCATTTCGGGAATGTTCGCAAACGACGCTACGAAAACTCACGTTCATTGGAATCGGGCATCAGGACGGAGGTCTGTTGTCCGAATGGTCTGATCGAACAATGGATACCCATCTGGCGTTGGCGTCTTTGATTGGGTCAGGATTGCCTATACCCAGAAGTCCCTCTGGAACGGTTCCTGATACGCTTGAGAAATCGGGAGGTTTTAACCATGGTTTGGGAGATGAAAGGGAGGAAAGAGGATGGTGGTCATTGCGGTATCAACAAATTTTTCGAGAGTTCCAGCGACAAGACTCGCTGCTTTCCGATGAAGAGGAGGCTACGTAAATCCTCATTTACTATTTTTTGTAAATGTAAATTGTATTCGGCAGTCTATTCTTCAAGGACTTGCCATAAGCATTACTTTTCAACCGCATCCCGCACGCCCTCGCCCTCCATACCACTCTCTTTGATTTCTTCACAATCAACTTCAAAGTATTCGTCACTTTCGGGATCAAATAGAGTTGTGATATATTCAGGCTGGGAATCTTCCCCAGCTTGAGGTGGGTCGTTTGGGTGTCTGAGTTTTATGGGACCACCACGAGGTTTGAGACCCGGCTAGAAGTCAAAATTTAACTGAAAAAATCCTCTAGATAGAGACTATGCCCACCACGCCTAATGCTGATAGTAAGCGAGAGTAATGGAACCTGAGTCCACCGAAGAAAACGACGTATTTTTCGTCTCCCTGAAATCCGGATCAACTACTCGGGCCACAAAAAAGTTTGCGATCTCAACACACCTTTGTGCTGTACTCTGACCATCCTTCATCCGTTTGACTTCTGTACCAATCTCCACTCGGCCCAGCGTTCCCAATTCCCCAGATATCGGAAGTGAATCCAACTGTAACCCCCCTTCCATGACTATTCCACATGTTTATTGCGCATTTTTTGGTGGAGAATGTGGATGTAGCGATCCAGAGATCGTGGGATTTTACCTCCGGCCAACCTGCGAGGATAGCCAATGCGTTTTGGCTCACCCACTTCTTGAATGGGTTAGCGTGAAAGCACCGTTCATACGTGATCGGCGCGCTGGTGAGGAGGATGGCACCAGCATCCTTCGTAGTGGAAAAGGAATAAACAGCTGAAGCTGTGACTGGTATCCCGGTGGCAAGTCCTAGGTTGCTTATGGTGAAGTAAAGGTTAGCATCGTATGCCACATTGTCAATTTAAAACCCCTTCTTACATTCCTCCTGACAGTGCCACCTTTGTGGCCTTTGTGTCAGAGGAGATCTTAGGCCCCCATGTTATTCCATCATCTAATGGTGCGATATCAATCTCATCCTCGAGTTTACCCAATCCTTTTGCATGAAGCGCAGGACCTTCTGCAAGATGGGCGATCAGATTCCAACCACCGAATTCATCAAAGTAGCCCAAACTTCCTGGTTTGAGTATCGATGTTGGTAATGGGCGATATAAAGCCACGCCGAAAGGGTGATTTTCCATGATCTCCGCGTACTGTTCGTCAAGTTTTCGCTGGTGGCCCGACGACATGTTGTGGATTTGATGAGCCTTTCTTCTTCCTCCAGGCACGACCCAGTACTCAGGGTTCAATCACTGGTAAACGTAAAGTCCTTTTTGTAAGCAATAACTACAGGTCCCGACAACAACCTGTCGAGAAAGCTGAGCGGCGAGCGCTGCGCAACCTGCGCTGATCTCCGCGAGCGGTCGTGAGCGCAACACGGCGATCTCCATGGACCATAAGCGATGTCAACGTCCCTTTCCCCCAACTTTCCCCCACGATTCTCCCATTGGACAGCTCGTTCCCGGTTTGTTCGCTGACGCCTTGATTTCCGGGACTATCCTTTGATTTTCCTCGTGGGGGGAAATATTCTTCTGAAGGGTATTGGCGACCCTTCTCTCAACCAGACAGGAAAGTCAACGCGACGCTATTAAACACCTCAGCTGGGTACGTGAGATGTGCAAACTACTTATGTCTGTTTGTCAATGGTGCACTGCAAAACTTTGAACGGATCTTGCTTTTTCACAGATTGCCCGTGGATTGCCCTTTATTCACTCAAACATGCCGGTTAGACCTCCGCCTTTTGGTAATTAATTCTTTCTTTTCTCTCCTATAGACAAGGCAGACAATGCAGCTCTCGATAGGAGGTATTTTATTGGCATTTATGTTATGCTTGACAGTAAGGCGCCCGTTGAACTCGAAGCTTAAGTGGAGTGGGCCAAGGCCCCAACCCCTCCTCTCCTGCTTTTTCATGAACCCTCACTGAGGTTCACTTGTGTCACAGTATGACTTATTGAAGGCTAGAAAAAGTTCCTAAATTACCTCATCTACCTCACCTTCTGAGATCCTTCCCCCCTTAAGACGCCCACTTCCGGCCTCACCAGCTCACCCTCCTTTTCACCTGCGCCAATCTCGAAATCCTTTGCCACTGGGTTCTTTCATTGCTCTTAGTCCCTACCATTGACTTCATCTTATGCCCAATGCCCCAAAGAAACCGCACGCGACTCAATCGGAAGCCTCTGCTGAAACGGATCAAACTTCTCCCCCAAGATCGCTTGCGCAGCCGCCTCGGTCTCCCGGTCCCTCTTCCCGAGGCAGGACAATCCCAGTCTTCAGGATCAACCTCTGCTGGTACGAGCCGATGAACGCAGTCTTTCTCTTCAGACATCTACGGGCTTAACTGTGAACAGGTTCGATTCTTAGCGACACTAGTCATTGGGGACCAATGTTCCCTGTTGGGCGAAAATATACATTCCGATGGTTGGATGGAATGTTTTGTCATTCCATAACCACGTGGGGGCTCGTTCCGGAGCCTCGAAACCATAAGTAAAAGGTGGGTAAGAGTCCTAATTGCGAGTCTGCGACAAGTTACTTATAAAATTTCATAGTACTACCAACTTTTTATCTATGCCACTGCCACTGCCCTAGAATGAGGGATGTAGGCTGCACATTTCGTCGACGACGGCCTTAGAGCATGTGAATTCACAAAGAAGGAGTAGGATGATGAAAGAGAGGGGTGAACGCACGAGGTGGGACGCTACCTGGTGTGTGTTGGATGACCCGTGCTTTCAAGCACGGTTCTTGTCTCGTTATCGACACTTTGCGACTTAGTAAGGACAGTTGCCTAACAGCGAGAAGCACTGCCCCACACGCCCCTCTTGGTCAACGCCTAGCTCCTGGCCATCAGTCGCAGTGCATACCCTACGTCTGCCCCCACGACGCTGGTTACTCGACGGGAGGTTGCCGTGGTTTACCAGGCTCCTGGCTGGCCTCCTAGGATCTAAGGAAAGACACTCACGGAACCCCCACCTATTACTGCATCGATCTCCTCTCGCGCCATTCCGGACAATTGTTCTGTGGCCATGGGTGACAGCAGTGGCATAGCCTCATTCGTCATTGCCGGCTACGACTCTGCATGGGCACATCACCACCTTTTTCCAATCATCATTGCCATGGCCTATGCAATCGTTGCCGTATCGTCATTGAAACACCTCCCTTGCGCTTGCCGTCTATTCCCGTGCCAATGCTACTGGAAACAAGGAGACCAGTCCCGCCATTGACAGTGTTGATGGTGAGTGCGCCTGTTCGACTCAACCGCGAGAACCATGCTTTCGCGTTGCTCCCTCACACCCCCATGACAACCACGAACGTTTTCGAATACTGGAGCAAACATGTTAGGTGGTCAACGACATCATACGTTCGCCAATTCCTATACAGGATGGATAGCCCCAGCACCTCACCCTACAGGAACGCGAGGGAGACGAGGATTGCCAAGTAAGTTGTGGGTCTCAATGACCATTGACATTGTCTTCGATAACAGTGACCGTTGCTTGGAACCTCAGACGATCGACATTGGGCTTCACAACATAGCTAATGGTTCACCCCCATCTCCAGCACTGGCTCCTGTGCCCGATCGGAGCAGGCCTGGTTTATTGAGAGACTTGCCGCTTAACCTCGCAATGTTGCATAGTACCCTCACTTGAAGTGTGCATTGCCCTTGCGAGGTAAGTTCTTGGTTAGCTCCGGCAATATACCCGCATGAGTTGGAATGTCCCTTGGATTTCACCGAAACACAGATCCTAGCCCATCAAAGATCTCGCATTCACTATTCGGTAGCTGCCTTCAACGCGTCTTCTCACCTCTCAGATTGATCTGGACACCATCACATCTTCAGTGATGAAAGAAAAATTCTACTATTGAATGGAGCGATAGCGGCTGGTTTTCAGACTTTGCGAAAGCTCTCATGGTGCTCTGATCGCATAGCCTCCTTGTCTATACAGCGCTGGAAACTGCGATCATGAAAGATGTACGTGCATTGGCTACGCCACGTGAAGCCGTACAAAACTATTGATTTGTTCTTAGCCCACAACTCAAGCCTGTCGATATCACGGTTCACCGCATCAATTAAGAATTTCGTTCCCGGGAGGGTCTCTCCAAAATTACCTTGAGCGCTCAAGATTTGTGAAATGCGACTTGGATTTGGACCTACTCTTAATGCTCAGATCGGTCACTGATTTTTACCCCCATAGGTGAGTACTTGATATATGTCACATATACTTTTGACTCCATTAGGGTTCGCGATGATACCAAATGCGCACGTCTTAATCTGCGATATTGACGCTGATCATGAGTTGATGGTTGTTCGGATGAGGCTAGCGTTTATAACACACAGCAAGCTTCATGATGAGGATAATTCCACCTCCTTATCTTCCCTTGTGGAGTAGTCGACGCCTCCATAGACCCCAATCCTCCTCCCATCCTGGTAGCCCAAGAAGTGAACAATAACTTGAAGTACGTCCCTTAAGCCAGTGATCAAACATTATTTATGCTCAACCACCAGCAGTGTCTATCGAATCCATGGACTCAAAAATCTCCGCCTTGAAGGTATCTCAAGAAATGAGCAGTGTGTATGTCCCATAAACACAATTATCGAATCCTACTTATGTATAACCACCAGCGCGGGACCAGGAGTGTGTATTGAAACTTGAATTCTGAAAGCACTGTTCGAATGATATTTGTTGGAATTAGTTCATTGTGGTCATTTTGAACTCTGGATTGCTTGGTGTTCTTTCAGTTCAAGTTTGTGAATAACCTCTCCTCATCATTTGTTTAGGAGTTATTGACGTGAAAGATTAAGTCCTCTACTACCTTGCATTTCCCAATGACCAGTTATACATGAAATGTCTGGTATATGGGATATACACCCTCGAAGTTGTACAATCAATTCTCATCACCCAAACCGGGTTTTGGAAATTCGTTATCAAGCTTGGAGATGTCGAAGGCTTTAATCGGGTGGAGACGGGAGAACGGTTGAACCCAACCCTCATTGCAATAGGTGAGTGTCTCGCACAGAACACGGGCAGCTGATGTCTAATATCCCACCAAGGTACATTCTTTGCCCAGGGATTCTATGCCCATCGGATCAAAAATTTGGCACAATCGAAGAAAATCGCAGGGGTCATTATTGCTGTAAGTTTTTGAAAAGGTCTACTCCATTCAAGAGCTGAACGATGTAAAAATGTTGCATGGTACACAGCTCTCTCTCATTCAACTTGGCGGTGGGATAGCAACTGGGATTAATCCGGGTCGGAAGAAATACCACACCTTGCTCGTGGGCCCCAAATTGACGACCTTCGAATGGTGTACCGCTGCTGTATGGGCAACCACACAAGTTTGTTCCAAGTTATCTAATGACATCACTTGCAGATGTGGAATATTGGGAGCGTCCTTTGCGATATAATTATTGCCGTGTGCATGACCTATTATGTGGGTTTTCAAGATCTCTCCCTCTAGGCTTTGGAGAGCAATCAAATATCCTTTTTTTTCACGATGGTAGCTTTCGCGATATGATTCCAGGATCAAACGGACCAAAGTAATTTTAAAGAAAGTTATTCGCTTGACGATCGAGACGGGGTCTTTGACTGGTATAAATTTCATCTACGCCCTCACGTATGTGGCTGAATATGTTTATCTCAGCCATCATTGGAATTATATCTTTTTCACTGGCAATCTTTCCGAGTTCATCGTATTACGAAGTCCCTATGTGTATCATTGGAAAGATATATGCCAACTCGATGCTCGTCCTGATCAATAGTCGGGTGGTACTTGGCTCTGAGGAAACACACACACCCTCGCCGGTCATCTCAGTACTGAGATTTGGTGCGGCACCCCCAAATCCCGAAGACAGTGCTATAGAGGCAGATAATGGAGATGTAGGAATAGATACCAGATCGGGAGCGGGACCCCCGGCAAGCTCAGAGCCTGAGGCGGTTTAAATTATCTGTAGAATGACCCTTTATGATAATAGAAATAGGAGTTTAAACATATTCTGATGTTTGCCCCTGGAAATTGTCACCTCTCATGCATTTATGATGCCTGGTGCAACCCTATCTCAATTCATATCATATCCTATACACAGACGTCGCAGATCACATATCATACGCTACTAGTAGTACCCTATATCTGAAACTGACATGTAACCTGTCCTTGTTTCTTGATGACCACTGTCCTTGTATGACACCTCACAATCATGTTTCATCAGAGTTCATGCCGATCGCCGATTTGTTGATATACTAAGGCACCTGGAGGAGCTGTGTGGCCAAGTGCGTTAACCACCAGTTGAATTCAAATTTAAGCGCTCAGCACTCATGTACACGTGATGCTATTTGATTATCATGGGTTCAACATGGGTTTCGAGCACATACCTGCAGTATTTGCGTGTTCCAAGATTCACCATTGACAGCAATGGCAGAAACCTTGGCTTTCTCAAACCGGGATGCCTGTAAAAATGATGTAATAGTAGAAAGCCAACATACCTGATCAGCTTGACGAATCTTCAAGGTAGAGATGATGAGTGCCTTCTTTGGATCCAGCATAAGAGGCATCATGAAGGGCATTGTCTTCCCAGTACCAGTTCCAGCAATGACAAGGCTATTGACCCCCAGCAGAATGGCCTCTGTAACCTCAAGTTGCCATGATCGGGGTTCTGCTCCATCGAAGCGCTTGCGGAAGAGCTCAGTGAGCCGCCGCCGGGTTGTTGCTGAATCATAACCATCTTTTCTGAAGGCCTTTTGTCGAGCCTTGTCGAGAACTCGGTACGAGCGGTCTTTTTCGTGGTCATGTTGACTGAAATGAGGGCTGTGAGGTTGTAAACACATAACTAAAGAGTGCCGGAGGACGGCGAAAAGAGTGTGTTTATCAAGGGGGTGGCGGAACGAGGATCCCGAACCAAGGGTGGCCGAAAAAAAAATTGTGACCTCACCGATTTTGATGGCGGAAGTGGTCATTGACACACCCAAAGGAACTTCGGATGACTCTCCTGGAGTTCAAGATGTGTTTGAGGCACTGTAGTTTCTGTGTTGCCTGTTGTAGAGAGCGGGACAAGGAGGTAACAATGAATATCACAAAACTCGCCGCTTTGAGTAATTCAAGTATGTTCCTCCACGTAAAGATTTGTGCACAGAACACTTTCAAGCAGGATTTGGATCTTATAAATTTGTGGTCAAATGGATGGAGTGTATCAGTACATGAACCAAGAAAAATTAAATCGTT
>Ga0307509_10006885_pt1 | contig 15111 bp, 18 predicted proteins | sample 10_EM_MG_FD_202245 | JGI IMG/M metagenome (GOLD analysis project Ga0307509, IMG submission 202245) | Populus trichocarpa ectomycorrhiza microbial communities from riparian zone in the Pacific Northwest, United States - 10_EM | ecosystem: Host-associated > Plants > Roots > Unclassified | place...
CACGCTATCCGAATCCACCGTGCTTTTTTTTGCCGTGACCGCCAAATGCTTCGAGCATTGCAGATTCTGCGGGCATAGGAAAATTTAACTTTTTCCTTACCTCCAACGGTTACCTCCCCGATGGATTGGCGTAGGTTAACAGAGTGGACTGCGCTTTACCCTCAAGCCCTTGGAGCACCCTTCTGGCATGTTCCGTTACGAATATAGAAGCTTCTCCCTCATCGCCTCTTCCTTTGACTCGATTTTTCAACAGATGGCTCATTTTCCACTCGTCTCGTGTCGATTTAATTCCACCTTATCGCCGTCAAAGCGCATGATTTGACGAGTTTGCTCTCCATTTCGATCTCTAGAGTGCTGCGCTGACACGCCCCTTCAAGTAGCACTCGGTTCCTCATGGCCGGGTGCAGGTACTCGGTTTCTTCAACCCGGAAAAAAAAACACATGTCGAAAAACCTTACAGTATAGCATATCCGAGATAACTGACGATTTCATCTCATCACAGTGCTTGAACCTAATATTCGTGCATACGTACTGCGCGAAGGCAAATCAGGCCCGATGCCAGGAATACTTAGGGCTTATATCCCCGTCGATTCCGAACTCGATTTGTTGCGGTCGACCATCATCGAAATCGGACAGCCAATGGGCGTTGAATGTTGCCCTGCTGCGATTGACACGAAAGCAAGTATTACTTGCTATTCATGTGGCTTTGACAGCCTCAAGTTCAAGCTCAGGCGATCAATGAACAGGTTTCGCGTGGCATCATGTACGAGAATAAACGTCGAGAATGCGTTATGAGTTCCTTCTGGTTAATCATGCTTTAATTATGCGATTTGACCCGGGGTGATTACTGCCCATACGCCTAGACGTCTTGCAGTGATTGCTAGCGACTCGGGCTGTTGATGCGGCACATCATCATGACTGACTCTGAGGGCTTTTTGCGTCCTTCATTGTCTGTATAGAAGTCAATTTAGCTGCTCCCCATGGAACCCAAGGGTCTGACCAGTGCCTTCTGTCCTGGTATCCACGGATAGTACTGACGACCGTTTCTCAAAATATCCTGACAATATTCATCTTCCTTTGGGCGGTAACTGGTTCAAATTTAAGGAAGAATATGGAAGTATCCACACCTTCCGGAGTAGTTACTCCACATTCATGGGCCTGAGAAAGCGGGTTCAAGACAGAAAATGTATTGCGTACGTGGCCTCATGATAATTGACATTGTTGGACCATGTGCCTGTCGCCATCCATGCTAGAAAGCTGTGCTTATCTCGTATGCGGAGTTGCTTTGCTCGTGAAATTAGTTCTTGATGATCGGTCAAATTGAATGTGGGCTACCATCTTCTTCCGCACAGATGCGCTCGACCTCGTGTCTAATTCGGGAAGCTTCTCGACTATTGCCACACAATGGAACAAGGAGATATGATATCGAATTATGGAACTACAAGTTTATTGGAGTCACCAAGTCGCTATATCGATATCAAGTGGAGTAGTCACCGGACTCAGCATTACCGTTACTGTGCACGCCTCGTGCTGACCCAGAGCTTTCATTGTACAACTATTCTGCAACTCGGCCATTGTTCAAGGAAGATTGGCACCGATACGACGACTCTTTCTGGACCTCTTAGGCCGCAAGATCTCCGGAGTACCATGGGATAATGGGGTGTAGCATTGATGATATGTCAATTTGAAAAACATCTTTCAGAAGCAAACAATGACAACGAGGCTGGTACAGATTGCAGGGCGCGCATCATTATCAACCTCATCAACATCTTTGCAAGGAATTCGGAGCGTAGATGCGCGGCCTGTTGCTTCCTGTTTCCCCGGATGGGAGATCCTCGAGTGGATGCTTCGGCTTCGAAGGGCCCTTGGAGCGAGACGAACTTCTGGATATGTTTAACTGCCTATCTCCTCGCTCCTCGTTGACCTTACTACGTCCCCAAGTCCGCCTGGGGTATTTCGGGCTTTCTTAACTCAACCGAACTAGTCTGATGTTTTTTAAGCTTTAGCTATGTCGGAAGTTTGTGCGATTCATCTCCTCCCGAAAATGTTGCGCCCCAACCTTCTTGTATTTAGGCAGAATGCTATCCAATATATCTCCATGAAATGTGATAAGTGGCGTAAGAAGGGGTATCTTCGACGTAAAGAACCAATGCGTTGTTACATGGCCAAGGATTTACGAGGAGAGAACCAAGTGAATATGGCAGGTCGAATTCCATGTAATGCTAGTTGTAGACTTGAGCCACCCTCGGCTCACCTTCGACGTCGAGCAGCGATATTCTAGATGTCATTATGAACAGGGAATTTTCTTTCGCCTTGACTACATGGACAGGCACTAATAGAAAGCGATGTTAAGCTTGATGTTCTAATGGAGGAGACCTTCCGGTTCTTTCCTGCCAGGAAGCCCATGGAGAGCATGTGCATGAGGTCAAGTATTTCGAGTGTTCTCAATTATAGTTATGGCAGATGGAAACAAAAAATCAAATCTGGTTATAGATCATTTATTCGAATGGCCCAGACTCGAAAGACACCTGCCCAAACGACACGACAGCGGCGTTAATGTTGGGGATTGTTGCAACGCGCTGGACATACGTTTCGCTACAGGTATTATTTAACTCCGAGCATTGTCCAGGCTTGGATTGTGGCGCCTTTTTGCTGGAACTCTCTGGAAGCGCCCTAGGGTCTCCATCAGGAAGCAATGGCATCGCGTCGGGAAGATGATTTGTTATTCCAGGGGGCCACCTGTGGCAAGACTGACGGACAGTAGTTCCGCTATGACCGGAGTCTAGACATTTCCTTGGACATGCGGAAGACATGCCCGTCTGGAGTTGGTTCACTTGAAATTATCAGTGATATTGGGGTTGAATAATAGACAGTCTTTTCTGTGTGTCTATGTACTTACAATTTTTCATCAACCTAGTTCCCTCTCAAAATCATTTGCGCGTAGACCATCTTGGTAAGAGACTAAGTTCTCTCGGTGGTGCCTTGGTGTCAACGTGGTGCCTCTGCCATTGTGGTTAGGTTGCCGAACTTGCGTATTTGCAATCTGCGGAAGAACGGACATTGACCGCCAGGTACCATGAAATATTTCGCCTGCCTCGGTCAATTTGATAAGAATTTCTCCGTTGTGCATACGAGTTTATATGAGGCCACGCAGACGATGTCAAGACATCGAAAATGCAATTTTGATCGAGGAGTCGATTGCAGGAACAATGCGATGGATTATCCCGAGGCCAGATGTCCCTCGGCAGAAATTCGCTACCATGCGGTCAAGCTCTGCACAGATCAAGATGAATATCAGTCAAGCTACTCTGTCCCTAGAAAAGAAAGGAGAAATTGAGGGCATCGGTGGATATGCCCATTTTGCTTCCAATTGGGATGGAAAAGTTTCGGACCTCGTCCTTATAGCCCGATTGAGATGTGAGGGCTAAAAAAAATATCGAGGCTGCAAAGTACATCGCCCATCTTCGTCATATGATCGTATTGAAGTCATGCCTTCTCCGCGCCCTTGTTCTCACAAGGCGCAGCTAACGGGGATTAGTCGTCGCGGCGATCTTGCGAAATTGTCCAGGGCTTTCGCCAATCTGTAGGGACTAGGGATATGGGCCCGCAACAAAAAAAGCGGCTGGCCTTTTATCCAGAATGATAAGATATCTCGGGCTAGGCCAGGCGACCACGTGAAGCACTAACAGGAAGGTCAACTTGCGAAAAAAATTGCGACCGACGTCATCTTGTCTATACTTTTATCTGGGTCGCATATGTCCTTATGAAAATTCTTTGGGCTTCCTGTACGAGGTCAATGGGATGATCCGAAAATTCGCCTACTTTCGAACAGTAGAATTCAAAAAGATGAATGCCGTAGTGGGTCAGCCGACACTACGGCCAGCGGGATTCATTTGGAACGCCAGGCCCCAAACACAAAATTACATTCGTGCATTCGTGCCAGAATAGAAAATACAAAAGTAGAGGAACTCTGCAGATCATAAAAAAGTCAGCAAAAATATTTGAATCCAGGAAGCGAAGATACCTCACATGCATAAGAATTACTGCGAGAAAGGATAAATATAGAAAGCGAAAGATGAGATGTATGCAAATGATCACGAGAGCATGAAAAAGAGTCAGGGATACCCAGGGAAATGAATCACGCGTCATCGGTCATTATAGCAAAGAATTCTTGCTCGTTGATTTCACCATCCTGATCCAGGTCGAATTCGTCAATCATTGCTTTCCTATAGTGGATGGTTAGACTATAAAATGATGACTCAGTCAAAAAAGTTGACCCACAATTCATCGTCTTCAAGCCTGTCCCCGATTTCCTTTGCCACGCGCCTCAAATTTCTTAAGCTAATTTTTCCTGTCCCATCGTCGTCAAAAAGCTTGAAGGCACGTCGAATTTCTTCCATTGGGTCTCTTTCGAGTATTCTCTCGCTCACTATTAAAAACGACGCGTTAGTTATATAGCAACCCGTTGTCCCATTCGTGAAAACAATAACTCACTGATTTTGGCGAAGTCTTGGAAGTCCATCAAACCCAGGTTATCTTTGTCATGGTCGCGGAGTAACTTCAAAACTTCGGCCTTCTTGAGGTCGAAACCCAGCGCTCGCATAGCGACCTTCAGTTCGTGGTAATCCACGCATCCATCCTTGTCAGTGTCAAACAGCTCGAATGCCTCCTTTATTTCCTGCTTTTGCTCATCCGAAATTTCTGGACGCGAATGCGTACGTCGTTTGGCCTTCTGTGCTGCAGATGAGGTATACATGTGGTGGTGGTGGTGGTGGTGGTTGTAAATTCTGAAGAATTGGTCACACCTTTCGCGTCGCACATGATTTACGTCACAGTTTATTTCTGCGTTCTGATTCCGCAACATCGACAGATGCCGTGAGGTTTTTATCGGATTGAAGCCTTCTTTGGATACCCGCCTTACTTGGATACCCTAATACCACCACCTATCAATTTAACCCCCGCGACGGTATACCTCCTCATGTTCGCATTTCATGATCATAGGGTCCGTGTCCCTGATCGGTTCAAGTGAACTTATGTATGAACTTTCTTCAAGGAAGAGGCCTCCAACCATGCCACTGGGGTCCCGACAGAACCATCAGACGCCTCAGGTCAGCATTTTGGACTCACTCCCAATTTACCAGTGTTTAAAAGGTTATATTCGCCATTAAGGGGATGAATTCTGGTTTATCTCACCCGCGAAGCAAAAGACGGGAGATGCAGCGGCTCCATTCTCCCCGAGGGATGTCTCTCGAGATATCGGCTCGATCAGCTCCCGCCAGCGAACTGTCAAGAAAAGTGGAGGCGTGGTCAAGGATTCTTTTCCGAGTCCTTTAAATACCCGTGAGTTTGTTCTAACTTGAACCCGCCGCCCAAATCATGACTTCGGATGGTCACTTTTCTGGTGCATTAGAAAAGACGCCCGTGGCCTCCTCCCATTCTCATTCGAGGAATCTTACCCCCTCAACCGGCACTCCGTCGAGTCGAAGCTTTGCTATCGACAGCGCATTCAAAAAACCAAGGACCCAGGGAAATAATTGTGAGCAACCGAAACTTTTGGCATGCCAAGTCATTCATACGCAAAATAGTTATAACTCCAACGAAATCCGGCACCCCGCAGGTATTTCGTCGCTTCAAACGATTGCGTTGACTAATTACAGTCACAGGGTAAACCCAGGGTCATTGTCATCGACGACTCCGACGAAGAAACAACCGATATCGAAGTTCCAGAGTCGCCTACCAAGAAGATAGCATCCTCTGGTGGTGGGCAACATCCTATCTCTGCAGATTCTTCGGCGTCGTCTTTGGGCTCGTTGTTCTCGAATATGTCGATGACCAGCAGCTTCTCATCTGTCGAATCCGTTCCGCGAGAGTCCGCTCCTAAGCAAGACGCGGTATGCCCTGTTGCTATTAAGGATGTGTTCCAAGCCGACGCCTCATCTAACGTCACAACACAGAACGGCCAGAAGCCATCTGCCACTCCGAGTCTAGTACCGTATGCGGCAACATCCAAAATCCCTGAAGCAATTTGGTGGTTCGCCAATAGTAAATTCGGCATAGACCTCGAACCACTCTTCATTGCCCATGATGATGAAACTCAGCAACTTATGGACCTGAACACCATCGAGTGGGGGACACAATATGAGTTGGCTCGTGGTGTCTCTACTGGCACTTGGACCTGGGATGAGGTCCATGAGCACATTTTGACATTAGGGGGGAATAATACCAAGTCTGCATATAGAGTTCAACGGGTCATGCGTGGCGGCCCATCTTCCATTCAACCGGGCGACATTTGGTAAATCTCACCTTTGTATTATCTTTTTAATACTAATCCCGGTCTTTCAGGAAGGAACTTGATCGAGAACAGGCTTCCATTCAAGAGAATCGATTCCGGGGGCTTGGTCTCATGGGCGAGTGGGAAGGCCATTCCGATTGGTACGGTGGCCAAATCCAACAACTGGCTCGCCTCGTGAAAGTCAACAATTCCTATAAAATTGTCCTGGAACCAATGGAGAACCGGCGATCTCACCGTTTTGCCCGATTTTACGGATCGCGTAGGTTCCTGCAACTTCGCATTCCCGACGAAATCCGTCAGAAGGAAAACGCAAAGATGAGAACATTCCTTCTCAAGAAATTTGTTCTCTGTGGGCGGGTCTTTGTTCCGTTTCATTCAAAGGAAGGTGCGCTGTATCTGGTGGAAACTGATGAGAACTGGGGTCGCACACCTCAGGATTGGTGTGGTGACCAATATCGTATTCCATTCCATGAGTTTATAAATTGGCACAACCCTTTGGATAAAGAAAAGAATTTCAATCAGGTTTGCTGATTTCTCCTTCAGTGGAGTCGAAACTAAAAGATTTTCATATCTAGGTCATCAGTAAATACGCAACTCGATTCGCTCTCGGGCTATCCAATTCGGTGCCTGCGCTGGAGTTTGACGAAAAGAATATCATTTTCATTGAAGATATCAGTAAGTCTAATCGTCCTTGCTTTTTTTTCGCATCCCTTATCCACTTCCTAGCCTCATCCGAATGGCCAGAGGGCAGGAAGAACCCACCCGCCAACATGTTAATGACCGATGGCTGCGGCTTCCTGAACCACGCTGCCTTGCTCAGGATTGTTAAATCCTTCCGATACGAAAGCTTACCCTCAGGCGTTCAGGGTCGTATCGATGGCAGCAAGGGCTTTTGGATCTTGCACCCGCATGATAACTCGGACGAGCCCAAGATCTGGATTCGAACTTCGCAGAACAAAATCCAGAACCGCTCCTTCGATCGCGCCCATCTAATTTTTGACCTCCTTTGTCCGTCGCGTCATTCTGCACCAGTTACACTATCTCAGCAGAGTATCATAAATCTCTTCGCGAATGAGGTACCTCAAGAGACTCTCATTCGTTTGATGGAAGAAGGCTTGGAAAAAGTGATCGCCCCATTGCTTGAGTGGGAAGGACGGTACGCAATGCCTTTGCTCTGGGATGCTATCAACAAGTGTGGGGGGATTTCGGGCTCGAGGACACAGAGGCTGGCAACAGCATTAAACCGGGTTCTTGGCCTCAAAGGTCGTGACTGGGGCAACGAGAGTGTTGAGGACGACGTCAAGCAGGAGTCGGAGGACTTGTTCACGACGTACACGGGGAGGAACCCATACAGCGGCGGTTTGTCTCATCCCACTATCATTTACTTTCGCTAAAAGTTAACCATCCAGCACCTCTGGCTCTGCATGAATGTGCCATGGAGCTTGTGCAGGCGAACTTCCACCCCGCAAAGATGGAGCAACTTTATGAGAAAATCAAATACATCATGAAGAAGACCATCGAAGCCTCGGTTAAGGATTTTCGCATTCCTATCCTCGAGTCTCTCGGGGCCTTTATCGTACCAGGTAATTTCTGAGCCCGTGTCCCTATTGCGATATGCTCAACCTGAATTAGATCCCTTGAACGTGCTCAAAGAAGGGGAGATATACTACCGGTTTTCGAGACCGCGTAAGAACCCTCGCACAGAGATGTTGGTGCATACTCTTGAAGGAGATGTAGTTGTAGGTTTCTCTTTTGATACTTATCCCTCTTCACAGTATTTGGCTAAATAAGTATGTTTGTAGGTGGGCAGATACCCAATCCGACTACCGTCTGACATGCAAAAAGTAATTGAGGCATTGGATTTTTCTTTTTTTTCGCGGAATCAACTAACTAGTTCCATTTCTAGGTGAAAGCTGTGGATAGACGCGAGCTGAGCAAGTATCCTGATGTTGTCATTGTTTCGACACAGGGTAAACGCTCACTTGCGAACATGCTTGCTGATGGCGGTGCGTTTGCTACCTTTTACGCCATGTTTGTCTTTTAACAATTTACTTCGCCTTTTAGACATGGACGGAGGTATGTTTTTGGATTCCAACAACTGTGCACCTTGATCTCAAAGCTAACCCATTTGTAGACGAGCTTATCGTCGTCTACGATCCGGATATCGTTGGGCCATTTGAAAGCAAGCCTTTCACAAACCCCCCCGATGACCTCATGACGTCTTTTGAGCGAGACATTGAAAGAGTCGAGGCCTTTTGTACTCGAGTGAGGAATCTTTCACCTCGTCGGGCAAGCGAAGCTTTTCAAGAGGTTCTCATCGGAAACCTCAACGACCCGCCGAAAGGGTTGTATTCCATGATGCACGAGAATGCTTCCGTCATGTGTGGGTATGGAAGCAGGGAAGCTATTCGTCTGGGTTATATGTAAGTCTTCCTCGATCCTGGTATCATTTTCGTGTTTCGAAAAAACGATCTAACCTTCCTTTTTTTGCCTTTGGCCCTACTTAGCTTCGCCACACTATTGGACTCGAGTAAGACTGGCCATCGACTGAAACCTGGGGTGATGAAAAAGGACCTTGCCAAGTTCGGCACACTCAACATGGATTCGAACAGCCCGTCATCTACAGCGTCCCTGAATATTCTGAGTATCCTACGGGATGCGGCGGACAAGAAGGGACAGCAACTCCTCGAGCGATATGAGGCACAAAGACCTCAGGATCTAAAGCAATGCCGCGATGTGGACCTTTGCAAGTCATATCAGCTTGCGACCGACTACGCCATTACAGTCTACGATCAGTTGAAGATCAAAGCATTCACGGAAGAGATGAGCCGCATCCGCAAGCACGTCGATGAGGCCCATAGGCTATTCCTAGCGGCGTCTTTTCAGTCCCATGCCAAACAAGAATCACCAACTAAACGCTCGCGAGGCGCCTTTAAGAAGAAGTCGGATCAGGAGGACCCGATGCTTGCGAGTGCGCGAGCCTATGCTGAACCAATTGTGGATATTGTCCTTACTCGCGATGTTGAGCAGGTGAAGGCGTCGTATGCGTACAAGCTGTCGCCTTCATTTGCGTTCTCCGTCGCATTCAGGGAACTGTGCCACATCAAGGCACTTGCATCGTCCGATGGGATTGTACCATCTATTCGCATCTTTGATGAAGGGAGGACCTTCTCTGCGTCTTTCCTTCGGTCGCTTTCGTTCCGTGACAAGGATCTTGCGACCTAGGGAATGTTGTTTGATTTTTTATATGTAAGTTTTGAGCACAGTATTCCATGACATAGCTAAACATTGTGAAAAGGCCAATGTCCCATCGCTCCTGGGTTACTTGAGGTTGGTCCAGCGCCGGCTTCGATCTACTTTCTGCGTCTTGATTTTTCTTTGGCCTTTTCTTACCTTACAGTCAGAAAAATCTACATCTCCAGTCTTGGTTTACTTTTCTGATTCATCACATTGTACATGTCACATACTTTTTGTTCCAATCCAACCTCCCTTGTACATATATTTCGTAGCGTCTAGTTCTGTAATCTTCATTGTACATACATCCAGCTGGACATTTTGCCAAACTTCCCATCTTCCTCCCTATTCCTTTCGTTCAAGCTGCCGTTTTCGGACACCTCTGAACCCTCCCTTTCCAGTTCTCTTTAGCTCTTTTTGTATAGCAATTATGATTTCGCTGAGGCGGGATTCCAAATATATTTATCCTGCATGCAGGGTTGGTGTTTTCAATTTCGGCATTCACGGTGAAACCTCACTCGATAAGCACAGGCTCGAACTGATTTTGAAATAAGCTTCCTCTAATATTGGCTTTTATTTTAGAGTGTTTCTGTATTTAACTACAACCAACACGAATTTTCTTCTGTATTGTTGTATTGTGAACGGTCATTATTGGATCGTGGGAACTTTGATCCATCATCCAAATTTCTTTACGGCAGAAAACATTCTACTCTGAACGTTGAGCAATCCTTTTCTTCTTGCACCCACTTTTCAGTCCTTCCAGGTTTCCAAAACATCATGGCTGTTCCTCACAGTCCTGTGGAAGACGTCCCATCATCCCCGGATACCGACCATGCCACCACGACCGCGGTCTCGGAGCTATCTACTCCTCTTACACAATCGGGACGAACCTCCCCGGCGAATATCGACGTTGCTGAAGTTCCTGATGAAACTATTTCCCCCACTCAGAAAAAGAAGAAGAAAAAGAAATCCAAGAAGTCCTCCAAAGCCAAAGACGCGACAGCTAAAGCGACGGCGAAAGATGATGGAGACAAGGAAGGACGTCCACCTGCTCTTTGCATTAGCAGGAATAAGCATTGGCGCTATATAAGCTCCTACCATGTACGTGCAGATTCTGCAGCAGATTAAACCCAAAAACCAACCTTTACTTAGGGCCCCTGGCTTCAACTCCCAGTAGAACTTCTTGATACTCTCTTGACCCTCAATCTCGATCCTGGGACACTTACGGGGCCCGAACCCCGTTCTCCACTCCTCCTACCTTCTTCCTCGAGTGGGTCTTCAAACAAGCAGCGCGACCGGGGTTTCCATGGTCTCGCCGATTTCTCGCCACCTGGCTCTCCACGCAACACCTACGCATCTATGCCTTTGCCCCCTCCATTTCCACCTCCAAAGCCAGGCAAGGCAACCCCGCCCCCAATTGACCCCGGCGTCTTCCGTTCTGTGCGGAACATTCGCCGGCTCATCGACGAAGCCGCCGAACTCTCCGTTCGCGCGTCTTCCGGGCTTTCGGCCGCTGAGTTAGGCTCTATGAAGTCAGGACCGCATTCAAATGGAAACCCATGGGCCACTGCCCATTCCCTCGGCCTCAACTCCCTTGGAAATAACAATTCTGGTGGGAGGAACGTCGCAATGTCCGCTATGCGGATTCATCGATTGCGAGCGCTTGCAGTGCAGAAGCTGGCACAAGCATACAAAGCGGATGAGATAGCTTCGAGTGTGATGGTTATGCAAGGAGGAAGCGTGTTTGACGACGTTGCAGAACGCGTCCTCAAAATCGGTCAGTTTTCATTTAAAATACAGCCTTCGCAGATAAACACCATGATTAAACGGCGTAATAAGATCCAAACGACGCGGACGCTAAATACGTCCATTTCTTTCACGAGAAAATTCCATCTCGGTAGCTATCTATTATTCTTCCCAAAATTATCCTCGCAACTGACAGTCCTCTTATCAAGTCAACTAGCCGAGTCAACAACTACCCACGTTCTTGACGAATTAATTGCGGCCTATCCCCAACGTCTCGAATACTATCGGACACGCGGAATCGTGCACTGTTTCCGAGAGGAATTTCCACAGGCTGTTAAAGATTTTACGCATGCTCTCAAAGAAGCTCGAGCCCTCCGTAAAGCAAAGACGTTACATCACCATAATGGCTCCCAAAACGACTCTCGTAACACTAAACATGGGAAGCGGCGGAAGGGCAGCAGCTCGGCATCACATACCAATGGGCAAGCACCGCCTGACGGAACAAGCGCGATGGAGAATGGGGTGGATGGCTCGGACGGGGAGCCCCTTCTGAAACATCCTTCTGTTTTAGAAGATGCTCCCGACCCTATTGAGCCACAGCTTTTATTTCATCGTGGCGCGGCGTACCTTCAGCACACTATCCAGCTCATCGAAACCGCTGTACTCCACCTCGAAGGTGTGCGGAAGACGAATTCCATCGATGGTGCCGAATTGCGACTATGCTACATTGAGAATGGCAAATACGGTGGGGTCGAGATTGGCAACCCCGACGGCCCATTGGGAAAGCGCAGTGGCCCGAAATTGCAGGCCTACACAGAGATGCTTGGGGAAAAATCTTTCAGGGACAATATTTCACAGCTCCTGAAGAGGAGTTTACGAGACCACGAGAAGTTTCTCTCGCATTTCGATTCGCTAGAGTCGCCTAATGCCATACCGGATGGAGATCTGGCGTTCCAGACTGAATTCGCGTTCCTCCTCTCTGAATCCGTCCGTCCAGGGAACCACGCGAACATGCCACCTCCCGTAATCCCCGACGTGCCTGCGATGTTTACGACGTACCACCCGCTCCTTGTCGAGTCGCATTTCAGTGTCTTGATCTGCCAGTTGATGTTGGCCGATTTCAGCGGCATTTTACCTACTTTCATCCGCACAGCGAGTGTTGTTGATGGGCTGGAAGGATATCCTATCTTCCTCCCGCCGAGGTCGATGGCTCAGGCAGAGTTTATCGAAATACTGGAACGCTTAGCTGGTGGGTGGAAGAATGGGGTTCAGCCGCATTCGCTGTCTGCGCAGAGGGGTAAGAGTCGACTGGCCATCGAAGGGCCGCCGCCCCTTGCGGCTTTCCCTTCTTATGCGTCGTTGGAGAAGTCAATTTTGGACCAGGACAATGAAGATGATGTCCATGCTGCCGCTGGGTCTTCCTCTTCCTCTATAAGGAAGGTCATGTTCAGCTCTAATGGTGTTAATGGGAGCGGCAGCAGCGCAAACTTTGCCTGCATCCCATTGACACAATATTCGCATCTAAACGACAGCGCATCCCAATCTACATTGGCTACATCTTCCTCTTCCTCTTCCTCCTCCCCTGGCTCGCCCACCATCCCCCCACCCATCTCAATGCCCACCGAACGCAGACGCGCCGACGCCGTGGAAGCGCTCGACTGTGCGCGGATGCTATTGGCGCCCGTGTTCAAGCGCCAGCGCGAGAGGTTTGAAAAGGCAGCGGCGGAGAAGGCGGCGCTAGGGGGGAAGAAGAAACCTGTGCCGATTAATATCCCGTTGCATGGGCCACGGGTGGAGGTGATTTTGGCGTGGCTGGGTGCGGTGCATTTGGCTGAGCTGGATGGTATGTAGGTGTCCGCGTCGATTCCTTTTCTTAGGGGGGGTTTGGGTGTAAGTAGGTAAGTATTGGGTTTGAACTTGGGTTTGGGGCGGTGGTTTTTGCTTTTTTTTGTTTTCTTGTTGCTTATTTAATGTTGGTCGAGGTTTTGAACTTGGCTGGATTTTTTTTTTTTGTTTCGTTCTTGATGTTCGATTCTTACCTTACCGCCTTGACCTCTTTGTTCATCCCAGATGCTCTTGCTTTATTATGCGTTATGTATTTAAGTTTAAAAAAAATCATCGCATATTGGTGGACGCTAAATACGTCCCAAATCCCAAACCGAACTCATTTTGAACCAGTCCATATTTAACCCTCTTCGAATTGCAGAATACAGGACAGCGGAATGTTTAAATTTAGGGTCATGTGCCATTTACTTAAAACAAAAAGTAGCCCCTGAATTTACCCCCACACTCTCGCCGGCGCTCTCACCACCCACTCTCAGATCTCAACGAACGGGCACCGTTCAACTCCCACACAAAAGTTAAATCATGGCCGAGAACATCATCGTCTCGCACCCGCCAGCTGGTGAATCTTTCATTTTTGATGAGCACACACAAGCCGAGCGTACAAACTACTTTACTGACGACAGTTTAAAGTGAAAGTAGGAGGTCGCCGACTTTCGATTTCGAAACACAAGGCGCATACTGCGTACGTTCTCGCGTTCTTTTTCACTCCCATTATCTTCAAGGGCCGAATGTTGTTTTTGCATGGACTTGTAGAGACACCCATCATGCAGGCAGCACCGCCAACAAGACTACCGCAAAGTCAGATGAGGACGACGCAGATGCAGCGGCGCGAGCGGCAGCCAGGCCTGACTATCCCCGACCTGCACCACCCGGTGCCCCGACTGCCAATGCCAATGTGAATGTGGACGATGCCCCGCCACCACCTCACACCACCCACCAACATCAACATCAACATCAACACCAGCACCAACACAACGAAGACGAAGCACCACCCAAAAAGGACAGAAACGAGAAAAAACTACAAGAGTTCCCACACTGGAAGCTCGAAACGACGAGGCCTACGAGGGATAACATCCTCAGCGGGAGTAAAGGCCATGCCATGGGAATAAGGATCGCTCAACCTGCAGGGAAGGCGCTTGGGGTTTGAAACGAAACGAAAACCATCGAATGTCCAATTACCAACGAACCAAGCAAATTATCAGTAACACCCCCAAGTCCCATTGAAGTCGAAGAAATCCTGTAAGATAGCTGTGGCATTTATTCCCCTTCTGCGAGTTGCTTGTAAGATAGACATGAAGCCCAAATTGTTCTGTTCTGTAACTTGTATTTGTAGGTCATAGTATCCATTCACGCGCCCTTCTCTGAATGTCAGCAAGGTCGTGTGTTCTTGGCCATGGGTCTGCATATGTATATTGCATAAACATGAACCATAGATGTGATGTAGAGATGAAGTGAGGAGTGACGGGAAGAAAAGGTGAACAAAATACAATCATCCAAGGAAAGTCTTCGCCTTTTTGCCCCTAATTTTCTTCGCTGGTGAGGGTTTGGGCTCGCGTTGAGCAGCAACCAGGGCGGAGACGCGGGCAAGGGCAGCCTAGAAGAGATAGCGAAAGCGTTAGTTATCATGCACATATAGCATAACCCAGGGTGTGAAAACGAAGAAGAAAGCGAAATTATAAAATTATGAATTGTCAGCGCCTACGAGTCGGACGAACCGCGCCAGGATTGAACGGCGCCCGATAGCGACAAGGTGCGGTATCCACTGAGGCTGCTAAACCTCAATGGACTGGGTTTAGTATTGCAGACATGTCCACGCCCTTCCTTCAATAGCTTTTCAGCTGTTCCAGAGGGTTCTAACGAGAATGCGTTTTTTTTTTTCGTTGTCCTGTTTCCGATAACCGGTAACCAGCAAACAAAGACAAGGCGAGAGAGAGAGAAGGGATTGTGAAGCAAGAAAAGGACACTCACAGTACGGAGGTCAGGGCGGTATCCGC
>Ga0307509_10006886_pt1 | contig 15108 bp, 14 predicted proteins | sample 10_EM_MG_FD_202245 | JGI IMG/M metagenome (GOLD analysis project Ga0307509, IMG submission 202245) | Populus trichocarpa ectomycorrhiza microbial communities from riparian zone in the Pacific Northwest, United States - 10_EM | ecosystem: Host-associated > Plants > Roots > Unclassified | place...
CGGGTGTTGGGGTGAGCGTCGGGGCGGGTGTCGGGGCGGGTTTCTGGGTAGGTGTTGGGGTGGGTGTTGAGATAAGTGTCGGGGCGAGGGTTGGGACGAGTACTGGGGCAAGTGGTGGAGCGGGTGTTTGGGTGAGTGTTGGAGCGGGCGTTGGTGCGAGTGTTGGAGTGAGGGTCGGGGCGGGGGTGTTCGGGGGGATCTCTGGGGTTGGGGGCGATTCCGGGGGTGGAACTGCCTCCGCCGATAGTGGTACGGTCTGCAGCGGTGCCGGTGATTCACTGGGAATAACACACATTGAGACTCTAGGACGCATGCAGCGGTGGAGTTCTTACCGAGGGGGAGGCTCAACCTGGTCGTCGCTCACAATCTCCTGGGCCGGGGTCTGGGGCGCAGGGGTGGATGGCTTCTCACAGATCTTACACTCGCAGGCTCGCAAGATAGGTGTGATGGTACGCGGTGGGTGCATATCCCTGTGGTCCTGGATATCGGGCTCGACTGGGCTTTCCTCATCGATGAGAAGCAGGTGTCCCAGGGAGGAGGGGACATCGCCCCCACCTTTTGAGGGAACCATTTCCGGTGAGCTCTGAAATTCCGAGGTTAGGGGTTGAGGGTGTAATACGCTCCGGGGAATGTACACACGAAGGCGGGAGAGTAAACACTATCTTCATCAACCGGATCGATTACTTCGGGCGAAGACTGATCCTATTGGAATCTGGGGTTAGGGACAACACTGTGGACAACCGAAAAACGTACCGTGGGGGATTCGATCGCAAAATCAGTCACGATCTGGCTGTCGGAGGTAGGGGTGCTCGGAATACTGGCCGGTGCAGGTTCGGCGGGAATTTCCGCCGTTGGAGGCGTGGATATGACCTCCGGCTCCACGGGCGGGGTGACCGGTGGTAGGGTTACGTGTGTAGGGCGGATTGTGCTGATGGTGGCGATACTAACTGGACGAGGGGACAGAGTCAGGGGTTGGGTGGCGGGAGGGATGCGCTGATTCGGAAGATCAACGGCATGAACAGCAGACTCGTGTGAATTATCCGACTCTTGAGTGGTGGTGAGAGGCGCAACAGAGGACAAGGTCTCGCGACGAGGTCTGGGTAACGGTGGTTTTGGTGGAGGTCGTGCTTTCAATATGTCGGACTGCCAGTCATACGTGACGGAGGCTTGGGCGGTCAGACTCTCGTGAGTCATGAAAGAGTTGCTGATGAGCACGACGTTGTACTTTCTCCATCGGACCGTGGACAGAAGGTAGGCGAAATCACGATCGCCGGAGATGAGGATGATTGTTGCTGGAGGTGGATTGTCTTTGATAAACGCCATGATGTCCACTGGGCAAGATATAAGGACTGTAGCGCAGCTTCTGAAACGTAAAAACCACTCGCCTATCATCATCAGGTCTACCGAGTTCTTTCCATTGTGGGGGCAGTCTGGGGTAAGGGGTAAGCGAGCCGGGAATAGAATATGACGGGGAAGACGGACCGGTTAGAGACAAGCCACAGGACTGAAGTTCGGATCGGAGGGAGGATTGCCTCTGAGAAGACTTGTCTGGGAGCTGGAGGTAGGCCTTGAAGACGTTGACTACGCCGAACTGGTCTGCTAGGACGCGGATGTTGTCGACGATGTTGTATCCAGAGGAATTCGTGGAGGGCGCGCAGTTCTCTGTCCAGGAATCAGCTTTGGAGCGTGTGGTATGTTGGGAATGAGCTGACCGTAGTCCCAGAAGATGCCTACGGTGTTATATGAAGGCGGGGTGGGCGAGAGAGTTGGAATAGGACGTTCGGTGGATGGAGGGAGAGGGAACGACATCTGTGGTGGGTGGTCCATGCGATAGCCTGCAGGTTGTCGGTCTACACTCTGGTACAATGGGGCATGGTCGTCTGTTGTCAAGGTCCGTCAGGAAAAACACGGGGTCTTCGTTGAATGCTGGCGCGGGAACCGTCGAAGAGACAAGCGCTGACATCGACCAGTGCCAATGCGGTGTCAGGTCACCGCTTCGACAGTCAGACAATGTACAGGTTCACAGCAGACGCGATACGGACGACAGGAGGGCTGAAAATCCAGGAAAGGAATCGGACAGTCGTACGGGGCCAAAACGCGGATGCAGCGAGGTCACCTCCGGCCGGACCGTCCAACCGGATGTGGGTCCACCCGGGTGATGTGGAAGTTCGCCTTCTCCAATCAGTCCGACTGAAAAAACCTACTGTAGACGCGACCCACCCGACCTTTTTTCCCCTGTCCTCCATTTACAATGGGCAGGCCCCACCCCAATACCAGCAGCCCCCCCTGACCTTCCTTTAAACAGTTATCACTCTCGGAACCGCGGCTAGATTTCTTCGTGTGCCGCTGGTGCTCCGTCCTAACCGCTCGCCGGCCTTGTTTTATTTGTATCGGTGCCAAGCTGTAGCTTCCGCAAATACACGATGATGTGAATGGCTGCAGCATTTCGAGCGTTTCGATCCCTTCGCTCGGTGACCTCGGCTTCCCCATCGAAACTTCGGTCGTCACCCTAGGTTAATCACCCCCGCCGCAGAGTCCAGAGCTTCCAGAACGCAACACAAGATTAACCCGATCGTCATGGGGTGTATTTGGACCCCCGTCCCCATCCACCATCAATTTCAACTCAATTATTGTCGATTACTGTCGTTGAACGGAATGGAACCAAAATTTATTCGGGCGGAGACCCCAACTCCACACGGTAAAGGTTGTTGCAGTCGCGACCCTTTCGTCCTTGGCGGAGGGCCGGCAAGCACCAAATCGTATTCCGGACCACTCGGGTGGGCCAACTCCAAGTCGTCCAGACGCGGGAACCGACAGACGAACTCCATAAGCTGGTTGGCGTTGTCGTAACGTGCTCCTTTGGGACTGAGCGACCTCAGGGTCGGAACAAACTGGGAGAAGCAACGACCGAAGATGGGTAGAAACTTGGGCAGGTCTAGCTTTTCGATCGTCAACGTATGAACGGTCTCGAGCGCTCGGAGTTGCGGTAGTTGAAGGACGTTCTCGGGGTTGCCGAGGATGAGATTAAGGCGCACTTCTTGTACATAACCATGACGCAGGAGGCCACGTTCCTCGGCTTCTGAGAGGTAACGCGCGAAGCCCATCTCGGCGTTGGCGAAGGGGGCGTCACGGTTAAACGGCAGAATCTCCGGATGGGTACCACGGATTATCGAACGAGTTCCCAACACCATCCGCCTGTGGATGAACGGTCGAGCAGCAGAGTAGAAGGCCCTTGATGTCAACGAGCAACTCTCCAGCGTCTGGTGGTCATTGTAGCGCATGATCTCGTCGATGAGTTCCCGAGGTAGGCTCATCTCTCCTTCGTCGTGGTATGAATCGCACAATTGTAGAAGATCAACCGAAGGGGCGTAGGTGGCCGCGTACCACCTACGGGATTCTCTGACTGTCTAGTTGAATACCGTAAATACTGGCTCATTCGCTAAGAAGATCGAATAGCGTACAGTAGGGCCCGGCTACCAGATTGTATAGGAGGCGCATCGACACGATAGCAGCGACGGAGCTCCAAAACCCTTCGGTCAAACGCAACCACCGCAGAACGAAGAGCGACGCCGTCAAGAAGAAACAGGTAGACAGAAAGGACAGTGGGTATTATGGGAGTCGGAACCAGAACTGAAACCGGCGTCTGCGGGGTGCCATTCCCCTCGTGTGGACGATAGAGAACGATGAAAGGTGAGGAAGGGCGTCAAAGCATCCAGCTGAACCGAGTTTCTCTTGCAACCATTTGTGGGTCCCACCCGGATAGTCTGTTCCCGCCGCTCCTTCTCTGATCACTCCGACGCAAAAAACCTACCGTACGTTGATCAGCGTCCAGACCTTCCAGAACGCGACATAGGCTTGTCCTGATCATCGTGGGGTGTATTCTGGCCCCCATCCACACACGTCGTCAATTTAACTCAAGTATTGTTATTGAACGGAGCGGAACCAAAATTTATTCGAGTAGGTAAGGTGGTGGAGGATCCAACAGTTGGCCGCGTGTTTGTACTAGGTAGTTGTTGTGGGATATAGAATGCAATGAAAGTGGAGAAACAGGCTCGAACGCTTGTCACCACTCGCGCGACTGCCACTGCGCAATCACCAACGAACCCTTCGACCTCATCCGCGGAAAATGGGCCCAAACCGCGGCCACTTTCGGTAATCCAACCTCGACCTTGACCGTGAACCGAAAGTCATCCCTTCCAGCGGCATGCGCATATAGAACCTCATCGACCACCTCCCACCCAGTACCCCACACTCTGCGACGATTATTAGCCCCTCCGTTTGGCCCGATGTCGTGCCACCCCCGACGCAAGAGGAGGGAAAATTCCGAGAAGTGGGGCGACGAGATGGACGTGAGGGTCTTGTGAAGAAAAGGGGGGAGTATGTCGAGTTCTGCAAAGTCCACAGCAAACTCGAACCGCCTGAGGAGCCCGTTGCGTCCCAGGTCGACACGAATAATGTCCCCGGATCTCCAGTCTCGAAAACGTTCCCGAAGCCTTCTCTCTGAGGGAAAAACTACCCGGCGACCGGAAACTCTTCAGTGGACCGACGTGTGTGTTAAAGTGGCGAACCTACAACTTTCGAGGCAACTGATCTTGAGAGCCTCAAGGGTCGACGAACATGCCACCAGAAGTTTCGCCAGGTCCTTTTGACTGCTAATAGTTTCGATCGAACGAAAACGGATACCGCCCGGAAGATCCAACAGACACTGGACAAGGGGGGGAGCTCCTATGAGAGCCAAGTGGCCGCCAAACGGTGAAGGCTGTTGCGGTCGCGGCCCTTTTGACCTTGGTGGAACATCGGCAAGCTGCAAACGATCCAGACCACACGGGTTGATCAACTCCAAGTCATCCAGATGCGGGAACCGGCAGACGAACTCCATGATCTGGTGGGCGTTCTCGCAACGCGTTGATCGGAGAGTGAGCGACCGCAGGGTAGGAACAAACTGGGAGAAGCAACGACCAAAGATGGGCAAAATCTTGGGCAGGTCCAGCATTTCGATCGTCAGCGTACGAACAGCCTCGAGCGCCCGAAGTTGGTGTAGTTGGAGGATGTTCTCGGGGTTGCCGAGGCCGAGATCAAGGCGCAGTTCTCGTACATAGCCATGGCGCAGGAGGCCACGTTCCTCAGCCTCTGAGAGGTAACGCGCATGGAACACCTCGGCTTGGTCCAAGGTGCCAGTTTCGAGGTCGAGTGGGAAGATCTCCGGATACGAACCACGGACGGCTGATCCTATTCCCAGCACCATCCGCTTGTGGATGAACGGTCGAGCGGCAGAGTAGAAGGCCCTTGACGTCAACGAACAGCTCTTCAGCGTCTGGTGGTCGTTGTAGCGCATGATCTCGTCGATGAGTTCCCGAGGGAGGCCCATCTCTCCTTCGTCGTGGTATGAGTCGCACAATTGTTGAAGATCAGCCGAAGGGGCGTAGGTAGCCGCGTACCAGCCACGGAATTGCCTGACTGTCCAGTTGAACATCGTAAATCCCGGTCCATTTGACAAGAAGATGGATCAGCGTACCGTAGGGCCCGGCTACCAGTTCGTAGAGGAGTCTTATCAAAATGGCAGAAGTGACCGTGGTCCAAAACCCTTTAGTCGACCGCAACAACCACAAGCTGATGAGTGATACCGCAAACAGGAGACAGGCAGATAGGAGGCTCTGAGGGGCAGGCGGTGGGTGTGGAAGGCGAAACTGGAACCGGCGTCGTCTGGGGGGTGGCATTCTGCTCCTGTGGACGGTAGAGAACCACGAGAGATGAGGAAAGGGCATCCAACTGAAACCTTCGTTCAACCGTTTTATCTAGGTTGGCACGTGCGCGATCACGAGATCGCAGGGACATGACATCATTCTGGTGTGTCTTAAACTCGTCTGGGTCAATGGCTGGATTCCAGGCTCGGACCGTCGGACCAGTTGTGGGTCCCACCCAGGTGATGTATTCGCACCACTCCTTCTCTGATCCATGTATCATCATTGAACAGAGTGGAACCAGAATTTATTCGCGTGAGGTGAAGCGGCGAAGGCCCTACGTAACAGTTGGCCGCGAGTTTGTACCAGGTAGTCGTTATGGGATGTAGAATGCAAATAAAAGAAAAAGAAACAAGCTCGAACGGTTGTCAACACTTGAACTTGGGCGGCTGACACTGCGTAATCACCAAAGAATCCTTCGACTTCATCCGCGGGAAACGCTCTTGAACGGCGGCCGCTGTCGATACCCCAGTCTCGATCTTGACCGTGAACCGAAAGTCATCCCTTCGAGCAGCGTGCGCATATAGGACCTCATCGACCACCTTCCACCCAGTACCCCACACTCTGCGAAGATTAGCACCTTCGCTGGGATGAGGGTCGTGCCACCCCGGACGCAACAGGAGGGAAAAGTCCGAGAAGTGCGGCGACGAAATTGAAGTGAGGGTCTTGTGAAGAAAAGGGGGGAGTATGTCGAGCTCTGCAAAGTCCACAGCAAACTCAAACCGTCTGAGGAGCCTGTTGCGTTCCAGGTCAACACTGATAACATCCCCGGATCTCCAGTCGGCAGAATATTCCCGAAGCCTGGTCTCTGAGGGATAATCTAGCCGGCGACGAGTGACCCTTCAGTGGACCGACGTGTGTGTTAACGTGGTGGACTTACAACTTTCGAAGCAACTGATGTTGAGAACCTCAAGGGTAGACGAACATGCCACCAGAAGTTTCGCCAAATCCTTCTGACTACTAGGAACCTCGATCGATCGAAAACGGGTATCACCCTCCAACAGATACTGGACAAGGGGGGGGGCCTCCTTTGAGAACCGGGTGGCCTCCAAACGGCAAAGGTTTTTGCGGTCGTGGCCCTTTTGACCTTGGTGGAACATCGGCAAGCTCCAAACGATCCGGACCAGTCGGGTCAATCAACTCCAAGTCGTCCAGATGCGGGAACCGGTAGACGAACTCCATGAGCTGGTAGGCGTTCTCGCAACGCGTTGATTCGAGACTGAGCGACCGCAGGGTAGGAACAAACTGGGAGAAGCAGCGGTCGAAGATAGGCAGAAATTTGTGCAGGTCCAATCTTTCGATCTCCAATGTATGAACAGTCTCGAGTGCCCGGAATTGCGGTATCTGGGCAGTTTTCTCGGGGTTTCCAATGCCGAGATCAAGGTACACTTCTCGCACATAACCATAGCGCAGGAGGCCACGTTCCTCAGCCGCTGAGAGGTAACGTGTGAAGAACACATCGGCGTTGTTGAGGGGGTCGACATTTTTAAGGGGCATACACTCCCGAGCGAAACCCCGGACGGCCGATCCAATTCCCAGTGCCATCCACCTGTGGATGAATGGTCGAGCGGCGGAGTAGAAGGCCCTGGATGTTAACAAACAACTTTTGAGCGTCTGGTGGTCGTTGTAGCGCATGATCTCGTCGATGAGTTCCCGAGGTAGGCCCATCTCTCCTTCGTCGTGGTATGAGTCGCACAATTGTAGAAGATCAGCCGAAGGGGCGTAGGTAGCTGCGTACCACCCACGGAATTCTCTGACTGTCCAGTTGAATACCGTAAATACTGGTTCATTCGCTAAGAACATGGATTAGCGTACCGTAGGGCCCGGCTACCAGATTGTATAGGAGGCGCATCGACACGATAGCAGCGACAGAGCTCCAAAACCCTTTGGTCAAACGCAACCACCGCAGAACGAAGAGCGACGCCGCCAAGAATAAACAGGTAGATTGTGGGGTAATGGGTACGGGAGCCGGAACCGGAACTGATACCGGCGTCTGCGGGGTGCCATTCTGCTTAGAGAGCGATGTGGACGATAGAGAACGATGATGAGTGAGGAAGAGCGTGAAAGTATCCAGCTGAGGCTGACCTTCATCCAACATTATCCAGGTTGGCACGTGCGGGATCACGAGATCGTAGCATGACTGCATGACATCATTCTGGCTTGCACGGTGAAAGAATTCGAATTATTTCTAACTCGTCCACCATGCTCTTTCGTTCGTTGATTAAGTCCCCGCGCACGATAAAACCAGCCTTCGTCCAACCGGTCACGCCTCTCCGGGTGAGGTTCGTTGCCTCCTCATCCAAACCACCGTCCCCCACTCCCGCCACCAAAGTCGAGGTTGCAGAAGGCGAAGCGCCGTTATTCAAACCATCCTCTGACCCAGAAAAGCTCTCCGCTCGGGACCTCACAGAAGGCACCTACGAGAAGGAGGTCGAAACGTCCCCGGAGCCCTTTACGACCTACTCAGGAACTCGCTCCTACGTCGTTAACGAACCTGACCCCGCGGATTCGAAATACGAGATCCCGACAGGGGCGTACCATTCCACTGCGCCGTACGAGAAATTGGAGGAGGCGAAATACGAGGGCTACGGAGGGGAGAAGGGAGTGAGAGATGGGAGCAGCACGAGTTCGGAGGTCGCCCACCCAATCACGACGAAACGGGTCCCGAGACACGAAGGAGGAGTTGGAGAGAGCGCCGCTGTGAGGTCCGGCAGCTCGCCTGGTGAGATGGGGAGGAGGGGAGGTGGCGATGGTGGGTTGGGGTTGATGGACAAGGAAGGAACGAAGGAAGGGGTCGATTGGGTTTTGGAAAAGAAGCCTGCCGCTGGCAAGGCGTGATTCAAAATCCTTTGGACTTGGGGAGTGTTTGTGATCCCTCTACGTTGTTAAGATATCGAACTGAAGTCGTACACCAAGTTGTATTGTATTCGTTACCCATATTTGTCAGCTAGTATTGCCTTTGCACCAGCACGTCTTCATTTATTCCATTGGCATCGCAATCCCGCCCGCGCCTGACGTTGTTTGACCATTAAGTCTCCAACCCCACATCATGCGCTCATCACCAGAGCCGCAACCACGGGCCAGGATGATCGACGGTCGCTTCTCCGTTCTTATCATCCTCGATCATCTCTAAACTCCCGGCTTCTTCGGACCATGCCAGCGGAATCGCTTGCGCTGGGGTACAAACTCGTGGAAAGTTTCGGTCCAAACTCCGAATACGAAACTCGACCCTCTGTAAATCCAGGAGTGACCGGGGACGGGGGAGAAGAAGTCGAGGAGGAGGTCGAGTACGTTACGCTTGAGATATCTGGGATCGCGGACGTGGATCCGAACCTCCTGACCTCGTATCGCCTAATAGTGAGTTTCAGTGGTTGACGTGTCCCTCCCTGCTTTTCAACTCTCTGAGCGTCGCGTGTCCTCATTCCAAGGGATTTCTTTCCCAATGGGCTGACCCTGTTTCATCCCCCCTGCTTCTGCTCCTGCACCCTCTACTCTACGTGCTCACGGGACTTTCGAACCATAGGGCGTGGACACACCAACGCCTTTCCTCCAACTCTCGAGTTCAGGAACGATCTTCAAAGGTCGTCACCACAAGCTCCTTGGCACCGAGCTTCTATTCTCACATGCCCAGGGTGAGTAAGCACATGCGTTCACACAATCGTCATCCACCCACTCGCCATCCCCATTCACTGTCCCCACTCCCTCTCTTCCCACACACCCCGTTACCCCGAGGCCGGATTACTAACTCAGGGACCATCCTCACTTACACTACACCCACTCCTGAATGGATAGGTGATTCAGACCCATCGGCGAGACATATGTCTCTCCTAGGCACTACGGAACAAAGGATCGTATTCTCGCCTGTGGAAGTCCGCAACCCTGCCTCTTCTTCTACTACTTCCAAAGTCAAGACGCCGAGGAAGGAGTCGAGCTCGAAGAAGGGCAAGAAGAAAGCGAACGTCGGAGCCAGCGGAATTGAGGATGTGGCTGGGAGTCTCAATCCCACCGTCGAGCCAGGTCGAGTTGCCCACAGCATGACGGGAGGCGGGAAGGAAGACAGAGTGGAACAGGACGGCGGCGACGACGACGACATGTACGCGACCGAAGGGGATGGTGAGGTTGATGAAGGTGGGGGCGATGGAACGCTCGAAGTAAAGGTTGGTGACGAAGGAGAAATAGGAGCAGATACGAACGCAGATCTCCCTCCACGAAAGAAACGGAGGCCCGCACGGAACGACAAGGAAAAAACCGCGGCCAGGTTCACCGGGAGCCCAACAACTGGGATGACACCAGCAACGGTAGCTGAACCAAACGTTGCCCAAGTTCAACACCAGCAAGGGACGCTCCCTGCCCGCGGTGGCGTCCCCATAGCCATCGACCCCGCCCTCCAGACACTCCAGGTGCCGACAACCCAGCCATTTCCCCAGGCCTCAGGAAGCGGCGGTGGGATCTGATGATCCCACTCCCGACGAAACGCCGACCCGTACCTCCGACAACATGAATGGGGATTGAACCCGGGGAAGTAAGTTCAGCCGTCATCACGATCACAGTCTGTTCAATACAATAACCGAGGCCAGCAGGCAAACTTCTTTCAAAGGGATCATCGATTTACGGCCTTGGCATCTCGCTTCAAACTTCATACTAATCCTCTACAAAGTAGGCCCCTCTGGAAAGAGAAGGTTGGGTGAAAGTCGGGCCGATACTAGGACGTTTGTTGTCCGCCCACTACCCACGCGAGTGCTCAGCGTAGCTTGTTTGCTTCAGAATAAATCGCACCCCAACACGACCCTCCAGACGTACCCGTTCCCACGTAAGAAGGCGGTATCCGCGTTTCTCGTTGAACCAAATACAGTCCTGAGCGGATCATCAGAAACGACGCGAAGCGGGGGGAGAACTTCGGTCCGAGCGAGCCATCCATTTGCAAAATGGTTAGAGTAAAGAGAAAAGGTAGCGAAGACAAGCGGTCCACAACGGGAAAAAGCATGGAAGAGTGGAAGAAAAGAGAATACATCCCAAAATAAACCAGATGACGACATGGATAAAGTAAAAGCGGGCGGGTAGCCCGAAACGAACCGATGCAACTGTTGGGGAAAACATGGACAGGTTTGAGAGCAATCACAAGGGGGACGGGGAACGGGCGCGGCAGGTAATCGCCAATGTCTGAGCCGACTCTGAGGTTACATACACGAACTAGGGGAGAGAAGAAGGGGGGACGACGTGAGAAGGTTGGAAGGGGTCGCACGATGAGAGCATGTGGTATGCGAATAGGTCTGATGGGTAAAGCCGCATCTGGAAGGAAGATCTGGAAGACATGAGTGGGTCGAGCGTTCGTCAGCAAACTGCGCGGCTCGTCTCAGCACGTTTTCGTGTTAGGCGTGTTGATCGTCCGCCTAGAGAAAGGCAACGTTAGAGCTTCCACGAAACGGCCCGAAACGAGCCGTGTAGCTTACGGTTGACGATCGGAAGATTTGCTGATGCTTGTTTCACACGACGATCTTTGCAGAGAGGGCCTTTGCGGCACACTCGGGGCTGGGTGTGTTGTCGCTGAGACCTTTGCAACAGGCGAGTTTCTTGAAGACCTTTGTTGTGTAAGGAGGGGACAGGTCATGCGTAAGCGGGGATCGGTCTGGGGTAGGAGGCGCGGGATAATTCACCTGCAGGTAGACGTCCCGGGTCTGGCCGCCACTAATGGCCCACTTGCCATCGATAATGACGACCGGCACTCCGCTGATACCACCCTTGCGGGCTTCCTCGATTTGATCTTCGACTTCCTTGACGTCCGCGTCCGAAGTGAGGTATGCGACGGCCTGGGTTGTAGTGAGTGGGTCAGGCGCTACACACAAGGAAGCGAAGCTTGTTGGACCTACCTCATCCTTACTCATCAAGCACGACGCGTCCGCTATCTCACTGAGGATTTTGATGTTCGAGACATCCTTGCGGTCAATGATGAGAGCGTGGAAGAGGTTCGAGAGAACCGTTTGTTGGAGGGACTGGCCACCCTTTTTCCAGGCGCGGTAGGCGAGGCGGTGGGCCCGATCGGTGTTTATGAGGATACCGCCGTCACCACTACATCCGAGTGAGCGCCGGGTGAGGACAAGATCAGGGGGAGCGGCAGGCTTACATTTCGAGACCAACGGCTCTACCTCTTTCCTTGAACTTCTTCGCACAGGCACTAGCCCTCTCTACACCGAACGCCTGCAGGCAATAAGCGGTTCTGTCCTGAGGCTGGTCCGGCTTGATGGATGGATGGAGGACGTAAGGCCTGTACTCGACCTGGAAGTGGAGGGCGTTGTACGACCGAGTAACTTCGTTGATGACGCTGAAGATCTCTTTCTGCCCGATATAACTGAAGGGGCAGTTCTGTGGTGGGGGAAGAGGAATAAGTGGGTCGTGTGAGGACGGGAGGGAGTGGGTCACTCACGAGATCGTAGATGATGGTAAGGTTGACCTGTTTGGCGGCCATCTTCGTGGGCTGGGGAGTGAGAGGGAAGGAGGGATGAGACGGGGGTTACTGAAGTTTACTAAGGGCATAATATACGTCGATGTCATAGGATACAGTCATGGATTCTTCCTAATCCGGACTTGCTGACTGTGACCCACTCCACTTTTACCCACGTACAAGGGGGTCTACTTTTAAGAATCTTGGTCCGCCGGCAGCTCTGGTCTTCGTAAGCGACCACTTATTCTAATCCCGGATTACAGAACTCCCCCTCACACCTCTCCGGGTTCACCCCTATGGCCAAACGACGTCGAATCCCGCTGTTGATCGCCCTGATGATCTTCCTCTCACACGCTTCGAGCGCCCGCCCTCTCGGGTATCCCGGACGGCGACGCCCGACTCAGATCGGGTTCTCTCGCCCAACCTGGGCCACTCGAGAAACAAAAAATCTTCAAACAGCGGTGGCGCGTGACCCCGTGTGCTTGTAAGCACACCTCGCTGTTTGACCCACTCTCACAATCTTGACCGAGGGGGAGCGGTGACCAAGCCAGTGGGTGGAGATGTGGATTTACGCGTCCGGTGAGCGGAAGTAACGGTCTTGTCTCGTGTGACGCCCCGCATGCTCTCTATTCACCAGGGGACGCAGAGAACTATACCCCGTTTCACACCCTTTCTGGCAACAATCTACTGTGCTCTGATTTGCCACAATCGCAACGCACGGGGGACCTTTTTTACTCCCCAGCCGGAGGACACCCCGAGGCTTGGTAATGCTTACCTGAAGCGACCACGCTGCACATAGGGGGCCGGTTGCCACTCGTTGCACATCTGGAGGAGTAATCCTGTTCACGCACAGTAATCGCTGCCCCAAAAAGGAAATTGCGACATCCGTCCTCCTCATTTCCACCCCGGTGAGGTCTCCACCCTGCGAACTGACCACGCTACGGAGACTATGTAAACACGGCAAACCACGAGCGTGACTCCCTTGCTTCCTATCTGCCGAGGGACCTCTCCTCAAGACGCCGGCCTTCATACCCCACATCCGACACGGAAGGCGAGAGAGGGACGCGCATTGGCGTGGCGCGGGTGCTGGTGTCCGACCCTGATATGATGGTTCGCAAGCTGTATCCCTGTGTTTGTTGTTACCACACTCACCTGGGGTGGTCAGTTGCCCTTCGTGTGGCTAATTGATCTCCCGCCGTCGCTCACGATCAGATCTCTCCCTGTCTAAAAACCAGATCACCCGGCTCGCTCCCGGGTTGGTCGTGGCCTCAATGTCATTTGGCCAAGAACCGTTGAATAAAGTCCCTCCCCGTGGGCGGTTTCTGTATCTGTTTCTTCCGTATCTGTGGTAGCGGCTATTCCTGTCCACCCTCTCTCTCTCCCTACCCAGCTCCGTTCGTTGTATCTGTGCACTGTGCCGCGGCCATAGCAATGTCACCACGGGCGGAGTCACAAAACTTGGGACTTCATCGGTGTTTGCCGCCCATCACTCCATATACGCCAATACCCTCTTATCGCAGCGTGAACGCCGAGCCCTGGGCTTCACCTAGCGGGTCCCCAGGATATCGAGCGGCCCGTCACGGATAACTGCCAACCTCGATCCCCCACCCTTGATTGGCCCTCTGCGATCGGACGGAGTAGGGCTTCAAACAACGACTCGGAGAAAGGACCGGAGACAGCGGCTGTGGATCGTCCCTCAATCTCTGGAGCGTTAGTGAATGCTTATGCACCAACGCTGTTGGACCACGGCGAAGGGTTGGAGAACGCCCTCCTCCGAATATGGGTGAGTGGGGAAAAGACTCAACTCGACAACTGTGACGGCGTGTACTACAGATCGTGACGCGTGACGCACGACACACCACACTACCATACTTGCAGCGATTTGCATATCACAGCGGATACAGCTCTTCTCCCCCCATCCACGGCGATCCGCCCTACGCCCGATCAAGCAGGTCCGGCCCGATTCAAACCGTTGTACCTATCCAGCTTTCCGGAAGAGTGGAGTATGAGGCGAGAAGTCCCCTCGACAAGCACACACCAGCCGTCAATATCGTGTAGTGCAAAGAACGGTAGTACCGAAGCTCACAACCGAGCGAGGGCTCATTTTCGCGAAGAGGAATGGAAATGGGAGTTACGAGGGTCGATCGAATCAGATTCAGTCCCTCTTTGTCGATCAGGCCACCGAGGTCTTTCCGGCCCATGAGCATTCAGTCGGGGTGGGACCACGGTGGTGGTGTCGGATGCTGTAGCGTGCGGGATCGATAATCGAATCGATTGGGCCGTTCGAACTCATCCCCTGGTTTGGTTTACTAAGGAAATACCTCAGGAACAGGAAAGACATACCCCTCGTTGTGCTTCTCAGTGTGCCACAGTTTGTTCCCGGTGGGAGGTCACGGTTAGATCGAGATTGACTTCTATCGAATGGGGGGGGCAAACCGATGATGTAGGTGTTTTTCGAGTCAAACGAACCTACTACGTGGAGAGCAGCTGCTGTGGAAGGAGGCTCACCAAGGTCCAGTCCTCCGGCACCTCTATTACCTCGGAGTTTGACATTGGTGTGCGGGGGAATTTGTTCTTGTCAACCCTTACGGGTGATAAAAGGAACATTCGCGTCGGTGTCAAGGATACCCCGAGCCACATTCATCGCTGAACCGCGCTTGACGTGTGGGCCGTTATGGTTGCGTCACTCCCACCCTCTGTTCACGCAAACGGGTAAAGTGGCGTCCACATCGAGGGCGAGCAGGGGTGTGGTACCGGCGGGCTGGTTTACAATCACTGTGAAAAATATACCAACTTAAAATCAGTCAGAGTAGGCCACTGATAGTATGTGCCCACCTGAAAGGCGACACAAATCGACTTAACTTCAGTGAATTTCAGTGACTGAATTTAAGCCGCTATATTTTTCACAGTGAATGTTCCGCTCTACCG
>Ga0307509_10006887_pt1 | contig 15105 bp, 12 predicted proteins | sample 10_EM_MG_FD_202245 | JGI IMG/M metagenome (GOLD analysis project Ga0307509, IMG submission 202245) | Populus trichocarpa ectomycorrhiza microbial communities from riparian zone in the Pacific Northwest, United States - 10_EM | ecosystem: Host-associated > Plants > Roots > Unclassified | place...
CGGCGAGGACGTCCACCGGCGCGCCGGGCGCGTTGAGCTGGACGGACTTGGCGGGCGGCTTGCCCGCACCCGAAGGCGAGCCGTTCGGCGGCCGGGCGACGGCGACGGGAGCTGACTTTGCGGGCGTCTTCGACGCGCTGTCAGTAGCCGGCTTGCCGGGCGGCTTCGAGGTTGCGCCGGTCGATGTGGTGCTTGCAGTCGACGCGCCCGATGCAGGCGATCGTGCAGCAGGCGACGCGCCCGACGCAGGCGACGCGCCCGCTGCAGCCGATCGTGCAGCAGCCGACGCAGGCGACGCGCCCGATGCAGGCGATCGTGCAGCAGGCGACGCGCCCGACGCAGGCGACGCGCCCGATGCAGTCGACGCGCCCGACGCAGTCGACGCGCCCGACGCAGTCGACCCACCCGATGCAGGCGATGACGCCCCTGACGATGACGCCCCTGACGATGACGCCCCTGACGATGACGCCCCTGACGATGACGCCCCTGACGATGACGCCCCTGACGATGACGCCCCTGGCGATGACGCCACTGGCGATGACGCCACTGACGATGACGCCCCTGACGATGACGCCCCTGGCGATGACGCCACTGGCGATGGCGTGGACTCGCCAGTCGCGGTGGCCGATGCCGATGGCGACGCCGCGGCTGACGCGGCGGGGGACGCCGGGCTCACCGGCGACCGGCTCGCCTGGTCGCAGGAAGCGTGGGCCGCGAGCGCCAGGCCGAATGCGAGCGCGACCGCGCGTCGGACGACCGACGACGCCACAGCAAACACGGCTGCGCGCCGGGCGCGTGGCGCAGTCGAGGGCGCCGCGGCAAGTCCGGCAGCCGACGACGCCACAGCAAACACGGCTGCGCGCCGGGCGCGTGGCGCAGTCGAGGGCGCCGCGGCAAGTCCGGCAGCCGACGACGCCGCGGTAAGGGCCGCCGCGCGCCGGGCGAGGTCAATCCGCGGCGCTGCGTCGTCGGGGAGGTGGATCTGGCGCGGCGCCACCACGCGGTCGACGGGCCGGGCGCGTCGCGCGACCGCCGCAGGGCGCGTGGGCCGGGGCCTCATGGCGCCTCCTGGAACTGGCGCTGGAGGCGGAGGACGTCGCTGCGGGCGAGGCCGGCGTGATAGAGCTGTTCGAGCTGGAGGCGCTCGCCGGAGACGAGCTCGCTCGCACCGAGCCGGACGGTGCCATCGGTGTCGATCGTCATCTCGACGAGGACTAGCACGTCGCCCGCGGGAGCTGGCGGGAGATCGAGCACGGCGTAGCGGCCGAGGTGGCGGTTCTGGGTCGGGTCTGGCGATTCGCCCTCCCAGACGTCGAACTCGATGCGCAGCTGGTCGTCGTGGCGAGTGCCGAAGACGCGGTGCTCGCGGGTGGGGACGACGGAGCTCTGGGCGATGACCTGCTCGCAGTCGCCGCCGATGGAGACGGCGAGGCCGCGGGCGGCGACGTCGATGAGGAGGACGCCTTCGATGGTGCCGTCGAGGCGGGCGACCTCGAGGGCGGCGCCGACCGCGACAACCTCCTCGGGGTTGGGGATGATGTGGGGCTCGCGGCCGGTGACGCGGGCGATCTCGCGGCGGACGGCGGGCATGCGGGTCATGCCGCCGACGAGGAGGACCTCCTCGATGTCTTCGCGCTTGCGGCCGCAGCGCTTGAGGGCCTCGCGGATCGGGGCCTCGATGCGGCGGATGAGGGAGGCGGACCATTGCTCGAGCTCGTCGCGGCGCAGCGGCTTCTGGTACTCGACGGCGCGGCCGGAGGGGAGCTGAACGAGCTCGGGGACGTAGACCTTGCTGACGGCGACGTCGGACAGCTCGTGCTTGGTGAACTGGGCGGCAAGGCGGAGGCGCTCGACGGCGATGGTATCGCTGGTGATGTCAAAGCCCCGCGCGGAGCGGACGTCGCGGATGAGGTTGTCGACGACGATGCGGTCGATGTCATCGCCGCCGAGGAAGGCGTCGCCGGTGGTGGCGAGGACCTCGAAGATGCCGGCCTCGACGTCGACGGCGGCGACGTCGAAGGTGCCGCCGCCGAGGTCGCAGACGAGATAGCGGCGATCGGCGCCGCGGTGGGCGCCGTGGCCGAGCGAGGCGGCGGTGGGCTCGCTGAGCAGGCGGAGGACGGTGAGGCCGGCGATCTGGGCGGCGTCCTTGGTGGCCTGGCGCTGGGCGGCGTCGTACCAGGCGGGGATGGTGATGACGGCGCGGGTGACGGGCTCGCCGAAGTGGGCCTCGGCCATGTGGCGGATCTCGCGGAGGATGAGGGCGCAGACTTCCTCGGGGGAGATCGAGCGGCCGGCGGTGAGCGAGATCCAGGTGTCGCCGTTGGGCGCCTCGATGAGCTCGAACGGCAGGACGCGAGACAGGCGACGGATCTCGGGGTGGTCGAAGCGGCGGCCGAGCAGGCGCTTGGCGCCGAAGATGGTGAGGTCGGGGCTGTAGTCGAGGCCGTGGCGCGCGAGCTCGCCGACGACCGGGCCGTCGGGGGAGAACCACACGAGCGACGGCATGGTGGTGGCGCCCTCGGGGGTGGTGAGGATGCGCGGCGCGCCGTCCTTGTCGATGACGGCGACGACGGAGTTGGAGGTGCCGAGGTCGATGCCGACGGCGCGGCTCATGGCTGACTCATGGATCGCACGGGAGGGCCCCGGCAGTCATCGAAACAGCCTCGTCATCTCGTCGCTCGCCGGCGGTGTGTTGGGGCGGCGGAGCAGCTCGAGGATGGCGGCGGCCTCGGTGCAGTGCTCGTGGTGGGCGAGTGCGGTCTCGAGCTGCGAGGTGGCGAGCATGACCTCGCCCTTGCCGAGGGCGCTGATCGCGGAGGCGACGTAGTAGAGCGAGCGCAGCGGGCGGCTGCGCGGGTAGACGCAGAGCGCGGCGGCGAGGACCTCCTGGGCGTTGGCGGCGTCGCCGTCGCCGAGCATGACGCGGGCGCGCTGCTCGAACGCCTCGCCGCCCTCGAGGGCCGACGTCGATGGCGGCCGCGCGATCGGCTCGACCTGCGGTGCGTTGCCGCCGTTTTGCAAGGTCTGGGCGAGCTTGGTGCGAAGGATCGAGCCGGTGCTCGAGATGTCGTCGAAGCCGACGAGCCAGCCGGGCGGCGGGGTGAGCGCGGGGCCGACGGAGGCGGCGCGGCCCTCGGCGACGAGGGCGACGCGCAGGCGGTCGTAGGCGCGGTTGACGAGGATGGTGAGCTCCTCGGCGAGGTGCACGATCGCCGGGGCATTGCGGCGCGCGACGAGGTCGGGGTGGTGGCGGCGGATCAGGTTCATCCAGCCGAGGCGGATCTGCTCGGCGTCGGCGTCGCGCTCGACACCGAGGACCTCGTGGACGGCGAGCGAGCGCAGCCGGCGGAGCTCGGCGCTGAGCTGCTGGAACAGCTCGCGCTCGTCGGCGGGGAGCTCGTCGTTCGATGCCGCGCCGCCGGCGGTGGCGACGGCGAGCGGGCCGGTGGTGCGCCGCGGCGGTGGGGCGGGAGTCGGCGGCGACTCGTCGGGCGGGTCGTCGCCGGCGGCCATGCGCCGGATCCGGGCGATGACGTCCTCGGTGAAGCCGACGAGCTCGACCTCGAGCCAGGTCTTGCCGGCGTCGGACCTGGCGGCCTTGGGGTCGGCCTCGACGGGCGACGACTTGAGCACGACGCCGTCGATGACGATGACGACCTGGTTGGGCAACTCGAGGTTGAGGGTGACCTCGGCGCCCGGATCGGCGCGGAACGGCACCCGCATCGACAGCAGCTTGCCGCGGCGCAGCTTGCGGGTGTGGAACACCTCGACCTGTTCCCAGGTGGTGCAGCGGACGTGGAGCGTGCGGGCGCCCGCCATCACTTCCTCGGCCTGGGCGCGCCCTTGGCGCCAGGGTCGGGCCGGGCGCCGGGATCGGGCTTGGCCTCGGGGTCGACCTCGAGGTCGATGTGCTTGTCGACGGTGTCGCGCTTCTTGGCGACGTCGATCGGCGCGCGCGGGTCGCCGCGGGGGTCGCGCCATTCGTCGGCGGTGATCGAGGCATAGCCGGGCTTGTAGCCGTCGGCGAGCGCGCGCAGCTCGTAGCTGCGGCCGGCGATGGTCGGGAAGTTGACGCCGGTGTTGGCGAAGCCGATCAGGAGCCAGACCTCGGCGCCGGCCGGCGAGGTCTCGATGTGAACCGGGCCCTCACCGTCGGTGAACCCGGTCGGCTCGGGCAGGTTGGCGGGCAGCGCCGGGAGCTCGACGGGCGCCGGGCGATGGGTCTTCTTGTCGACCGGCACCGGCTTGAGGCTGACGGAGAGCTTGGCCTTCTTGCGCGCGCCCGAGCCTTCCCAGGCCGCGGGCATGACCTCGGCGTCGACCGGCTGGTAGCCGGGCAGCTCGATCCGCATGCGGAGCATCTGGCGCGCGGTGAGCACCATGGTGTCGAGGTTCGAGCGGCCGAGCTTGATCCAGACGCTGGCCTCGCGCGGCGTGGTCGACACGGCGATGCGGCCCGCGTCGGCCATCGCCTCGCGTAGCTCGCGGCTGCGGGTCTCGGCGTCGACGACGCGCTGCCGGTCGCGCTCGCGCTGCGCGGCGGTCGCCTCGAGCTGGTTCTGGTACACGACGTAGAACCCGACCGCACCGGCGATGACGACGAGCAGCGACACGATACCGAGAGCGCGGCTGCGCAGCCGGACCGGCGGCAGCTCCTCCATCGGCGGCGGATCGATCACCGGGGCGCGCGCGATCGCCCGCGGCTCCGAGCGCCGCGCGGTGACCTCGACGGCGGCCTCGACGCGGCGCGCCGCCTGCTCGAGCTTGTCGGCCGCCTGCGAAGCGGCCGTGGCAGCCGACGACACCCGCAGCGCCGGACCGTCGAGCCCGGCGAGCGCAGTCATCGCAGCAGCCTCGTCGGCGGCGTGGGGCGCCTGGGGCGCCTGGGCTGCGTACCGCCCGTCGGGCCGCACCGCGGGCATCTGGTCACTGTCGCGCGTCGGCGGCGGCAGCGGCGTGTCGTCGTCGGGGTCGTCGAGCGACGGCACGCGATGGCGGAGCTGAACGATCGCCTCGGAGCGCCGCGGGTTCGAGGCGATCACCTCGCTGATCGGGTCGCGGACGAACGGCCGATCGTCGACCGCGGTGTGCTCGCGCGAGTCGTCGAGGTCGGCGAGCAGCGCGTCGAGCCGGTTGGGCGGCGTGTGCCCCGGGGTCAGCACGTGGTGGAACGCGACCGCGGCGGCGCGCTGGTCGATCGCCGGCCGGATCGGCGTGACCTGGACCGCGCCCGGCCCGGCGAGCGAGGCCAGCAGGTCCTCGGTCGCCTCGTCGACGTTGCTGTCGGCGTGCTCGAGGCCGGCGGCCTGGATCACCTCGGCGAGGTCGGCGAGCTCCCAGCGGTCGTCCTCGAACGCCTCGAGCAGGTTCTCGAGCAGGTCGCCTGCGTTGCGGTAGCGCCGCGCGATGTCGGTGTCGAGCGCGCGCTGGACCAGCCGCTCGACCGCCGGGGTGACGTGCAGGCTGCCGGGCGGCACGTCGCCCGACAGCATCGTGAACAGCATCGCACCGACCGCGAACACGTCGGCGCCGGGCGACGGGTCCTCGCCGACGACGAGCTCGGGCGCGAGGTAGCCGGCGAGGCCGCGCCACATCGCCGAGTCGGCGCCGTGGGCAACCGCGGTGGTCAGCGCGCGGCCGACCACGAAGTCGCCGAGCCGCACGCCGCCGTCCTCGTCGATCAGCACGCTGCGCGGATGAACAGCACCGTGGACGACGTGCGCCCGGTGGGCGGCGGCAAGCGCTTCGATCGCACTGCGACCGATCGCCGCAGCCACCGGGATCGACAACTTGCCGCCCTGGCTGCGATTGGCGCGCGCCGCGGTGATCAGGTCCTGCACGGTGACGTAGCGCCCGACACCGCGGGTGACGATGACGACGTCGGGACCGCCCGCCTCGACCGCAACGGTCGGCACGATGTTGGGGTGGTCGAGCGCGACCGCGGTGGCGATCGCGCCGGCATCGGTCAGCGTGCGCCGGAAGCTGTCCTCGCCGAGGAGCTTCGGGTCGATGACCAGGCCGCGCAGGTTGCGCTGGCCGGAAAACTGGGCGCGGTGAATCGCCCCGTACATCGTGACTGCGAGCCGCTCGCTGAGCACGACACCGGCGATGATCTGCTCGGCGGCTTGGCCCACCACTGTGCGACTATAGCAACGACAGGCCCGACGCTCACCCGCCAGGCAGGTGGAAGTGGATATCGATCCACGGCTCGGCGAACAGGTACACCACCGCAGCCATCGCGAGGAACGGGCCGAACGGGAGCTCGGTGCGCAGGACGGAGGGCTTCTCCGCCGACGGGTCGGTCGGCGTGCTCGCTGCGTCGGCGCCCGGCGCGTCGGGCGGCGCGGCCCCGGGACGGTCTACCTCGGGTCTCGCGCTCTCCGCCTCGGAGCGCGCCGCGTCTACCTCGGGCCTCTCGGTCGGCTCGGCGTCGTCGCCGCGCGCGCGGGCGAGCACCACGGCGGTGATGCCGATGACCGCGCCGATCGTCGAGCCGCCGAACAGCGACACCAGCACGCCGTGCCAGCCGAGCAGCGCGCCGACCACCGCGAGCAGCATGCCGTCGCCGAGGCCGAGGCCCTCGCGGCCCGTGATCCGGTAGTACAGCTCGCCGATCGCCCACGGCAGGCCGTAGCCGACCGCGGCGCCGACGAGGCCGCCGTACCAGTGGCGCTCGGGCCAGGCGAACGACGCGGCGTAGGCGAGCGCGATCGATGGAACAGTGACCTTGTTGAGGATCAGCTTGTGGTCGATGTCGATGAAGCTGATCACGACCATCGCGAAGCAGAACGCGGCGTAGACCGCGAAGTGGAGCAAGCGCGCGCCGAACGGCTCGAACAGCTGCGGCGCGATCATCGCCGCCCACCACGCGACGCCGAACAGCGCGGCGGTGGCCGCCTCGACGACGAGGTAGCGCGCCGAGAACGCCGCGCCGCACGACCGGCAGCGGCCGCGCAGCCACAGCCACGACAGGACCGGGACATTGTCGTACCAGCGCACCGGGGCCTGGCACGCGAAGCAATGCGAGCCGGGAGCGACGACGGACCGCCCCGCCGGCCAGCGGTAGATGCACACGTTCGCGAAGCTGCCCCACAAAAGGCCGAGGACGATGACGAAGCCGTAACCGGCCGACGACATCGCCAGGGGCTCCAGAGCTGCCAGCACGACTGTAACGGTAGCCGCTCGGCGGCCGGCGGGCCAGTTGACCGGGCTCGTCGGCAAAGCTAAGAAGCAGCGATGCTCCGGTTCGCCGTCCTTGCGCTGTGCGCCGCCGCATGCGGTCGCTCGAAAGGCGTGTCGGACCAGGACCTCACGGGGCTGGTGGTCGAGGCGCGCAAGCCGGAGGCGGCGGTCGACGTCGAGCGCGCCGTGCGCGATCCGGGCGAGCTCGGCCGGGCGCTCGCGCGGCCGTACCGCACCCTGCTCGCTGCGCTCGGCCCGCACAGCGTGTCGGTCAACAGCGTGATGACCGTGACCGAGGCCGGCCAGCAGGTCAGCGATCTGTCGGACCACGCGCAGATCGACAACGGCGCCGCCGGTGCCTACCACGCGGTCTACACCAACTCGGCCGACTACGGCCGCGAGACGCTGTTCACCGACGGCAAGCTGTACCTGCGGCCGCGCTATCAGCGTTGGCACGCGCGCGACCTCGAGGCGCCCGACGAGCCGGCCGAGCTGCGCGATCACTACTTCGACGCGGTGGCCGCGACGTGGGACCTGCTCGGGCCGGGCGCCGAGCTCACCGATCGCGGCGCGCTCGAGGTCGCCGGCCGCGCCGGCCGCAAGATCGAGATCACGCACGCCGGCGAGCCGCGCGACCCGGCGACCGAGACGGTCGCACAGCGCAAGTGGCGCGAGGCGCGCAGCATCGACGACGTCACCGGCGAGGTCGTGCTCGACCGCGAGCACGGTGTGCCGCTCGCCGTGAAGCTGACCGGCAAGGTCGGGTTCCTGCGCGACGGCAAGCGGTTCGCGATGGCGGTCTCGGTCGACAGCGCGATCTCCGGCGTCGGTACCGCCAGCGTCATCGTGCCGCCCCCCGAGGGCGACGTGGTCGCGACGCCGGAGCGCCGCCGCGAGGTCGACGACCGCGATTATCTGTTGCAGGGCATCGCGCCGCCGCTGCGCCGCAACACCGACGGCACGGCGATCCCGCCGCAGCCCCGCCTGCGCAGCGGCGACCCCGCGCCCGCGGTCAACGCCGCCGACAAGGCCACCAAGGCGAAGGCCGACGACAAGGCGAGCAAGCCGAAGCCCGACGACAAGCCGAGCAAGCCGAAATCCGACGCGAGCCGCCGGAACAAGCCGCCCGAGGAGGGAGCCAAGCCATGACGGTCACCAGCCTCGTCCGCAGCCGCGAGTACCTCGCCGGCCAGCGCCGGGCGATCATCGCGCGATCGGTCGCCGGCAGCCTGAGCAGCGCGCTGCCGATCCCGTTCGTCGACGACTGGGCGCTCGGCTTGATCCTCGGCAGCGGCTACCGCCGGATCGCCGCCGCGCACCACATCGACCTCGACGACGACGCGCGCAAGACGCTGGTCCACGGCAGCTCGCCGCCGCCGAGCATCCTCGACCTCGCGGCGAGCGGCATCCTGCTGCGGGTCGCCGGGCGCGCCGCGCGCCGGATGCTGCTCGCGCTCGCCACGATCGACCGCGCGCGGTCCGCCGCCCGGACGTTCATGACGATGACGCTGTTCGATCACTACTGCGCGCGGCTCCACACCGGGCTGGCGATCGACTCGGCGACGGCGCTCGCACTGCGCGACGAGATCGCCCGGGCGATCGACCAGACGCCGGGCGCGCTGGCGTTCCATCCGTTTCGCCGCGGTGCGCTGGCCGCCGCGCGGGCCACGCTGCGCGCGCCGCTCGAGCTCGCCGACCTGGCGACCCGCGGCGCGGTGCGCCGGCTGCTCGCGCGGCGCTCGACGGTGACCGACGGCGAGGCGGTCGACGCGCTCGACCAGGCGGTCGAAACCGCGCTGGCCAGCAAGACCGGGTTCGTGTCACGCACCGTCGCGGCGGTCGAGGTCCAGCTCTCGGCCGAGGTCAACCCGTTCCTCGACGCGGCGCTCGACGCGTTCGATCGGCGGTGGCGGGCGCGCGTGGCCGCAGGCGTGCGATGACCCGCGCTCCCGGCCCGCGCGACCAGCTCGTCCACGCGCGCCGCGTCGTGGTCAAGATCGGCAGCCGGCTGCTCGCCGAGAGCCCGGCCGGCCGGCCCGCCGCGCTCGCCGACCAGATCGCCGAGCTCCGGCGGCGCGACGTCGAGGTCCTCGTCGTCAGCTCCGGCGCGATCGCGCTCGGCGTGCGCCGGCTGCGGCTGCCCGGTCGGCCGCACGACCTGCCCGCGCTGCAGGCCGCCGCCGCGGTCGGCCAGAGCCGGCTGATGCAGCACTGGGAGCACGCGTTCGCCGTCCACGACCTCGCGATCGGCCAGGTGCTCCTGACCCACGACGACCTCGGCGATCGCCGCCGCTTCCTGTCGGCGCGGCTGACGCTGCGCGCGCTGCTCGACCACGGCGTCGTGCCGATCATCAACGAGAACGACACGGTCGCGACCGAGGAGATCAAGTTCGGCGACAACGATCAGCTCGCCGCGCTGGTGGTCAACCTGATCGGCGCCGACGCGCTGATCATGCTGACCGACGTCGAGGGTGTGCGCGACGCCAGCGGCGTGCGGATCCCGATCGTCCACGACATCGAGCGCGAGGCCGCGCCGGTCGCAGGCGCCAGCACGAGCGGCGTCGGCCTCGGCGGCATGGCGTCCAAGGTCGGCTCGGCGCGGATCGTCACCCGCACCGGGATCCCGGCGGTCATCGCCCCCGGCCGCGAGCCCGACGTCGTGGTGCGCGTGCTGTCCGGCGCCGACGTCGGCACCTTGTTCGTCCCCGGTCCCGATGTGCTGTCGGCGCGCAAGCACTGGATCGCCTATGGCGCGCGCCCGGCCGGTCGGCTCGTGATCGACGACGGCGCCGTCCGCGCGCTGCGCGACCACGGCAAGAGCCTCTTGCCCGCGGGGATCACCGCCGTCGAGGGTGAGTTCGATCTCGGCGATACCGTGAGCGTCGTTGTCGCGGCCGGCGGCACCGAGCTCGCGCGCGGCCTCGTGGCCTACCCGGCCGCCGACCTCCGCCGGATCCAAGGCTTGCAATCAGCCGCCATCGAGGCCACGCTGGGGTACAAGAGCATCGACGAGGCGATTCACCGAGATGATCTGGTCATCCTATGATCGACCTGTGAACCGGCTGTGACCGGGGACATCGAGCGTGCCCGACTGATCCGCGGCGTTGCCGAAGCCGCGCGCACCGCCGCCCGCAGTGTTGCGCGGTCGACCGCGGCGCAGCGCAATGAGGCGCTGACCGCGATCGCCGCCGCGATCGACCGCCACCGCCCGGCGATCCTCGCCGCCAGCGCGCGCGATGTCGCCGCAGCGCGCGCCGCCGAGACCCCGGCAGCGCTCGTCGATCGCCTGATGCTCGACGACCGCCGCGTCACCGGGCTCGTGCGCGCGGTGGCCGAGGTCGCCGCCGCGCCCGACCTGCTCGGCCGGGTCGAGCGCGCCGAGACTCGCCCCAATGGCCTCGAGATCCAGCGCGTGCGGATCCCGCTCGGCGTGATCGCGATGATCTACGAGGCGCGCCCCAACGTCACCACCGACGCCGCGGCGCTGTGCCTCAAGGCCGGCAACGCATGCATCCTGCGCGGCGGCCGCGAGGCCCTCGAGACCAACCGCGCGCTGCTCGCGGCAGTCCACGACGGCCTGCGCGCCACGGCGCTGCCGGTCGACGCCGTCCAGCTCGTCCCGATCACCGATCGCGAGGCGATCGCCGACCTCGTCAAGCTCGACGAGCTGATCGACCTGTGCATCCCGCGCGGCGGCGAGGGCCTGATCCGCTACGTCGCCGAGCACGCCCGCGTCCCGGTGATCAAGCACTACAAGGGCGTCTGCCACATCTACGTCCACGCCGCCGCCGACCTCGACCGCGCCCTCGCCATCGTCGAGAACGCCAAGGTCCAGCGCCCCGGCGTGTGCAACGCCGTCGAGACCGTCCTCGTCGATCGCGCCATCGCCGAGCGCTTCATCCCGGCCCTCGTCGCGCGGCTGTCGCCCACCGTCGAGCTCCGCGGCGACGACACCGTGCGCGCCCTCGGCGGTCCCGCCGTGCGCCCCGCGAGCGAGGACGACTGGTACGCCGAGTACCTCGACCTCATCCTCGCGGTCCGTGTCGTCGACGGCCTCGACGCCGCGATCGCCCACATCGAGCGCTACGGCTCGAGCCACACCGAGTCCATCCTCACCGGCGACGCCGCGGCCGGCGAGCGCTTCGTGCGCGAGGTCGACTCGTCGACCGTCATGATCAACGCATCGACCCGGTTCGCCGACGGCGGCGAGCTCGGCCTGGGCGCCGAGATCGGCATCTCGACCACCCGCCTCCACGCCTACGGCCCGATGGGCGCCGAGGGCCTCACCACCACCAAGTTCGTGGTACGCGGTACCGGCCAGGTCCGGTCGTGATGCCACCTGCGCAACGCCAGGAGCCAGCTGGAGCCAGATGAGCCAGACCAAGAACCGACACGCCAAGCGGGATAGCTCGATCAAGCCGTCGCCGGCCGCCACCAAGGGCAAGCCGCGCTCGGCACCGCCAGCCCCGGCCACGCGCGCCCCGGTGACCACCGAGGGCCTCGACGGCGCGATGCGCGCCCTCACCCTCGCGCTCGAGAAGAAGGCGCTCGAGCCCGTCCTGCTCGACGTCCGCGAGCTGTGCTCGTTCTGCAACTACCAGCTCGTCGTCTCCGGCCGCTCCGACCGCCAGGTCGACGCGATCGCCGAGGGCATCACCACCGGCCTCAAGCTCGACGGCATGCGCCCACTCGGCACCGAGGCCGCCCGCACCGGCCAGTGGTCGCTCCTCGACTACGGCGACTTCGTCGTCCACGTCTTCCTCCACTCCGCCCGCGAGCACTACGACCTCGAGGGCCTGTGGAACGACGCCCCGCGCATCCCGCTCGAAGTCCCGCCCGACGCCCGCCTCCCGCCCGGCGACAGCTACGACACCGCGCGATGAAGCTCACCCTCGCCGCGGTCGGCCGGCTCAAGGAGCCCTACCTGGTCGCCGCCGAGGACGAATACCGAAAGCGCCTCCGCCCCTACTGCACCCTCACCATCCACGAAGCCCGCGACGAAGCTGCCCTCCTCACCGCCCTCCCCGCCAGCGCCCACCTCTACGCCTTCGACGAGCGCGGCGACACCCTCACCAGCGCCGCCTTCGCCGAGGGTGTCCTCGGCCACGAGCAGCTCCACGGCGGCGGCGCCCCCGTCGTCTTCGCCATCGGCGGCCCCGACGGCCACGGCGACGCCCTGCGCAACCGCGCCCACAAGCTCATCGCCTTCGGCCGCCTCACCATCGCCCACCGCCTCGTCCGCATCCTCGTCCTCGAGCAGCTCTACCGCGGCTTCAAGATCCTCCGCGGCGAGCCCTACCATCGCGACTAGCGAACAGGCGATTCACCAGTTCGATGTTCTGGCCAATCAGCCGGACCAGACCTTCTTGAACTCGAGCCCGCGCAACCCCGCCGAGGCCCAAGCCCGCACGGCGGACTCGTCCCAGAAGACCGGGCTTGCGCGCCGGTTCGGAATCTTGAAAATGTGATTCCCGGCGACCACCTCCGGCCTGAACACGTAGCGGGAAATATACATGATCCCACCATCGGAAAATCGCAGCATGGCGGATGATTGCTCATCGAGCGCATCTAGAACCCGAGTGGGATTGAAGACGAACAGCTCTGCCTCTGAACAGGAGAGAGGCAGCAACTCCCCATGTTCCTCGAGCAAGCCTGCGAGCTTCGTGATTGCCGACTTCCGAAAGATGAGGGCATGCGCATCAAGCCAGGGCGAGTCGGAGACGACGCGCTCCCTACCTTCGTCGTCATGGACAAGTTGCACGGAAATCGGCCTCCACGTGAGGCACCTTGGCACACCATTGATCTGCACTTTCAGTGTCTCGAAGTCATCTCCACGTTCAGGGTGGCAAAGCTCAAAATTCTCACCTGGGATCGGCTCATAGATCTGTATCATCAAAATGTCTCTCCGCTTAGCAGAGCTTGCCGTATAGCATCCAATGCGTCAAGGACCCGTTGCCGCGTCGTCGCGTCACCCAGCAGTGCGTTCACGAACAGATAGTATGCGGTCGTGTGCAGGGACTGATGCGCGGCTATTGGGAGAAAGACGCCGTTCGCCGCAGAGTCGATCGGAATGAAGAAGCGCCGAAGTATGGCTCGCGCCGGCTCAGCCAAGTCTTTAAGCTTGGCCACGATGTGATGCGCCGCCGATCCCGCTGGTCGAGTAAATCCTGCAGCCTCAAGATTTCTAGCAAGCCTTGCTGATGATCCAACCTCCGCCTCCAATGCCCACACCGATAGCACTAGAAATATCGCGACATCCAAGCTGAAATCAACGGCAGCTTGGATACCTGGCCGAAACTGGGCGACAGCCTCGGCGTGCGACGGATGCTGACCACCTTGTAGATCATATATCCCATTTGCAGTCTTAGCGGCCAAATCGGCAGCAGAATCAGAAATCTCACTAACGATGTAATCGATCGCCTCCGCAACTAGATTCGGATAATGGTGACTAAGTGGACCGCCCAAATTCCACGCGTATATCTCTGCTGCTGTTGGGCGTGGGGGCTCAGGCTGGGCCCACGGGTCAACGAAAGAACCAGTTCCGTTCGAGGCAGCCCCCTGAGACGACGAGCCATTGGAGGAACCGCCACCACGAATGGATCCGTGACCTGAGCCGTCTCCGCCTCCGCCGCCTGAGCTGCCATGGTTCCATCCGGCGCAGAAGTCACATTGAACGGGCACCCCGAATGTGCCGGGGTCAGGCATCAATGGAGCAGATGAATACACAACGCCGCCGTCACTGCTGCCCTTATTGGCATTATCATTATTGGCGCTCGCACTACATGGGACACCTTCCATTTCACAAGTTTTCTCTCCCTCGTTTGTCACTTGACCACTTGGATCAGATTCATTGATCGGATCATTGTCGGCGAACGCATAAGGATTCGTCGTCGTGGCGGTGCGAGGAATGAGGAGCGGATCGCGGCTGAGGAAGCGGCCGACAGCCGGGTCGTACAAGCGGGCACCTAGCTTGGAGATACCGAAGGCAGCGAGGTAATCGCCGTAGTTCCATTGCTCGTTGCTATAGAGCGGACTTCCGGGCTGAGCCCCGGTGGAGCTCGGCTTGCCAAAGGGCCGGTAGTTGACGTCCTGGACGAAGGTGCCGCCATCGTCGGTGAGAAAGCGCGTGCCGCGTTCCTCGCCGAACGAAAATACCCAGGGGCCACCGGCGCCGTGACGCGTGGCGAGAAAGCCATCCGGGCCAGGAATCTTCCGGAGCAACACAGGAACGGTCAGCGAGCCGGTGGTTTCGTCGTGCCAGGTGAAGAGATCGCCGTAGTGACGATCGTGACGACCATCGGGAATGAACGGCGGGGCGCCCATCCTGACGTCGAGCTCCTGCACTTCACCGAAGGCGTCATAGCGAAAATCCGCCCCCGCGTGGGCGTCCTCGATGCTTCGGATACTGCCGTCGACGAAGTAGTCGAACTGGCGCGTGCCGCTGGGCGTAGGCATCGAGGCGATGCTGCCAACCTCGTCGTAGGTCACGTTGCATGCCGTGTCGCTATCGGAGCCGTACGAGATCCGACAGATCCGGTCGCGGTCGTGGTCGTCGCCGAGGTAGCTGAGCGTGGCGTTGACCGCGTCCGTAGCGCCGGATGTATCGCGCTGACTGAGCAGATTGCCCAGCGGATCATATGTGAACTGCTGATTGAAGGGACTCTCCGTGCCACCTGCCTTCACCGAGGACGACAGACGGCCAAGCGCGTCATAGGTGTACGTCGTGGTGTTGCTATCCGTACTATTCTTCGTCTCGGTTCGCGAACGCTCGCGCTCCATCGGGTCGAACCCCTGGAACGAGATCTGGCGAGAGCCCGCCATCGACGAAGCCGTGACCTGACTGATCAGTCGACGACCGACGTCGGAGTAGCTCGCGGCAAAGCTCGTGAGACCGTATGTCGCTGCTCGGACACGTCCGAA
>Ga0307509_10006888_pt1 | contig 15104 bp, 12 predicted proteins | sample 10_EM_MG_FD_202245 | JGI IMG/M metagenome (GOLD analysis project Ga0307509, IMG submission 202245) | Populus trichocarpa ectomycorrhiza microbial communities from riparian zone in the Pacific Northwest, United States - 10_EM | ecosystem: Host-associated > Plants > Roots > Unclassified | place...
CTATTGACTCTTGAGACGCATCCTAGTGGAGATGTGCATCGTGCAATTCATGATTTATGGCCACAATTCCATAAAGAACATGCTCGACATAGTCTTGGGAATCTGACTAAAAAAGACCATGTTTGCTAGTTTTTAAGAAAACTAGATGGGAAGCCTATCCCCGATCCATAGAGGGCGTTTAATTCGTTCTTGGACGTAAAACCAAGGGAAGATGTGAGCTAGAATCACAACTACTTGTACATACACATGTTTTCAAAAAAAAAAGAGAGAGAGAGAGAGAGAGAAAGAGTGAGACTCTAGCTGGCCTACATATAGGTGCTATGATTGCATTTTCAATTTCTCATCTATAAAATCTTCTCTTCCTTCCCTTCATTTCTACTCAACCCATACGTTCAACAGATATAAAAGTGTGTAGAAATGGCAGGTTCCTCAAGTCATCAAATAAGAAATATTTGTGTTTTCAGTGGATCCAGTCCTGAGAAAGAAAAAGAGTTTTTAGAATCAACAAATCATCTTGGTCAGGTACTAGCTGAGAGAAAGATTCATTTAGTGTATGGGGCAGGTAGCCTTGGGTTAATGAGGGGTGTGTCAATAGTTGCATTTTTAGGAGGCTGTCAAGTTTTGGGGGTCATCCCCAAAGCTTTAGCAAAAGGGGACATCATTGGAAAAACAATTGGAGAGGAACTACAGGTCTCCACAATGTCTGATCAAATGAATACAATGTTTAACTATATTGATGCCTTCAATGCCTTACCAGGTGGTCTAGGCACATTGGAAGAGATCTTTCATATTTCCTCTTAGGCCCAACTGCACATTCACCATAAACCTATAAGTTTGTTAAATGTTAATGGTTTTTATGATAATTTGTTGTCTTTTCTTGATCATGTTGTGGAACTTAAATTTTTAACATCTTCGGCATGACAAATCATAATCTCTGTTGCTACTGCTGAACAATTGATTGACCAACTACAATCTTTCATCCCTGTAATTGATCCCTCTATGAGTCGCATAAATTGGTCCTATGGAAAGCCGTAAAAAGATTAGATTGGATTTGAGCTTTCGTTTGTGAAACCTTGTGTCTTTTGGTTTTATTAATAGCATATTATTTTGTTTTATTATTTCTTATATTTGTTTAAGTGTGTTTCAGGTTTGTTAGTGTTTGTTGTTTCAGGTGATGTCTTCTATACTCTATCTTTCTATCTTAGGACATTAAGGACAATGTCTCGTTTTGGTTGGGGGGAGAGGGTAGTAGTTGACATTACAAAAAAAAAACTAACTTACTAACTATTTTTGCTATTATTAAAACCATTTGACAAAACTGTTATAAGGATGGTAGAGTAAGGAGGAATTTTATTGACTCTTGAGACGCATCTTAGTAAATATTGTTATTAAGGTCTATTAGAATACTTCTTAAAATATTCAGGTTTACAAACTCTCGCATTGTTATCACTTGATTCCGCTCATATACTTATTTAACAAGTATTTTTAAACCTTCATTTTCACACACACACTTTAACATATGATTGTGGGTTGCATATTGGATTATTACATCATTTATGTTCTTTTGTTAAAGGTAACAACTAAGGGAAAGTGATAGTATATAATTTGCAAAAACAAAAAAAAAACAAATTAATAATATTGATGATAATAAAAACCTAGATAAGTTTGGTTTCGTAGCCTCCCTAACCTAAGCAATTAAGCTCGAAGGGGTGTTTTAACAACTAATACCCTAAAGTCAACTGACTTGGGAGCTATTGGCCCAGTGCTTGTTACATGGGTTAAGGAGAAAAGCTTAAGGGAATCAAACATTGCACTATCTACATATTAGTATCTGTAACTCGAGTTACTAAGCTCGTAGGGGTGTTTCAACACCTAATGCCCTAAGACCAACTGGTATGGGAGTCATTAGCTGAAAGCTCATTACATGGGTTAAAGATGCATTGTGTTTTAAGTTATATGTATATATATTAAAAAAGAAAAAAAATATAATAATTCCAACCCCAAGGAAGTTAACCTTAGAAAAACAACAAAATATTGTTTTCTTCCAATAAAAGCCTCGTCATCTAATGAGAATTTGTTTATTTGGATAGATTAATGGAAGTTGAATGATGAATGCCTTGTTTTGTAGAACTTGGAAATTGTTTTTCTATTTTAACGCTTTGATTACTAGGACTAGTAATAAGCTGGTTGGCAGGTGTGATTAATACTTAAATGTGCATTTTTATCAAGGTTTTATATCATGATTTTGCACTTGAAGTATCAATATCTTCTTAACTAGAGCATGTTTTATAATAAGATACCTTTAATTTATGGTAAATGTTCATCTTAAATGCAATCCTATCACATTAATCAAAGGATTGGTTGATGAGTTTAACTACTGAAATTGAGAAGACAAAGAGAGGGCTAAGCTTAGAAAAGAGATGTGGTTCAGTCCAAACTGGAACACCATTTGGTTATATGTATGGAAAGCTAAGACATAGGCCTAAAACTTTCACGAGAGTCCAAGATTCAAAAGGACCGTTTTCAAGTTCAAATTGTAGCAACAACGGAGAAGTCGGAATCTGTCCTACAACCCAAACACTGTTTAGTGTTCAGCCTATATCTTGAGTTCTAGAAGTCTAAATGTGCCGATTCTTGTTTTTTTGGAAAGCTGAGACAATTTCCCAGAACTTTCATGAAGACTATATGTTCGAATTCTGATGTTAACAATGACGTTTTGTTCAGACAAGAAGATAAGGATTGTCACCAAGTCAAGATGTGGCCACCCACTCAACAATTAGTCATCAAATCAATAGTTCTGAATTTTGGCCTATAAAAGGAGGCATTTGCCATGCATTTAGGCATCTTGGTTTTCAGATCAAGATCTTGATCTTGCTCTCTTTCTTTGTATTTTTGTAATGTTCAAGTTTTATTCCATGTTATATTTTCCTTAATCTCTTGTTTATGCTTTTCATTTCCTTTACTATACTTATATAATTATGTTCTTATCTTGTTTATCTATGTTTCTCTTATTCATAATGTTCAGCTAAGCTTATTATGTCAATGTGAAAAGGTTACACTAATGGTGTAAGAATAAGTATAGTATAAATTTAACATGGACTTTAATGGTTGATACTAACATGTTTTGTATTTGTTATCTTATTCACTCTTAATACTTTGCTTGTTAAATGGTTAATATAGATTTATGTTGTATAACCCTTGGTACAACAAATACTTGATCGTTTTATAACCAACTGTATGGTATAACCGACACCTGTGTTATGAAAGGAACTTGATTTGTTGTTAACATAAATTAACATCATGAATACCTGACAACATTTACGAGTATTAGCATTATTAGAATAAGATAACTAATGTAATCATGTTAACAATTTATAATCCGATTGAAACCTCTTTTGTGTGCGGTTTCCAGTTGAGTAATAAAAAGAGTTTATACTATACTTATTTGAAATACCATTACTGGATCCTCTAACCTTGATAATTGTTTTATCCTTGTTTAATCTTTTCATCATTATCACATCTCAAAGTTCTCTTCAAAATCAATATCATTTTATTATGTGTAATTTATATAGTTCACCTCCCTGTGGTTCGACCTTGGTCTTGCCGGGTTATTTATTACTTCGACACTCCTGCACTTGGGATAAGACATCAATCTTTTGGTCGTGTCAGGTATTTGATGCACCATATTATTTGATATTGTTACCCATATTTACCTAGTGTTTTGCCTATGTTTTATACTTAAAATGCCTTGATATTCTTTGTTTTATGTTTTGAAGGCACTTTTGGATGAAAGATTCAAAACGAAGAAAATTGGAGATAATTGGCAGATTTGACCTTTGATCGATGTTTTGTGCAGAACTTAAGCTCTAAAAGTCGAAATGAAGTGATTCTAATGACATTTGAAAGCTAACATCCATACCTTTCTATACATATAAGGAAAGAAAAATAAAAGAGAATGAGCATAGAAATCGCAGCCTTCAAATTCAAATCTCGTATTCTGCTAGTGTTGACCTTCGGCCATTCCGAGTTGAATATCTTGAGCTACAGAAGTCCATTTGATGCAAACTCAATTTTTTTATATTCCTGACTTGCAGACCTATCAGCCTACCAAATTTCAGCAGAAAAGAAAAGCTCATATGAGAGAGATATGATTTTTCTAAGATGATACATGAATTCTGCCAGCATACAGGTTTTGTGAAGAAACAAGTCCAAATTACTTCCTGAAGCATCCAAACCGACATCTAAGTCTTTATTTCAACAATTTAGCTCCTCTAAATCAAAAGTCAAAGCTTGAAGATTTTATGCAAGGCTATTTCTCCTTTTTTAGGAAAATCATTATTTAAATGTAAATTGTCTACTTAGGAAAGGACTATTTTGTAGAAAAGGGAGTAGGGTTTCCTAGGATATAAAAAGAAAGAGAGAAAGGAAGAGGGGGTAGCCAGCCAAGAGAGAGAGAAAACACCCCTTCTCCTCCACAAACCCGAAATCATGTTTTCTTCTTTCTTTTTGATTAGTTGTTCAACAAACATGCAAGGCTAAACTCATTTTCTTGGTTGCAAGGACATAGAAACCTTCGGATTTCAAGAACTGTGAGATTTATTATACCTTTTCTTTTTAGTTTATATGATGAATAAATATGTTTGTTCTTCTATGTTTATTTCCTATGATTGTTTATGTCAATTGCTAGAGCGGACTCTAAGTTATTATTGCGAACAATGTATTGCTAAGTTTGCTATCAAAACCAAAGTTGTGGTATATAAACTTGTGAAGCAACTAAGATTAATAATTGTGGCAGATCTATGTTATTAACCTTAGGGAGAACATTCAATTGATCTAATCAAACATGGATTGCAGACAGTTATGTTGTCTAGATTAATCAATTCATCTAGTTCTTAAGGCTGCCATTGAATTAAATTATTATTGCGGACACTGTGGTTGTTTGATGGTTAGGATTAGTTATACAACGAATCTGTTAACTAATCAACATAAGAAAAAGATAAATATTCAAAGTATAAATTGACATTTTGTTTCCATGATCAGTTCTAATTTTTGTAGGTGGACGTTTACTTGCGACCAATCTTTGTTTTTCTTGATAAATTTCAGTTTTCTTTGATTTAACATTGATTTTTTTGTTGTTTACTTTTGCTTTAGCCTAGATAACCTCCAAACCCCCCAAATTGCATATCATCTAGCATAAAAATCTGACTTGAACCTTCCTTGTGGGATCGACCCCTTGCTTGCTCTATATTATCTTGTGTGTTGTGTTTTAAGCTAGGGTAATTAATTTGTGCGACCGCAACATCGCAACATGTACAATCAAGCTAATGACGATGTTGTGCACATTGACAAGGGGAGTGTTTTTAGTGGGTTATGGCTGCAAATTCTGTAGAAGACACTCATACCTTCAAATCCACAGGAGAAGACTCCACACCAACAGGAGAAGACTTCACCTGAGGTTCCTAAGGCTGCTCGAGAGCAGACTGAAGCTTGTGCCACTACTAATGGTTGGGTAATTGTGGAGTCAATGAGATATGTCAACAAGCAGCACAATCGCAGATCTATAGCAACGGTTGCATGCCGCCCTTCCACTTCTTCGAAAGGCAAAGAGGTTGCACAATCTGCTGATTTGGGGCATGCTCAAACTAGTGATACCACTGAGGTAAGTAGGAGTACCAAGAGGCTTGCAAGGGGAAATGCAAATCGTTCATCTAGAAGTGGTGAGGACAACTTCAGGAATAACTAATCAAGTTTCGTGTGATTGCCAATATCGACAGCACCAATCGATATCATTAACTATTCTCACCCGAATAGTTAATTAAGTTCAATATCCCTTATTTTCATGGATGATTATGTTGATGTTAGTAAACCTTACTAACATCATTAGCCTCCGTTTTTGGGACTGGCTAATCAAGTTTTGTGTGATTGCCGATATTGACAGCAGCGGTCGATATCATTGACTATTCTCACCCGGATAGTTAATCAAGTTCAATATCTCTTATTTTCAAGGATGATCTTGCCAATGTTAGTAAACCTTACTAACATCATTAGCCTCTTCATCCGGGACCGGCTAATCAAGTTCGAAGAACGATCATCAATGAAGTCCATTAATGTAATTCATATTCTTAAACCAATCAAGTACTCAAATCCATTTTAATTTCTCGTTTATTTCACTTTATCCTTTCTCTTTGTGGTTTCACCTATAGATGCAAAGACCAAGAATTTAATAAGTTAGTAAATTAACGTTACGTAAAAAGTGTAGGTATAGAACACCTACCTGCTGCAGAAGCTCGGCTCGCACTCCCTTGTTGTTGTTGTGCCCCTCCTACGGTCCCTCCTCAAGATTTTACTATACAAGCTCTTAAGAAGTTGGGTCACCCCCTTCAAATGCTTCTCCTACGTTTCAATATAACATCCTAACTCAATATTCGAATCTTCCTGATTTATTCATAATATTCATAAATTCATAAAATCAAACACTTTCGTAAACAATTTCCATGGATGTATTTTATTTTCTTGCTTGTCATTTAAATTCATTTATATTAGGATTTATTTATACTAACATTAAACATCCAATTAACTCAATTATTCATCAATGATTTTCAATGTCCAAAAGACATGACTTTTCGTTACTGATTTTTTTTTCTGGTGTCTACAACTATGAATTCTCGTCACCAATTTTCTAATGTCCCAAGACATTTAATTTATCACCAAACAATGTAATTTAGCTTAAATTTCAGCAATGACTACACATGCCAAAATTTTCCAATGCACTCTCATAATGATTCCTTATATCATAATTCAATTTACAACATCCCTTACCATGATTTCCCATTCATTTCTTCATCAAGACACATAATTTATCAAACATTGTAGCGCCTACTTAACTAACATAGCCAGTCACAATAGGGGTTAATTTTCCAAAGTTAGTTTCAATTTATCCCAAACTACTTTCTCATATCATGTTTCCCCTTCCAACACAACCAAAGTATTAATCAACCACTATTTTTTTTATATAGAATTTAACTATACCATTACTTATCAACGCATCAAACATGACTCAAACACAACACAAACAATTCTCAAACACTTCCATCATCATTAAACCCATTACAATTATCCTTATTCCCAAAACATACTTTTTATGCTAAATATCAAATTCTCATTCAATATTTCTCAAACCAAACTTAAAACATCATTCTGTAAATTTAGAATTCAATAAATCCAATGGTGGAATTATACATCATCATCATTAGAATAACATATCCAAAATTAACATACATCCAACGGTTAAATCTTCCTATATCAGAACAATACCGAACTGACCTAAAAATTAGAGACCTACTATTCGGGAAGTACAATTTCTTGTAGGAGTGTTTTTTTTTGCTCTTAACCATTCAGAATTTATATAGCATCTGGATGAACAACATATCCAAAATCCAAACCAATCCAACGGTGAAAAGATGATATAACAGCCGATGAACGAGTATGTCTTGAAGGGTGATTTTCCAGAAATGTTCCTCCAGTGACAGCTCTCAAACGAAGTCTGCTATTAACAATCCCTCCAGTCATAATATAGGTGACATTGATCATAATAACATGTCCAAAAACCAACCTAATCCAATGGTGGAAAGCCAAGATATGGTTGCCAAAGTTCCTGCCCTATTGCCATCCCAAAACTCATAGTTTCAAATCAATTTATTCCTTCTATTTTTCTGCAAATCAAGCCATTATCATGCAATTAATCTCGAAATTCACAAGAAAAATTATTCCCCCAAAATATTTACATGAACCCTAGAATTTTAAACTTGGAGGTTTTCTTCTCCTTATGCAAGAACAAGAGATAAAAACGAAATTACTTGAGGTTATGTTCCTTACCTTTGCTACTTTAACTTATTTGAGTGAATTCTTTCAAAAAAAATCATGTCCTCCTCTTTCAATTTCCAGCTTCTTCTCTTTGTTTTTCTCAAGATCTATAACTCTTTAAGTTTAGTCACTTAATTTGTTTTCTTGGATATAATCCTCATAAGAACACTCCCTCTTGATTTAGCTTGAAAAAATGGAGATAAGATGAAGAAAATGGGACAAAAATATGGTCTCCCTCTTGTTTTTTCTTTTGCAGAGGACGTGGTCTGTCTTTAAAGGAGGAGAGGAGAATATTGTTTTATATAAAATTACCAAAATGCCCTTATTAATGCCCTTTGTGTCATCTTCTTCAATTTACCCGATTTTGAGTGCTCTCGTAAAGCCTTCCCAAACTCCGATGGATATGAAATTTTAACCTAAGATAAACCAATAAGTCTAGAGATTTCTTATAAACTTTCAGCCCGATCCAATGGTCGGATTGAGATATATCATCGATATTGTAAAACTAGACAATCAATGTCTTTTACGCTAAAATCTGAATTTCATGCATCACTTTATTTACTTAGATTCTCATGACATTTCCCCTTAATTTATACTCAATAAATTCAATATTACCATATTTATCACTAATTTGTCAAAATAAGTTTTTTGACTGGGGTTTACATATCTTCTCGTTTTTCTTATTCTTTTATCAAATGAAACTTGTCACTGGTTTCGCCAACGTTACGAGTTTTAAACTAAAAATCATGACTCTCATTCCAATTTCAACAATACCTTTAAATTTATTTATGGAGATCATTCTCTCTCTCACATGACACATTTATTATCATTCCTATTATTTATTCATTTCTTTCATATTAAATCTTCATTACTCATCAAGACTTCATTACTTTGATCCAATGTGTTTTATTATTATTATTTATTTTTATTTACGGGGGTTTACAGCTGTCGATTCAGAAGTCAGCAACAAAAACTGTGTCGCTACCGATTCAGAAGTCGACAGCAAAAACTGCAGAGCTGCCGATTTAGAAATGGACAGTGAAAACCGTGTTACCGTCGATTCAAAAATCGATCATAAAACTGTGTTGCTACCGATCTAGAAATCGATAGCAAAACCTTTATCACTGCCAATCTAGAAATCGGCAGTGACGGTGGGGTTGTTTGAACTTTTATTTTTTTGGGTGTTTACATACGTTTTGATAAAAAAAAAAAAAACTCTCAGTCTGCTTGAAGTTTCTTCTCCTCGTGCCGACATTCTGCATCTACTGAGTTTATGATTGGAGCATCCTTTCTCCATTGTTTTATTCTGGCCTCTCTACGTGGCCAAAATGTAAATCAATTAGTGTCTTTGTTCTCTCGGATGAACCTAATCCAAGAGAAGTCTCAGTTCACTCTATCCCAAATCACGGTCATGGTCTTGGATATGCCTCCAGAAACCAAGCTCTTACCGTACCAGAACCCTCACATCATAAGAAAATTTCAACCCCCAGAACCCTAATTAGAGCATCTCTTGCTGGGGATGTGTCTGCTAGATATGGGGTTGAGAGCGACCCTCCCTCTACGATGAGTGCTCTGAAGGACGTTATGACAGATGACCAAGTAGCTTCCACTCTCTTAGAGGATGATTTTGTCAAAGGTTTGGTATTTTCCAAGTCCCCTAAATCTTTCTCTACCCTGGAAACAAACACTGCTTGCATCTATGGAGCCCAATTTGGTGCTAGATTGCGGACTCCCTCTGCCAACGCCGATGGGGTCAATAATATTGTTGCTGGTGCTAATGGATATCTTCCTAGCTCAGGTACTTACTCAGAACCGATTGTCTAGAAATGGAGAGACTTGTTCTCTAGATCTAGAAGTGGTAGGAAATTTCATATTGCTTCTACTATGTAATCGTTACCGTTGTCTTATCAGAGGGCCTAAAGCTCTCTGAAACAACGTGAGGTGGTATACCTCATGAAGGAATTGGTTCTTGGGTCCAGCTGTTTCTTGCTGGCGTTGTTCTTTCCTCAGATGCATGCTATATTGTTTCTGTTTATCGCTGCAAGTTCAGCTTGTTTTGCTTGGTCTGCTGTCGCAGCCTGCTTGTTGATTTGCCACATTATGTTGGTTTTTGTTTTGCTTTTTCTGTTCCGTTGAAGTGCTTGTTGGTGAGCAGTGGTTAGTCATCATACCTCTACTTGGTTTTGCTCCTATCATATGTTATCTCCTACAGGTCATGTATATGGCTATTTTAGGGCTTTCTGACTGCTCCTCGTCATAGATACCCTGATGAGTTTTGCTTGGTTGAGGCTTCTTTTGCTTGTTAAGGGGATCTGTTTGGTTAAGGCTCTTTCCTCAAATGCATGGTCTCCCCCTGTTGCTCGATGTGCAGGCTGTAGCTGCTACAGATCCTCTAGTTTGCTACTTCATCTAACTACTGGAGTGGTCTTGTCTTGGCTGTTCTCCACTGTGATAGGTCCCAATCAGGCTATGAATATTATAGTGCAGATAGTATTCTACTTAGGGTGAGAATTAACCGCAAGAGTTTTTATTTGGAAAAATTCAGCTCCCCTTTACTGCTTTTGAAAGGGTTTAAATACAAGAAGAAAATAACAACACTCCTAATTCTGAGATCATATCTCTAAGAATTAGGACACGATCACATTATTGAAAATCAAATAATAACTGCTAGACCTATTCCTACGCAAGCATGCTTGGTGGACATGACCAACAACTTAGACCAAGTCTTTGGCAAACATAACTTCTCTCTGCATGGTTCTTGCACATGGAAGTTGCTTTTACGTGACAGCTTCTTAGTCCAAATACTTTGGGTTTTTCATGGCCATTCTTACAGATCTTCTTGGTTTATCACACTGTCTATCTTAGTGGTTGTCTCTAAGAGCTGGCTAGCTTGAAATTTTTAGGCTTGCCTGCTGGGATTTGACTTTGGTTGGTTTGCTTGGTTGAGTACACCTGGGCCAAAAGTTGTGCCTTACCTGCTTCCTTGCTGGATGCTTTCCATGTTTTAGGGTGTGAATGCTAGTCTGATATGTTTGGCTGCCTTGGCTGAATTGGATGGTCTCATCTCCATGCAAGCTGCTCAGGGGTGTATCTAGGTCCTAGCTATTGCTATGCTTCCCAACCATTTGGTTCTGCATGACATGGGCTTTCATTGTCATTGTTGTTAGTTTGTTGCTTAGTTCCAGTGCTTCCTCTCCTGTTAATGGGAGGCCTGCTGCAACCAAATGCCTTGCTGGGTCTCCTTTTTTATTTGATTGCTATATGACTGTTGCTCTGCCTAGCTGCTATTGCTGGCGTCCTTATATGCTGGTTGGTGCTATTGCCTGTAGTTGTAGCCCACTCTGTGTTGTTTCTGTTGTTCCTCCTTGAGCTTATTTGGCGGCTGTGATCTCACAATTCCTGTTTGTGTCTACTGGGTTTGAAGGAGCTATCACCTGCTCCTATTGGTGTTGTTTTCTTTGGATCTCCTAGTGGTGCTTCATACTACTATGCTTACTGTTGTTGGCTGATTGGGTCCACGCTTTTGCTGCTATGCTGGATGGTTGTGCATGCCAGGTGTTGGTTGCATTCATGGAATGCGTTGCTATGATCCTTTGCCTGTGTGCTTGTCATGTCATAGATATCATTAGCTACTAGTCTATTTTTATTTATTTATGTTTGCCAAATGGCTCTGTTTTGCTTGTTGTGATGTACCTATTGGTTGTTCGAGGGAGCTTGTTCCCTCTGGTATATTTTCACTGGTTTTGTACATGTCTATATACTCTTACTTGCTAGTCTCCAACTTCGTTTCATTATGATCTATAATATTTTCTTACATTTGATTAAAAAAAAAGAGTTCTCGGTCTGTCAATCTTTACTATGTCTGAACCTGGTAAGTTTTCCCATGTTCAATCAAATTAAGCCGTAGGCTCCATTTCTGGTGGTGCCCTTCCGTCAATTCCTTTAAGTTTCAGCCTTGCGACAATACTCCCCCAGAACCCAAAAACTTTGATTTCTCATAAGGTTCTGAAAGAGTCATAGAAGCAACATTCACTTGTTTTTATTTTTATTTTTAATATATATTTACATTTTGATTAAAAAAAACAGAGAGAGAAAGAGCTCTCAGTCAAAGGAGTCTCCTGTAGGTGTTGCACCCAATTCTGGTACGAATTTACAGATGAATCTCCAGTTTGTTGCTGCGATCCCAGATTCTCCTGTGAAAATGATAACTTTACCCAGCCCTGGTATTGACCCTCATGCTCATGGCACTAATTCCAACGTTAGACCTCTGGTTGCAATCTCAAGTGCTACACAAGCCCCAACCACCTCCATCTCTGACGGGGTGATCAACTCCATGGTGGGGTGGCCCCCATCTACAAGTAATCTTTAGCACCCAAGTACTTCTCAGCCCTTACAACCTGCAGTAGGCAAATGGAGGGATTTATTCTCTACTAATCATAACTCTGAAAATTGTCCCAAGCTTACACATTTCTCTAGTATTAGTAGCACAAAATCTTTCTCTCTGCAAGCTAAGGACTTAGATGCGAATTGTGATGTTTGGAAATCATGTGTTGTTGGGTATGTGGCTGGCAAATTCCCAGGTTTTAAAGCTTTGAACAATATCATTAGTCATACCTGGAAATGTGATCCATGATTCGGGGTGGTTGATATATCGTTTTAATAAGATTAAGGATAAACTTGATGTCCTTAGTGGAGGCCCTTATTTGGTGTTTGGTAGACCTCTTATGTTAAGACCTATGCTTGCTTTTTTCAATTTTTCTACTAAAGAGATGTCTAAGGTTCCAGTTTTGGTGAAATTTCCTAATCTTCCATTAGAATGTTGGTCCCCTAGATGCTTATCAAAGATTGGCGGTATGCTTGGGAAGCCTTTGTAGAGTGACAAATTGACCACCACCATGTTGCGCCTCTCTTATGCTAGAGTCCTCATAGAAGTAAATTTGATGGATGTTTTGCCTTATTCTATCAATATTCTTTTGCCTAATGGTTCTATTTTGAACCAATCAATTGTTTATGAAACTTTGCCGAAGTTTTGCAAACATTGCAGAGTTCTTAGTCACAATATTGCATCATGTTCTTCACTTGCCGGGTCAAGTCAGCAGACTCAGGGTAATGAGGAATATGAGAATAGAAGTCGGGGTAGTGTTCTCCAAAAATTGTGTCCCTTGAGGGATAAACACATCAGGGAAAAATTGTCTAATGAGCAGTTTTCTGATCCAATGCAAGTAGAGGCTACCACTGGTGATAGGGAAGTAGTTTGATGGAAAAAAGAAAAATCACAAGAATCATAGCAGTAAGAGAGGGGAATCAGGTAAAGATGGGGCTTCTCAAACTGCAGCTTGTGACCTTAAGGGCAAGGTAATGGTAGTTAATGTGGAAGTAATGGAGGGAACCTCTGGTGATGAACCTTCCAATGCTCAACCCACCTAAAGTGAAGGAATGATCTATGAAGCAACTCCTGCAAGTTTTCTAACCAAATCTGGGGACAGAGTCAGTGCAGGGACTTCTCTGGTACTTCTTCAGGGGTGACCACAAGGAGTGGGACTAGAAACCGTAATCAGAGGTCAAACGACAGTGGAAGGAGGCCCCCTACCTCTCCTACTCTTTGATGATCATCTATAGTTGGAATATCAAGGGTCTTAATAGTCCCTTGAAATAGCATGAGGTCGTCCGCCTCATGAAAAAAAAAAAAATGGATGTTTATGGTCTTCTTGAAACCACATTGCTTTCTTCCAGGGTTGCTTGCATGCACAAATTTAGGATTAAACACTAGAAGTATCTTACTAAAGTTGAGGCAGCCAGCAATGCTAGGACTGTTGTCTTTTGGAATCCTTATACGGTAAAAGTTGATTTGATTGATTGTTCAGCTCAAGGCCTCCATGTCTCCATCAGCAGCTTAGTCACTTAGATCAATTTCATTGTAACTTTTGTCTATGGTTTTAACACTATTATTGCAAGAAGATCTCTATGAGCAGACTTGCGGAAGTGGTGCCCCAACTGCCCATGGCTGGTTCTAGGTGTTTGAATTTTGTGCTCTCTCAAGCTGACAAACATAATGGTGAAGAAGTCTCCAATTATGAAATTTTGGATTTTCAAGACTGTTGCTCAGCTCTTGGTCTTAATGACCGTAATTATACGGGTTGTCATTTTAGGTGGACTAATGGGAGTGTTTGGAGTAAACTTGATCGTTATCTGGTCAATTCCTCCTAGTCCTCTCTGCAGAAATCAGCTCATGTTCATTTTGGCATATCGGGAGCATTCTTAGATCACTATCCAGCTATTGTTCGGTTTGATCAGAATGAGAAAGGTCGCCAACACTTTAAATTCTCCAACATGTGGGCCTCTTATGATAAGTTCCTAGAGATTATTTCTAGTAACTGGCACTCCATTGTCTATGGCTCCTCTATGTATATTCTCTACAACTGGCTCAAATTCCTGAAGGGACCATTAAAGGAGCTCAACAAGCATCACTTCGACCATATTTATGAGAGAGTTACTAGAGTAGAAACTAACTTAGAGCTTCACCAATCTGCTCATTAACAAGACACAGATAATTCGTATCTGCTGGAGTGTGACAAGCTCCTCAGATTGAAGTTGATGAATCTGAAATCTATATAAAACATGTTCTTTAGCCAGAAGATTAAATGCAATTTCTTCAAAGAGAGTGATAGAGGCATCAGGTTTTTTCATGCACTTATGAGCCAGAATCATCGGCGAAACTTTATCCCAACCATCATGTGTAGCAATGGGTGTCTTACCATCTCCTTGAAGGAAGTTGGGGCTGAATTTGTGCACTATTACCAGCAATTGCTTGGCACATCCAAAGAAACTCTTCTTTTGAATAGAGGTCATCCAATATAGGTCATGTCTAGATGTTAGTTCTCATGATCTCCTCCTTGCTCTGGTAACTAGTGAAGATATTAGAAAGGCAATTTTCAGCATAAGGAATGACAAAGCTCCTGGGCTGATAGTTACTCCTTCTTTTTCAAACAAGCTTGGGTGTGGTTGGGGAGTATTTTTGTGCTGTTGTCCGAGATTTCTTCCTATCAGGGAAGCTCTTGAAGCAGATCAACCACTTTGTTATAGCATTGGTTCCCAAATCAGCAAATGTCTCTTATACCAATGATTTTAGACCTATCTCTAGCTGCAATATGATATATAAGGTGATCTTGAAAATATTATCTAGCTGATTAGCTCATGCTTTGACTAAGATCATCAGCCCTATGCAAAATGCTTTCTTGGGT
>Ga0307509_10006889_pt1 | contig 15102 bp, 15 predicted proteins | sample 10_EM_MG_FD_202245 | JGI IMG/M metagenome (GOLD analysis project Ga0307509, IMG submission 202245) | Populus trichocarpa ectomycorrhiza microbial communities from riparian zone in the Pacific Northwest, United States - 10_EM | ecosystem: Host-associated > Plants > Roots > Unclassified | place...
GTGGAAGATCCGAAAATAATAGAGCGGGCCTGGCGGACGGTAAAGGGAGTTCTGCGGATAGTAATAGCTGTGAAAAGGTTATTGGCTAGGGAAACGCAGATAGGTAATCTGAAATGAGCTGAGGATAAACTGGTGATACTGCGGACGAGTGAGAGGTTGTGCTAAGCATTGTGGGTCCTGTGAGGATGGGCTGGCGGATCGAGGATGTGATTGTGATTGGGGAAAGAATTATGGAGAGAAGATGGAAGGGGTGGAAGAGAGAGCTTATATAGGCCGCACGAGAACGGTTTTAGTCGGGTTCGCAGGATTGTACCCTGTACAAACTTGAATATCTTGAAAAGTCACGTGACCCACCAACAATGACGATAGGTTTCAGATAAGGTTTTAAGCCGCATGGGAGCCGCATGGGAGCAGCATGGGGGCGGCATAGGAGCCGCGACCCATGAGCCAAGGCCCTCCCATGCTCTCAACAAAGAACAGGTTTTACAAGTTAAAGCGTAAATAACGGTTGGCAGCTTGAATGTCTAGACCCGTTCGTCATCCGACTAAACAAACTTGAAATTTTCCCGAATTACCCTTCGAAAGAAACCTACCCTTCACTTTGAAGGACTGAGTCCGCTGCAGCCACTCAGCCCATCCACTTACGCATCCGCCAGACTCCTTGAAAGAGTAACACCACACATGATGACCTCAAAGACAACAAAGTGTCCTTATTGCAGACCACGTTATCAACAAGCCGCTGCATACGAAAAACACCTTCCGACCATGCCTCTGATATGGTTATTTCCCTCAGCGTGAATGCGGACGCGGCTTCCATGGGACCTACTTTTGTTCACGATGAACTTGAAAACCTGACCGACTCGGACTACGAATCTGATTGCAGGCTCGAGATCCCAGATTTTCATACAGCAAGTGGTGAGATAGATGATATGCAGAACGATTCAGAAACGGAAGACGTTTTCCACCCACCGGTCCGCGTGCCCCCTTCGTGTCAAGAAACTATTTCCAGTGCCGGGAGACCACTCGGCGAAGTTGCTGGCTATACAGAGCTCAACAAGGCCATGACCGATCACCCATGGAGCCCTTTCTGATCTGAAAACGACTTTAATTTGGCAAGCTGGTTTGTCCGGAGCAAGGTAGCCAAGTCGCAGATCGACGAGTACTTTGCGGAAGGTTTAGGCGGTGCGGATTGCAGATCATTCCGGTCCGCCTATACCTTGCGACAACACCTCGATATACTGGACCCATTTCGTGAATACTTGGTGTGGGCAGAAGCCAGTATTGATGATGGTCGACATGCAACAACTTTCTATTATCCAAATATTATTGACTGTTTCCGCTACCTGATCGGTCAGGTCGAGTATAGCTCAGATATGGTTTATGCACCTATTCGAGAATATGATTCAAGTGGGAAGCGATTATATTCCGAGATACATACGGTGGACTGGTGGTGGGATATGCAGGTATGAGACAGGTCCTGACAAGTTCTTGGAGTGGTGTTTCCAGTGATAACCGCCCATTCCATTCCTTGGTAGAAAGCTTTCCCCGACGGGTCCACAGTGGTGCCCACTATCAGATGGCCTAACCAGACGCACCTTACCAATTTCTCCGGGGATAAGAAAGCCTGGCCGGTATACATGACGATCGGCAGTATCCTTTCGAGGACAAGAAGCAGCCCTGCCAAGATGCCAATCCTGCTTCTGGCATTTCTTCCAGTACCCCCAAAGTTCACTGGCGAATAAGCCCGTGCCAACGAAGCCCAGCGGCAGACCAAAGCGAATGTCCTGCGGGCTGTCTTTGATCTTGTCCTGTCACCATTACAGCAGGTTGCCCGAGAAGGAACAGTAATGGATTGTGCAGACGGCAAAACACGCCTTTGTTTTCCCATTTTGTCGGCCTGGATCGCGGATCATGCTGAGCATGCAGCCTTGCAAGGAATAGGCAGCAAGTCATACCCAAAGTGTGAGGTTCCGTGCGAGGAGCTCGGTGGGGATCCGCGGCGGATGTATGAGACTCGCGACTATATGCTATCTAGAGAGAGAGCCTTGAGGGATGAGCCGGCAGAAGCGGCCGGCATTGCAGAATACTTTCAGCGGTTGGGCGTGAAAACAGGAAACAATGTATTCACCGGACTCGACCGAGCAAGCCCCGCGGACCTACACAAGCCGCACCTCTTGCACAACATCTACCTTGGCTTATTCAAACATATGATGGAATAGGTAGAAGGTTTTCTGAAAAAGTATAAATGGCAGCAGGCGTTCGACGATGCTTGGAAAGAAATTCCTCCTTACCCGGGATTCAGCGTACCGAAAAAGACCTATCGCGAAATCACACAATGGCAAGGAAAAAAGATGCGCAATCTCGGCTGTTGTATTTCAACCGTATTGGCGTCTGCATTGCGAAATCAGGACAGTTCTCAGGATCACCATTTCAAGAGCCCTTTGAAGTGTGTTAGCGCGCTGGTGGACTTCCCTCTCATGGCTCAATTTCGCAGTCATACACCAGACACACGTTACTACATGGAAAGCTACCTGCAGACATTCCACCGGACAAAGGACATTTTTCTTGAGTTCAGTACCTCGAAGGCTACCCGCGCTCAAGCAAATCGCCAGGATTGGGAGCCAAGTGAACTAATGGGATATCAGCGTGCTAAAGAAGTCAGCCATAGAACCGTCGCAAATCGCAGTCGCCTGGCTGATCAAGAGAGGGTTGAAAGGTCTGATCGGCGCGCAGATTTGATACGGCGTAAGAACCACTTCAACTTCATCAAGATGCACTACCTGACTCACTTTGCCTCCGACATACGGCGTTTTGGATCCATATCGATGTATTCAACCGAGATCGGTGAACTAGCACATAAGAATCAGATTAAACATGGCTACCGCAGGTCAAACAAGAATGAAGCTGCCCGACAGATCCTCTCGCACTAGGGCCGCCAGCATGTCCTAGGAATAAGGTTGCAGACAATAGAAGCACTTTCGAAAGTTGAAGGTGTGATCATGGTAGAAGATAGTGGGATGGAAATGCTGACTGTTCCAAGTCGCAGCACACCTCGCCAGATGCTTAAAGGCCCTATGAAGAACACCAGCACGCTGACCGAATTATGCCCAGGCCTCGATATCCATTATTCCAACATGATGGAGGAGATACTGCGTTTTATCAGGCAGACTACTGCCGATGACCGGCGGTTGCCGGCGGACCCCACCGAACTCATCTTACTTCCTGTAGAAGGATTTGCTCAGCTTGAAATCCCAGTACCCGACTTTCAGGAAACTGACAGGTTCCAGATCCTCCGGGCCCGCTGCACTGGAACCAAGGCATTCCGCAATGGTGACTCTAGAAACAATTGGATGTAGGTCCAGACTGGTGAGGAAGCGAACTATGGAGATTTACGGGAACGTATGGTGGCTCGGCTGCTAGCACTTTTCAAGATAAGAAATATTCTAAGTGACGCCGCAGCTGTCCATCGCCTGGCATTAGTTCCCATACTCGATCCGATCAATGGTGGCAGATTTCACATTCTGAGCGGACATATTCCAGTCCGCAACCGGGTCAATGGTCGAGATATGCGAATAGTCAGTATAGGGGCAGTGATTGGACAGGCGCAGGTAATTTCTAGCGGTGAGAAGCAATGGATAGTGAATCACAGGATTGATCTGAGGACGTTTAATGAAATATATTAAACTATTGTATCCCATTATGTAGAGTATTTATTCGGCTGAGTTGAAACTGGGCACTTAAGGTGGCAGTTCGCGTATTGAGTGTCAGGCTTCAACTTGGCCGTGGGAGTACTACATGATCCACGGGCATTTAAGGGAATGTTTTAAATAGGTTGAATTGTTCTGCATGAATATACTGCCAAGTTGAAGCCGTACACTTAAGGTGGCAGTGCCCATATTCAGTGTCCAGCTTCAACTCCGCTGGGGAAGTACTACACGATCCATGGGCGTTTAAGGCAATGTTTTAAATAGGTTGAATTGTTCCACATGAATATCCGGCCGGGTTGAAGCTGGACACTTAAGGTGGCAGTTCCCATATTGCGTGTCCGGCTTCAACTCGGCCACGGGAGTCATACATGATTCGCAGGTATTGAAGGGAATGTTTTAAATAGGATGAATTGTTCCGTATGCATATATGGCCCAGTTGAAGCCATACACTTATGGTGGCAGTGCCCATATGCTGTGTCCGGCTTCCACTCGGCCGCAGGAGTACTACATGATCCGTGGGCGTTTAAGGGAATGTTTTAAATAAATTGAATTGAATAGGCAGCCAAGTTAAAGCTGGCGACTTAAGGGAGAGATTCCCATAGAAAGTGTGCAGCTTCAACTCGGCTGCCTGAGCTCTCCAGATAATTAATGCGAAACCATGCTCTCCTGTGGGAAGGGAAGCCAACCAAAGTAGCGGGTCTGCATGGCGGCCGCGCGGGGCATCTTGTGAACAGTAAGGGAATTATGGAAGTGACAGTAGGGTGCTGACTAAGAAAAAAGCAACGTAGGATGGCAGCGGACGGAAGTGGATGGAAGCGGACAGATCTAGGTCGCCAGAGGTGTGTGGGTAGCAGAGATGGTCGCCAGACGCGCGCAACCACAAGGAGTAGGCAGGAGGCCAGCAGACAAGAGGATAAGGGGGTGGATACAAGGGGGAGGCACGAGGAGGGGGTGGGGCCACAACAAGCGCATCAGACGCTGTGGAGGGAAAGTGGGGCGTCTGGGTGCACCAGACGCAAGAAATGAAAGGCAAAGAAGGCACGGGAGATCCGTGAGGACCGGACGCACAGAGCGGACGCTATTCGTCCTCAAGCAGGCTCTGTCCTTCCGGAGAAAAAGCTTTTTTTGCTGATGTTCACTGTTTTAATTCATACGGCACAAACACTACACCTGCCTTGCCGGAATACTCGAGTTGTGTATTATCTTGCTGCTAAACCTGCTATTTCTGCCGTAAAATCTCTCTAGTGTCCTCTTATTTTCGGTGGTCCCCTTAGCATCCAAGAGTTCTCATATCAAATCCATCGAATTCCGGGCACATTGGGCAGGCAAAGGTAATGTACCCTGACCTTCAGACCCATATACCATCAATCTGATGCCATATTGATTATTTATTTATTTTGATTTCTTTTCTTCCTATCTCATTGAACGCCCTCCTTCATGATCTATCACTCGCTCCTCGTTTCCCCTCCCTACCTTCCCTTTCTCTTTGAAGGTACCGTCATTACAACCTTCCAACCGTCCAATCGCTCTGACCCCTCCTTCACCTCGGCTAGTTCCCTGTTTTCGATACCTCGCCCCAAACACTTGTCAAATATGAAGATCGGCTGTATTCGTGATTCAAGTTGGAATTCCCTATCCTTGCTTGCTGCGCCAATATCTACATCCGCACTCGAAGCTCACTCACCCACCTCACGCAGCTGTGACGTCGTATGTTCTTGAGCACCAGACCTGTGCACCCCCCTCTGGAGGCGGAAGCGAATCCGGGGGCTACGCCATATCTTACTACCCTCTAGTACCCAGGTTTCGCCACGATTTGGGCATTTCTTAAGGGTTTGACGATACCTACTGTCTAAACTGAGCCAATCTAGACGCTCAGTTAACATTGCAATCAAGGGTGGATTTTAGGTGTCTGCAAAAATGCTCCTGAGTCTCTTCCACCATCTTATTCGCAAGGGTTGGGATGCTGATCTAACAGTGCGAAGCACTGCACGCCTAAAATCCACTCTTTTGTTATTACATCAACTTGGAGGATTGAAAGTTCCAAGTTCAGACTCCATTCACCGTCAACCTTGAGCAAAGCCTAGTCTTGGCGCAAAACTCGGTAGCACCAGTAATCTCTTGGGTCCGACACTTGATTGGTGGATTGCTACAGCTAGTCGCGATGATTAAATCGAGGCTCAAACTGTGAGCAACTCACCAATCACAAAAGCCGAGCCTTCAGTTGTTTTGGAAACTACCGAAACTACAACAATTGTGGATACGGTAGCCTAATGTTGCGGCTTGCCGAGCCAGAACGCAGCTCAATGATTGCGCGAACACAGGGGACGAACTGACCCTGCTCACCCTCTCGCTCCACCCCTTGGCACCTGGAATCCCTCCCTACCCAGAGGCTTGAAATCGTGCTTTAATTCCGTCGGACACAAGATATTTATGGAATTAGCATAACAAAATTCGGCGACAGTATTCCCAAGGGAAAATAGTTGATCTGTCAAAAGGTTAATCTCTTCATCCTACAAGCCCGAGTAATGTGCAAACCTTCCAACGCCACATTTGCAATAGCTAGACATTGGAACCGACTGCACAACCAAAAAATCATATAGTAATATTGTATAAAGAAAATTGAATCACAAAGTGCGAGTTCCGAGCGCCTCGTTAATACTCACTAAAATTAAGAAAGACAATGTTCCGTCGAGACAAAAAAATGAAAGACCACGCCCCAATAGCTCCTCCGTTCAGCAATGGAGGAACCCCCTATATAACAGATGAAGATAAGAAAAATAACCTCAACCCAGCCACAATAATACATATACAATCGACACCGGTCGACTGTACCGTATTCGTTCAAGGCTGTCTCCCAGGGGTGCAGAAGTATCCTGTTGGTTGGTGCACTCGAGTACACCGAATCATAACTCGTAAATAAACGAACCACCCATCATTCTCTGTTCATACAAAGTGAACGGCCTTGTCCACATCTCGCATCTAGTCGAGCAGTTAACCAGTCTTTGCTCGCGGTCGGCGTATGGCGTCTTGCTTATCCATTCTCCACCTTAATGCCCTTTCCAATTTTGCACTCAAGGCCAACTTAGAGATCAACTCGCTCTTCTTCTCGCTCGGCACGAACCTCTGGCTCATATATCGTCGGTCCTCAAGTCTTCGCAAGCCGTCCTCGATCTCGATGAAAACAGCCTTCTCAGTTGTTGGCGCAATAGAAGGGTTGGAAGAGATGGTAGTATACGATGAGAAACGGTGCGTGTCCCGAGACTAAACGAAATGCTAAGGTTAGCAAGAGAGTTCACGCAAAGGGAAAAGCTAGCAGGTGCAGCCAAGGTAGGAGTAGGAGTAAATAGAAACAAAGACGGAAGCTGAGAACTAACAATCATTGGGCTGGACGAATCGAGTGAGTGAGGCATCTTTTTTCTCGAGAATGAAGAATGAATACCGATCAGGCTTCCCTTATTGCTTGCAATATAAATATTCACCTTTGAGATCGGATTTTTTGAGAAACTGAGGGCGTTCGGAGAAAACGAGGCGGGGGGGAAGGTTCTTAAAGTAATAGGGGAGGAAGAATTTCCACCGGGTGTGGCAGTGTCTCGTTGAATAATGACGGCGTGTAAAAAAAGAAGTGAAACGATACACCCCGCCCGATCTTGACTCTTGGAGGCGGGATGGATGGAGGGGCCCAATGCGGAAGTGGGCTTATTGCTCACAACGTGTTGTTGGTTGGATGCCGCAGTGTAGGGCAGTTGGATTGACTTGGGGGGTGTGGAAGGTAGGAAAGCGGCTTATCTTCTGAATCTTCAGATTGTGGAAAAAACGGAGCACTGGGCTGGGGCCCAGGAAACGACAGCAAGATGCGGTCTTTCGTATTATCTTTTTCCACTATCAAATCCTGTGATGGTTTCAGAAAAGAGGGAAAAGCCTAAGTAGAGCGCTGAAGGTGGGCCCAGAAAACCTAGAGAATATCCAAATATCCGCAAAACGAAGGAACACATGATATTTAGAATCTATCCCGCATGCCAGAAATACAACGGTATTTTCATATATGCCATACAGTATTTTCGTTTTAGAATAATGAAGTATCATAATTAGAATGTGATAAATACTCCATTAATTTCCAAATGCAAGAAAGGATGTTTTACTACAGAATATTCTCTATAAGAAATATAATATAAAGTAAAGAAAAAAAGCAGTTTTTCCTAAAGATATTAGAATGTTATTTTAACATTTATAACTAGATTTTTTCTTATTTTTCTTTGTAATTAGTCTTGTTATGATATATAATTAGAATAAAGTATTATAATATAGTAGCAAATAATTAAACTGTAATAATATAAAAGATATTAAATAAATAAAAGGAGAGCAGTTGTATTCTAAACCTAAACAGTATTATATTTATATGTATAGTTTCAGAAACTAGAAGTGAAGTCATCTTCAAGTTTCAGATAAAAACTATGGCAATTTCAACCAATATGACAACCTCATATTTTTATTTTAGTATGTTAAGTTGATAATTTGTTATTCTTAAAGCCAAGCTTTGACATAAGTATTATAGATGTTATTATACTCAATATTGTCATAGTTTTTGTCTGAGAGGTGAGTTCATATCTACTTTTTTGGAACTATATATTTCCAAAAAGCCACCACTTAATATCAAGACCAACCCCAAAACAATTGACTTCATAGCACAAAAGTTAAAAATAATTTAACTAAATGTTACTCACTATTTCTGAATCTTTAAGCCCAAATAGATATATTTTCAAAATAATATATTTTAATAATATTATTAACTTTTTATTTATATAATATAAATTATTATTTTTAACCTGAACAGTTTAAGCGCAAGATATTAGTAATACAACTCTAATAAAAGATATTCTAAAAATAGATAATAGAAGATGCAGTCTAATATACCTGACAATTTATAAAGTATTTAAATAAACTGGTACTAAAGCTTGAACATTTAAGTGCAAACTGAAATATTTTGATACCAAATTATCTGAATACTTTATAAATTAGCAAGTATATCTATTGTACTTTGGCAAAAGTATTTATAATTCAAAACATGTCACTATTTGTATCATTTATGTCCAGGAAATACTAGTTAGTGGATTGCTATTCTGCCAACTTTACAATAATGCAACTACGGTCAAATGCTCCCAATTCTTGAATAACATATAAAATAAATAATATTATTTATTATATAAATTAATACATGTATATCTTTTTGTGGTATTTTATTGCATGAAAATTGGGAAACAAGTTGGATATATCCTTGAAGAGTAAATAAAAAATCAGATTTACCCCAATTCCCTAATCCTTATACTAAGAGTAATATCATATAATCTAGCAAAAGTTAGACTAGAGTTAGAGTAAAACTAAGATAGTAAAGCTAATAGCTGAATTCAAAAAAGGTAAATTCACCATAGTTAAACTAATAGACAATTGTTATTGAACAGGTTTAAGAAAATTCTTAACAGTATCAATTTAACTTTTGACAAATTATATCATAATAGAAGATAGGCCAGTCATTTAAAGTACTGGAAAACTAGAATAATATTATATCTAACTAGCAAAAACATTATATAAAGTGAAAAATTGTAATATTTGTAGTAAGCTAAGTAAGATCTCAAGAAATTTGGTTTGCATTCTCTATTGATTTTTTTATCACATATAATGTCACAAATCGTGACTAAGCAAGGCAGATTTCACATGACTCATACTTATGAGTCATAAGGTATGTTGGATTTTACACTATGACGTTACTTGACTCATAGTTCTCACATGACTATGCACTTGCGAGTCATTGTTATGTTATGATTGGTTGATTGTTTCATGACTCACGATTGTGACGTCATATGATGTAATGATTTTCGCACATGACTCATACTATGAGTCATGGGTTTCACGCATGTGACTCGTTTGAGCACATGACTTAGTTTATGAGTTTTGATTGGTTAACGGAATGTTGTGCGATAACTCATATGAGTCATCAATGGATTTCGCGCTATGACTCACTATGAGTCATAGAGGTTTATGTAGCGCGAGGTGATGAGTGACCAGGGTTAGGGTTGTGGGAAGATGTCTATATAAGGCGCTTGGTTCCGACCAAGAGATAGGATCTTCACGCAACCATCTAAGTACTTTTCTATACTTCAAGATATTGCAATACGATTATATATTACTCTCTTTATCTACACTCCTCCCCTACGAGCGCCTACGCTCTACGAACCCGGAGACTATTGTGATAGTCTCGACGGGCCACTTGAACATAGAACTATTGTGATAGTTCTATCAAGTACGACAATCCACCCATCCTACTATCTGACGATATAGTATCCTTGGACAGATCACTCAGACAAGCAAGCCAGTTCCGTACTATCTGAAGAGATAGTATTTCCCTACGCCCTATTAAAGACCAGAAGACTTGCTCATCCTAGGAAACGACTGTCGTTGCCTGTTGCCTAAACTACCTAACAATAGGATTGTTACATATAACCACAAATTTCAACTCTTCATACTGAAATAAATAGAGCAATAAGATTCTTTAAATTTGAACATTTAATTAAAACTTGTATTATTATCAATATATATAATATAAGCTGATTTTTCTTGTTTTTACACATCTGGTAGTTGTTTCATACTATTATTTTATTTATATTAAATAAATTTAACTTATAATAGCTCTAAAATCATATTTATTATAATTAATAATATTACATTAAATATTCTTCAAAAGGTTTAAACTATAATATATATTATTATATCATACTAATATTATATTTTTATAATATTATAATATTATTATTACTATTATAGATGTATTTGTGAAAATGTTGCTCTCCAAGGCAAAGTTCGTATTCCTGACAGACTGGGTTGCATTAAATTTCTTCGTCAAATAACTATTATCTGATCCTCTGCGATCAGGGGTCAGGGGGTGATTTGCTCCTCCTTCCGGCTCCGCCCCAACCTCGTGTCGAGGAAAACGTGGCAAAATGCGCAGGCAGCCCACCACCACATCTCTTGACATTTCCCGAATTACACTGCCGGTCCTGGTATTTCCAAGGGCCCTTCCCCACCCTGATCCACTTACTGTGTTCCCCGGGCACCCCAGTATTCTCCATTCCACTTTCGCTCGGGACCATATCCATGAACATTGGCCTTTCGAATCATCCAAACAACCTTCCCCAACCATGAATTGATCTCTATCCTTATGACCCCAGGGTATTTAACGGTTCGACTTCCGGCGCAGGTATCAGTAATTCATCCCTTTGAATCCATAATAGCCTTTAGGCAAAACGCCGCAAGCCGAATTTACCTCCCAAGTTTGACCCGTCAAACCACGGTTCTCGCGAAATAGAGGTTCACTTCTAGCAAAGCAAAATACTACCATACAAGCACCCGAGTTTCATTGCCTGAAAGGGCTCAAAGGTTTACCCGCAGGTTACAAAAACATCACTATGATACGATACACCACACAAAGAAAAACACACCGGCAACCTACAACCCTATTGCATGGTGGCTGTGAATGGATACTCGAGTCGGATGGCCAGATCGAACCTACCCGATCTCTTCCAGGAGACGGACCGAGCTCAGATCTTCGACTTCTCTGTCTAAACCGCTTACAAGTAGACTCTAACCTCAGAATAGAAATAGAAACAGTATCCGAAGAATACCGTACAGTGTGGAAAACCCCCTATCATCATGGGAGGACTCTTGTGAAGGGGTTAAGTGAAGTTACAACATCAACTGCCTCGGCATCGGGATGCCAGGATAGTGCAAAGAGGAAATCCTCAGCGATAAAACACCGACCACTTCTCTCCTGTCCAGTGAGATTTTTAGACATACAGCCCGTTTCTCTCCTCGATTTTTCTTACTGGCGAACACTGCACTTTCAATTGGATTCCACGGGATGGCTCCCGGACGAGTGCTAACAATAACAATCCTCACCCCCCCCCACCCACGATACCATGTCGGGATGAGGCATCACATAAAACGTTGAAAGACGTATCAGGTTGTTGACAAATGGCCCACCACCATCATTCCCCATAAAAGAATGAACCAGCGTTTCGGAAGAAGGCGAGGAATCGGAGACCTTTCAGCTGGCCCCCTCTTTTTCTAAAAAAAAATTAGGAGAAAAAGGACAAAAAGAAGCAAAAAAAACAACAATACTGAACCATGTGGCCTCATGATAGCCGAGAACCTGTCCCGCATCGTCACAAATTTCGTGGAACAACCCGAAAAACGGCGCCTAAAAGGGAGAGTGCTACTCGAGTACCGTACAGCGCTACGACAGGTGTGATGGGAAAAACTCGGAGCCGATCTTCAGAGGTATTATAAGTTACTCGCAGCAGACAAGAATCCACAAAATGTTTGAGAGACCAAGTGGATGTTCAATGAATCGCGCTCGCGGTTGTTGAGTCACGAGAGTGTGTGGAAAGGGGAGCGGGGAATAGCCGGCACGGAGTGGTAATATCATACCATGCATACCTATTTGCCACAGCGCTCTCCGTAAAACCCAGCAACAATAATGATAAGAAACCCCCCTTCTCCCATACAGTACCGGCGCTCAGATACACACGGATTTTCGCCAAATGATTTGCGAATTTCTGTTTTCGGGTAGTTCTCGCCTATGATGAGTGCTCGACCTCTGCCTTCGAGTACGGGCGCTTGCTCCTTGCCTACCACAAGTGTTATAAGTATCTCTCGATATGTATTTGACAAAGTACGAATAAAACCCAATCCCCTACTCACTATTTATCACTCCTGCTGCCATAGCAATAAAAAACAGACAGAACCCATGCTAGACCCAACCACCCCAATGTTTTGGATAACCGTTTTCTTTCTTCCTTCCCAACTATCTCTCCCCATCTCTGCTCAAGAATGACGTTGCACAACCCCGCCCTGCGCTCCATTCCTGCCTAAGGATTCCAGAACTGGATAAACTACGGTAAGTTGGTCCTCTTCCTGCAGCTGTTTCTTACTTGAGCACAGTGCAGTGCTAGTCCATGCCAGACATACATGCGTGCTGTTTACGAATCCTTGTGTCCCCAGGTCTCCAAGAGCTGGCATCCCATTGCCCATTCCATCATCTGGGCCCGTATCTCCTCCTTGGCTCCTGGGGCGGTGGGGAATTTTGATCCTGAGACACGGGTTAATAAGCGACTTTCGTCAATCACTTCAAATTCACAGATGTGCGAACTTCAGACCGTTGCTAATATTAGGTTTGTGATGGTATCTACGCACATCATCGCTGGAGAATACTGGGGTAGCCCCCAAGTCATCTCGGTCTCAGACACTGACAGGGGTGGCATAAAAATTTCCACCGTCTCAGATAACCAGAGAGACTCTCGTTGGAGGTTCCCAAGAAGCACGAGTGCTCGAAGATGGGCGAAAGGCAGGGATATTTCGCCTTCCCCCAACGTGGCGATTACCCCCCCTGTGTTCGGGTACTCCTTGCCTGGGACGAGTGCAGTGGGCTGATCTGATCCAGTCTCAGGAAAAGGCTAGCTCAATCCTTCTCAAGTTCTTTCCTCCGAATCCGGAGATTACAGGGCTGGCGGAGATACCGGCAGTGGATTTCAAGAGTTCTTACTGTCTCCTGAACCAGCACGAGATTAAATCTCTGTGCCGCCCTGTCAGTTTTTGGAACAGAGATTAGTAAGCACCCTTTTGTCAATACGATGAATTTTGCAGATGCATACCGGTGGACTTCAGACTGAGCCGACACTGGCTACATGGCCAAACTTACGCTGGCGTTACAGTAAAATACTAAGGTGGTTTAAAAAACTCCTGAGTCATTCATGTCTCAAACGCTGACATTTACGGCACAAAATGTTAATGTTTTGCTGGTCCAGGAGAGATGCCTACTGGCGGTTGCCTTTCCTGTCAGCATGAACTTGGCTTAATCCAGCGACAACAATTACGGTGAATGAGTGCCATGAGTATACCGCAGCCAACCTCCTAACACACAGACCCATCTGCGCAGGTTACCCTTAGTGCACCTCGTTCCGTCTCTCGTGAGTGGGATGGCCCACGCGAGGGCAATTGGATGCGATTTTTAGCCGAAGAGTTAAGGCTCTCACTCAGGAGAGGAGCCGAGAGGATAGCGGTGGCTATATCATAACGTTTGTGAAACTTGGACTCGCGCACGATTCGTGCGGAGCGGGACAGACAGGGAGTGCTGGGCAACGGCCCGCGTGGGGTGGGAAATGTAGTGGATAGCGTTTGTTTGTGCGAGTGCATTCCACGTTTTAGCAGGAGGATGGGTGAGACGGCAGCGCCATGGGGCTCTGTGGGGTGCTTTGCAGTTTGGGGTTTGGCAGACAGACAGGTTTGTTTTTAGAGACGAGATGAGGAGGAACGAGTAGTTGCGCGTGGTGCTGAATGGGGACTTTATGTGCTGGCTACAAGTAGTTCCCGTCCTCGTCCTTTGGAGGGTTATGTACCCGTATTAATATCGTTGATGGAGGAACAGGGGACCAAAATCATACCTGCTCAAAAAAAAGAATTTATGCTGTGACTTGATACTATCATCTTGCGATGGTGATGTCGGACCTCGCGTAACCCCCTGGCGATCGTGCATGACCTTCCGGCCTTCCGATTAGGCGTTGAGAAAGCATGGCCTAAAGCTCAGGGTACGGTACTCGAGTAAGAGCTTGTTGCCTTTGTGATACAAGATAGGTTTCGGTGAACCTGGTGTTTTCACGCAGGGGCTAAGGCAGGTGGCCCCGCTGGGTTAGTGGGATGAGGAAGGTGTTTGCTAATCCCTGAATGTTGGTCACTCTGCTTTTGCAGGGGTGGTGACAATGACTTGTGGGGCTGTCGGGGTGGGTCTCACGCACCGGTAGGCTGAGGTGTTGGGCACTGTGCGGGGCCTGCGGTGGCTGGTGGCGTGTGGGGAGGGCTCGGTCGTATGCCTTCGGTGAGTTAGAGCTTCTGCTGAAAGGGGTCTGTGGAGAGCTAAGCTATGATAGTAAGTTGGATCGGTAGTCGCAGGGTTGATATAGGGCATACCTGGATGCAGTATTGCTATTGCTAATAGACTACTATTTGGACTTCTACGAACGACTATAGCAAATGCTGGTATTCGCCAAAGCTCTCGGGATAGCGACGTCAAATTGCTGGCGATCATCGTTTCTGGTCTCTGCCCAGATAGCGGCCGTCCCTCTGGTCGGAAATTAGCTTAGGAAACAATCGAGGTGATAAGAGGTGGAAGGCAAGTACTCGAGTACAGTAAGGCTTATATAGGTAGTTGACGATCATTTGATTAAAAGATCTGTACTCGGGGGTGTCCATAAAAATCGGAAAGATCAAATCCTTGTAATCCAAGGTTGGCGAGCAGAAAGCAACAAAACTTGGAAAACTCCCCTGGGGATCAGCAGTCCAAGAACCTGTA
>Ga0307509_10006890_pt1 | contig 15102 bp, 10 predicted proteins | sample 10_EM_MG_FD_202245 | JGI IMG/M metagenome (GOLD analysis project Ga0307509, IMG submission 202245) | Populus trichocarpa ectomycorrhiza microbial communities from riparian zone in the Pacific Northwest, United States - 10_EM | ecosystem: Host-associated > Plants > Roots > Unclassified | place...
GGTGCAGGGTGCTGCGACTGAGACCGACCACGTCGCATACCTGATCCTGGGTGAGACCCGCCTCCTTTCGGGTGCCGGAAATCAGCACTTCATGCATGAGACATCACCTCCCGGCCCTCGTGCCCGATCCGTCCCTCCACCGACCAGACCACCCGCCCCACGCTGGATGTGGGCCGTCGTAATGTCCCTTGTCTCCGTGATCATCGGCCTGATCGCCGGGCTGATGGCCAGCGCTTCCGGAGCCGACATGCCCTCGGAGATCCTCACTGGCTTCGGCGCGGCCGTGACGACCCTGGTCGCTCTCGTCGCCCTCGCACACTTCACGTCCGGGCACAGGTAAACCCAGCAAGCGACTGATCGGGACATTGTCGGTGACGATGGTGGCTTCGTTCGTCAGCTCGCGAACGAACCAGGCTGACGTCACCGACGTCGGCGAGAAGCCCGGTGTCCTTGGCCGACGAAGCTTGCTCGCGTCATGAAGGACGTGCGACCTCGGTTTCTGCCAGTGAACTTTCGTCCGGGGCTCGCGCCGGTGACTGAGGCTGGTTCGATGGTGATGGCGCCTCGGCGATGTGGTCGCTCACCAGCTCGGCCTGCTCGTTCCCGGACTGATCGTCTCGGCCGGCCGGACAGACTTCGGCATTACGAACCCTCGCTGGAGGCAGGTTCGCCGGCACGAGGGACCGGCCCTGGATGGGGCAAAGAGCGACTCTCGGTCGAGGTACGCCCGGGCCAGCCGGTAGGAGGGTTCGCCAACACGACGCTGGTGGCGGTCTTGGAACCGTTGGCGAGCTTACGAGACGGTCACCTGGTCGAAGGTGCTGTTGTTCAGGGCACTGCCGTTGTGCGCGGTGACGAACAGGCCGATCGTGGCCGGGCCGGCCAGCGTGGCCGTACCGATCGTGGTCCACGTGACGCCGTCGGACGAGCGGTAACCGGTGATCGTGTCGCCGGCCCTGGTCAGCTTCAGCCACGTACGGACACTGCCCGCCCCGCCGTCGACGTCGAAGTTGAACCCGGTCTGCAGATGGATGCCGTGTGCGGGGGTGAGGAAGAGCGCCACGTACGGCGTCAGCGGTGAGGCCGCCTGCTTGATCATGATGCCGGACTTGGCCCAGTCGCTGGTGCTGCCCTGGGTCAGCGGGCGAGCCACGACGGTGCCGTCGCCGGGCAGGTCCCGGTACACGTAGTGGAACTGGTCGGTGTCGTTCCAGATGTCGTTGCCGGCGCCGGCCACGGTCCAGGTGCTGCCGCTGACCGCCGCCGAGCCGAGCAGGGCCGGCGCCCCGACGTCGGCCTGGTTCGGCCGACTCGTACCCGGTGACGGTGTTGCCGCTACGAGTCAGCCGGAGCCAGCGTGGCGCGGCGCTCGCGCTGCCGGCCAGGTCGGTCGCGAAGGTGGCTTGCAGCCTCGTGCCGTGGCCAGGGGTGACCATCATCGCCGCGTACGGTGAGCCGGCCGTGGTGGACGCCTTGAGCATGACGCCGGCCTTGGCCCATTCCTCGGTTCCCTGCTGGGAGCCGACTCGGGCGGTGACGGTGCCGTCGCCGGTGAGCGGCAGGTGCACGAAGTGGAACTGGTCCGCGGCGCCCCAGATGTCACCCCCCGCACCGGTGACCGCGAAGGTTCCGGCGATCTCCGTGGCGTCCCCGGCCACCGCCGGCGCGCCCACGTCCTGATGGGTCCACGGCGCCGGCAGCGCCGGGTTCACGTCGCCGACCACGCTGACGTTGTCGAAGACGGCCGTGGACAGCACGTTGTTGTCGTGCGAGGTGACGAACAGCCCTACGGTGGCGGTGCTGGCCATGGCCAGCGTCGTCGACCCGATCGGCGACCAGGTGGCGCCGTCGTCGGACTGGTACGCGGTGACCGTGTCACCGACCCGGGTGAGCTTCATCCACGCGTCGGGGAAGGCGTACGGGAACCCGCCGCCGTCCTCGTTGAACTTGGCCTGGAAATGCATTCCGTGCGAAGGGGTCAAGGCGATGAGCGCGTACGGGGCGCCGGGCACGGCCGATTCCTTGATCATGATGCCGGCCTTCGCCCACTCGTACGTGTCGCTCTGCGCGGTCACCCGGGCGACGATCTCGCCGTCGCCGAGGAGCGGCTGGTGGACGTACCGGAACTCGTCGGTGGCGCCCCAGATGTCGTTGCCGCCGCCCTTGACGGTGTACTTCCCGTCGTCGTACGAGGAGAACCCCGCGATGGTCCGGGTGCCGATGTCGTCGCTGGTCCACGGCGAGGGCGGCGGGTTGATCTGGTCGAAGCTCACCGCGTAGGTGATGTCCGCCGCCGGCGTGGTGACGACATGCGTCTGTGCCTGCCCGTCCGACCAGCCGTGGTAGAGGTACTGCTTGCCGTCCAGGAACTGTGATGACGGCGCGCTGAGCGTCCGTTCCACGCCGACCACCGCGCTCTCGGTGTAGGTCGCCGTGGCCGGGATGCCGTCCACCGCGTACTGCAAGCCTTCGATGTTCGCCTTGAAGGTGAGCTGCACGAGGTTCGGCTTGATCGCGACGGACGAGGTGTGGGTCAGGCCGCCGCTGTCGGTCACGGTGAGCTTGATCTCGTACCAGGTCGTGGCGACGTTGTCGGAGATCCGCGGGATCGTGAACGTGCCGCCGGTGATCCCGGTGATCGGGCCGAGGAACGGGTGCACGTGATCGGCGTGGTGGAACACCACCGACCAGGAGTAGGCGCTCGCGGGCAGCGCTCCCTCGTCCGGGTCGCTCGCTGTGCCGGCGTAGCTGATCGTGTCGCCCGCGTCGTACCGCGACTCGGTGGTGGGCGCGGTGATGACGCCGGTCGGTCTTCGGTTGCCGGCCTGCACCTCGACCGCCGCGGTGTTGGTCTTGTCGCCGTCGCTCACGGTCAGTGCCGGGTGGTAGACGCCGTTGGCGGCGTACGTGTGCGTGGGGTTCGGCTCGGTCGACCTGGCGCCGTCGCCGAAGTCCCAGGCGTAGGACAGCGCGGTGCCGTCGGGATCGGCCGAACCGGCCGAGGAGAACGAGACTTCGAGCGGGCCGAGGCCGTTGTCCGGCGAGGCGCTCGCCTTGGCGACCGGCGCCCGGTTGCCGCCCGAGGGCCCGATCCGGTAGAAGGCGCCGGGATAGATGTTGAGCTGGTACAGGTCGCCGTCCGGGCCGACCGACAGCTGCACCGGCGTCCCCGCGTTCAGGTCGAAGTCGTGCACGGCCACGACGCTCGTGTACGTCTCGTCCATCGTCAGGTACTTGATGAAGCCGAGGGTGTAGTCGGCGATGAAAACCGCGTTGGTGTACTGGCTCGGGAACGTGCTTCCGGTGTAGACGGCCACCGAGGTGATCGAGCCGGCGCTGGCCGGGGGCGCGGTGTGCGGGTAGGTGTAGACCGGTTGGGCATAGCCACAACCAGAGCAAACCCCTTCCGCGTACGGCCAGCCGTAGTTGGCGCCCTTCTCGATCAGGTTGAGCTCTTCGAACTTGGAGCCGCCGACGTCGCCGCCGAGCGGTTTCCCGGCGTTGGGCCCGTTGGGGATCATGTCGAACCGGAAGGTGTTGCGCAGCCCGTAGGCCCAGATCGCCGGCTCCGCGCCCGGGGTGCCGACGAACGGGTTGTCCGGCGGGATGGTGCCGTCGGAGTTGATCCGCAGGATCTTGCCGTGGATGGTGCCCAGGTTGGGCGCGTTGGGGTTATAGACGTTGATGCCCAGCGACCAGTACAGCTTCCCGTCCGGCCCGAACCGCACCTCGCCGCCGTGGTGGAAGACGTTGGCCTGCTGGTTGGACTTGAGCAGCACGAGCTCCGAGGCCGGGTCGATGGTGTCGCCGACGACCGTGAAACGGCTGAGCCGGTCCAGGTTCTCCGCATGGGTATAGGCCATGTAGACGTAGTGGTTCGTGGTGAAGTCCGGGTCGAGCTCGAGGCCGAGCAGCCCGCGCTCGTCGGCGTTCGCGGTGGACAAGGTGATCATCGGGGCGGCCTGCAGCACGCCGTTCTTGATCAGACGCACCGCGCCGTTCTTCTCGGCGATGAAGATGCGCCCGTCCGGCGCGAACCGGAACGCGGTCGGAGCGTCCAGTCCGTCGGCGACCAGCGTCTTGTCGAAATCCGACGGCGGCGACGCGTCCGCGGGCCGGGGCGCGGCCAGGACGAACACCGCGAGCACCAGCGCGGCGAGGACCCGGCTAACTCTCATGGGAGACCAGCCCGTGCTCGGTCAGCTCCCAGAAGTGCCGCTTGCTCGGCCGCAGGAGCTGGAGCACCGCCTTGTACGCGGCCACGCTCATCAGTCCCCAGTAGAGCGGGACGGTCAGCATCGCCCGGACCGCGCGGTGCAGGCCCCGCTCCATGCAGCCGTTCATCAGGCAGTAGCACATCAGGACGTTGCCCAGGATCATCGTGGCCAGGCCTGCATAGAGGCTGAGGCGCGGGAAGAACGGCTCCAGGTACCGCGGCCCGGTGATCAGGTAGCTGACGAACAGCGCCCAGAAGATCGGGTTGACCAGCGTGGTGAAGGTGGAGAACCCCAGCGTCAGGTGCATCGCCAGGGCCCGCTTGGTGCCCAGCTCCCGCCAGACCCGCAGCGGATGCCGGGAGTGGACGAGCCAGGTCTGGATGTATCCCTTGATCCATCGGCTGCGCTGCCGGACCCAGTTGCCGAGCCGGCTGTTGGCCTCCTCCTCGGTCACCGAGACCATCATCCGCACGTCCCAGCCCCGCCGGGCGATCCGGATGCCGAGGTCGGCGTCCTCGGTGACGTTGTACGGGTCCCAGCCGCCCAGCTCACGCAGCGCGTCGGCGCGGAAGTGGTTGGAGGTGCCGCCCAGCGGGATGGCCAGCCGGTGCCGGTCCAGCCCGCGCAGCGAGAGGCTGAAGTTCGTGGCGTACTCGGCGGCGAAGCACCGGGTCAGCCAGTTCGTCCACGGGTTCCAGTAGTGCAGCTCGGCCTGGACGCAGACCACCCGGTCGGGCAGCAGCCGGAAGGCAAGCGTCGCCTTGCGGAGCTGGTCCGGCTCGGGCCGGTCCTCGGCGTCGTAGATGACGCAGAACTCGCCGGTCGCTCGGGACAGCCCGACGTTGCACGCCTTGGGTTTGGTCTTCGGCGCGGAGTCCGGGATGAGCACCACCTCGAACTGCGCGGCCAGCTCCATCGCGTCGAGCGCGGAGCGGGTCTCGGTGTCGTCCTCCTCGATGAGCAGCAGGATCTGCACCTTCTCCGGCGGATAGTCCAGGGCGGACAGCCGTTCCACCAGGTAGGGAAGGACCGAGGCCTCGCGGTAGAGCGGAACCAGGATGGTGTACGTGGCCAGGTCCGTCTCCGGGATGGCCCGCAGGTCGTCGGGCTCGAACCGCAGCACCGGGGCGCCGCCGGCCCGGAAGACCATGGCCAGCTTGAAGGCGATCACCGCGACGTACACCACGGTGACCGCCGCCACCGCGAACTGGCCCCACCACAGCGGGGACGGCCCGAACCCGACGGTCGCCGACAAGGTCAGCAGCACCGCCACGGCCACGACGACCGCCACTCCGCCGACCCCCTGGCCGCGGCTGAGCAGCCGCTGGGCGCTCAGCTCCGGGCTGAGCGTCAAGGGCATGTCCACACGGGTCCGGCTCACCGCGGTTGCTCCTTCCGGTGGTAGATCATCCGGTCACCGGCGCTGTACACCAGGTCGTACACCTCGGTGAGCTGCGGAGTTCCGTTCAGTCGCTGGAACACCAGGTCCTCCTGGCCGGGCAGGCCGCGCATGTAGATCCACTCGATGTGATGCGAGGCCGGGTCCCGCAGGGCGGGCTCCCACATCTGGTAGCTGCCCTCGTAGACGATCCGCTGGGTGGGGATCTTCGAGTCGAACGTGACCGACTCGTTCTCGTACGACATCATCAGCGTGAGCCCGCCGTCGTGGTGCTCGCGGAGCCAGGCGGAGGCGGCCGCGTTCGCCGACTCCCGCTGGCTGGCCCGGAACTCGCGCGCCTCGTCCAGCGTGACCACGCCGGGCACGGCGAGCGCGGTGGCCAGCACCCCGGCCGCGGCGACCCCCTTGGCCAGCCGGGCCAGTCCGGGCCGGCCGAGCCGCTCCACGATGGACGGAACGAGGCTGATCAGGTAGCCGGCGAAGACCGACGCCGGAATCAGCATGATCAGCCCGAACCGGACGTTGTACAGCTCGCCGTTGATCTCCTTGACGTGCAGGGGGCGCTCGCCGGTGTACAACGCGTAGACGAAGAAGACCCCGAAGAACAGCAGCGGGTAGACCGCGACCGCTTCCTGCCGCAGCCGGTTGCGGGCCACGTACGCCACCACGCCCAGCCCGCCCAGCACCAGCGTGGCGAGGCCGATGTTGTGCTCGGCCGCCAGCCAGTAGGTGCGGGTGGCGACACCCAGGTGGCCGACGGCCGCCTCGCCCTGCTTGACCCAGAGTGAGGAGTCGGCGTACTCGCCGGACTTCCAGTAGAGCGGGTTGTGGAAGATGACGGTGTTCCACACCAGCCAGCCGGTGATGCCGGCGAAGGCGATGAACCCGAAGAAGATGAACGACGCCTCGAGCCGGATGTAACTGCGGTGCCGGCGCAGCTCCGTGTAGGTCACCACGGCCAGCGCCGCCAGGCACAGCACCCAGCCCTCGTACCGGGTCAGCGTGGCCAGCAGGATCGCGACCGAGGTGGCGATGAGATCCTTGTACCGGCCGAAACGGCACCATTCGTGCAGGTAATGGATGGTCGCCACGATGCAGGCGAACAGCAGGCTCTCGGTCATCGCCGTCGACTGCAGATAGAGGGCGTTGGCGTTGACCGCGAACAGCAGCGCGGTCGCTATTCCGGCAAACCTGCTGCGCGCGAGCGATGCGCCAAGCAGGTAGAGGTATCGCACGGTGACGACGAAAGCGACCATCGAGACGACCGCCCCGGCCAGCCCGGTCTGGTAAAGCGTGTCGTTCCACACCAGGGGCAGCGCGAGCAGGTGCGGCAGGGGCAACCACACGCCGCCGAGCTGGGCGGCGCCGGCCGTGGGGCTCTCCAGCACGCGCCGCGCGATCAGCAGATGCGAGTTGGCATCGGGGTACGCGAGCACCGCTCCCTCATGCCGGAAGTAGAGGTACCCGCCGATCGACAGCAGGATGGCGGCCACGGTGACGAGCGTGAGCAGCGGGTCCTTCGGGCGCAGCAGCCGCCGCACCCAGGGCTGTTTGTCCGAGGCCCAGACCAGTTGCCAGTAGACGCCGGCGAGGCTGGCCAGCGACCTGGCGATGACCGACAGCTTCGCGCCGGTCTGCTCGCCGTGCAGGCGGGGATGATGCCGCACCGGGTGCTGGATCAACCGCACGTCCCCTACGGTGATCTTGGCCAGCAACTCGGGGGAGATCGCCGCCGCCTCGCCGGTCAGCCGCACCCCGTCCAGCAACCGCCGGTCGATCAGCTTGAACGCGCAGTCCACGTCCCGGCTGGGCACGCGCAGCACGATCCGGCACAGCCGGGTCCAGATCCACGCGTTCAGCCGGCGCCGCCACGGATCCGCCCGGTGCTCGCGGTAGCCGATGACGGCGTCGGCCCGCTCACGGCGCCGCACCTCGAGGAAGTCCACCAGATCGTCGCTGCGGAACTGGCCGTCCGAGTCGGTCAGCAGCACCCATCGCAGGTCGGTCCGCTCCAGCGCGGCCGCGATGCCGGTGCGCACGGCGGCCCCGTACCCCTGGTTGACCTCGTGGTGGACCGCGATGACGCGGCCGGGGTGCGCGGCGGCGAGCTCGTCGAGCACCTCGCCGGTACGGTCCGCACTGCCGTCGTCGACCACTACCACCGCGTGCGGAAGGCCGGCCGCGGCCAGCGTACGCAGGAAGTCGGTCACCGTCGGGGCGAGGTTGTCCTGCTCGTCATATGCCGGCATCACCACTGCCACGCCGTCGGTGTAGGTGCGCACCGCGAGCCGGACGGGCAGAGCGGTCGCCGTCATGCCGACATCTCCGCGTCCACGGTGGACGCGAGCGGCGCCCGGCGCGCTTGGCGGAAGATCAAGAGGTTGCAGACCAGGTACGTGAAGACGGCGCCGGCGCCAGTTCCCGCGGCGGTGCCGAGTGGCACGCCGAGCATGCGGTGGACGACGCCGAACACCGCCGTGTTCACGGCCAAGCCGAGCAGGGCGGTCGAGTTGTAGGACGCCCAGCGCAGCCAGGACAGCCCGACGCCGTCCCACGTGAATGCCGTGCTCAGCGCGAAGTTGATCTGTGCGGAAAGGACGAACCCGGCGGCGTTCGCCAGGGACAAATCAACCCCGAGTTGGGCGAGCGCCATCATGACGGCGTACTGCACCCCGAAACAGAACGCACCCACCAACGCGAACCTCAATATGCGCCGGCGATGCAGCCGAATTGCCTCCACTGGCTCCCCCTGCACCCCAAAGAATCATGCGTAATAGCTGCTCAGACGGCAGGAGATCACATTGCCAAAACAGGTATCTCGATCACATTCACCAGCCTGGACGGTGGATAATTCGTCTACAGGCACATCCCGTTACGTTCCTGCTCGGGGCCGTGGCGAGACGATTACGGCGTCCGACAAAATCGGGCTTACCCGATATTCATGCCAATCGGCGGGCGCCGGGTCAGCTACCTCGCACCGTCCGCGCTTTCGCAGCTCGCCGGTCGTGTGGCCGCGCCGCGGTCGTCTGCGTGGGCACGCGGCTGCCGCCGGCCCGGCAAGCCTCCCACCCGGAAAAATCCGCAGCTGTAGTACTTGGGTGTCTGTTCAGGGACGGACGTCGGCTATTGACACGATGCTGAACACGAGGACCATTTTTTCGTTAGGCCAGGTCTGCCCGCTTGACGAACGTATCGGACAATGTGGTGCACCGTGGAAGGCCGAAAACATGAGGTTACCTCGCGGCACGATCTTCGCTCTGGCGCTCGCTTTGGCTTTGCCTTCCGCTGTCGTGGCGGTGGCGGCGCCTGCGGAGGCTGCCGGGGCCGGGTCCCCGGTGGTCCAGACCGACAAGGGTGCGATTCAAGGGGTGACTCGAGACAGAGTCGACAGCTACTTGGGCATCCGTTACGCCAGAGCCCCGGTGGGGGCGCTCCGGTGGCAGCCGCCCCGGCCGCCGGCACCGTGGACCGGGGTCGTGCCCGCTACCTCCTACGGCAACCGGTGCGCTCAGCCGTTGCGTTACAACGCCCAGCTCTCGTTGACTGAGGACTGCCTGTTCCTCAACGTGCAACGCCCCGCGAGAGCCAAGGCAGATGAGCGTGGGGGAAGTGACCGTCTGCCGGTGTACGTCTACATTCACGGCGGCGGGCTCAACAACGGCAGCTCCAATCTTCACGACGGCACCACGATCGTGCAGCAGACCGGCGTCATCGTTGTCACGATCAACTATCGGCTGGGAGTGCTGGGCTGGCTGGGGCTGCCGGCATTGACCGCCGCGCAGGGCGAGTCCGGGAACTACGGACTCATGGACCAGCTCGCGGCGTTGACCTGGGTGCACCGCAACATCGCGGCTTTCGGCGGAGACCCCGGCCGGGTCACCATCGGAGGAGAGTCTTCCGGGGCATTTTCGGTGTGCGCGCTGCTGACCTCCCCCAAAGCGGGCGGGCTGTTCTCCGGAGCCATCATGCAGAGCGGGTACTGCGACACTGAAACGCAGAGCGATGCTCACTACTGGGGTGACGCCCTGGCCACCCAGGTTGGGTGCGTGGTTCCCGCGCAGCAGTTGGCGTGCCTTCGGGCGTCCAGTCCGCAGACTCTGCTCGACGGATGGGACGCACTGGGAACCCCGACCTCCGCCGTCAACGGGACACCGACGCTGCCGTTGGATCCGCGTGCAGCCGTGGCGCAGGGCAAGGTCAGTCACGTACCACTGCTGATCGGTTCCAACCGGGACGAGGGCCGCTACTTCAGCCTCGACCAGGTGGGACAGGACGAAGCCGGCTATGACGCCTGGCTGCGGAACAACCTGTCCAGCGGTGCGGAGGTTGCCGCCGTCCGAGCGCTCTACCCGTGGCCGGCTACCTCCGATCAGTTCACGGCCGCCTATCTGGCCGGCGCGATCCTCACCGACGGGTTACTCGGCAGCCTGGGAGGCTGCCCCTATCGCGATCTGGAGAACGACTTCGCCCGGCAGGTGACGACGTTCGTGTACGAGTTCGATCACCGCGCCGGTCCCGGCCCCAGCCCGCAACCAGCCGGTTACGAATGGGGAGCCAGCCACACCGCTGAACTGCCCTACCTGTGGCCCAGCTTCGACGCCGGAACGCCCATCGCCCCCACATTTGATGCCGCTGAACGCCAGTTGTCCCGGCAGATGATCGCCTACTGGGGAGCATTCGTGAAGAGAGGCCGACCGGCCGTGGACGGGCAACCCCGGTGGCCCGCGCTCAACGGCACCCAGGAGTTGCTCGCCCTCCGCGCTGGGAACGCGTCGACCCTGATCAAAGGCTCGGATTTCGCACGGCAGCACAACTGCACCTTCTGGGGGTAATCGACTCAGCCACGGCGGACTGAGGCACGGGACGGCCGACCCGCGCTCACCGGATGCCGTGCCGGTCGACTTGCTGGTCGAGCACCGCGCGCAGGGACCGCATCGCGTAGTACAGCCTCGACTTGAGGGTCGCCACCGATACGTCGCGGGCGGCCGCGGCCGCCTCGAGGGACGCCCCCCGGTAGAACAGCTCCACGATCAGCTCACGCTGCTCGGACGGGAGTTCCTCCATCGCCGCGACGATCGTGGTGGCGGGCACGGCGGCAGCCGGCTCGGGCGCGGGCCGTTCCGGAGCCGGCGGGCGATCGTCGTGACCGGCCGGGGCATGGCGTTCGCCGTCGTGCAGCACGCTGAGCGCGGACAGCACGAGCCAGGGCCGGATCGCCGCCGGGCTCCGCGGGTGGCGTCGCGGCTCCTGCGCGGCCCGGTACAGCGTCTCCTTGAGAACCGAGTCGGCAAGCGCTTCGTCACCTTGCGTGACTTCCAATATGTACGCTCGCAGCCCGTCCCGATGCGGTTCGATCAGTCGCTCGAAGGCTTGCGTCAGGCGTTCCGCGCTGACTCGTTCGGCCCGGCCCCCTGGGCTGGGGGCGAACAGGTCAGCATGCCGAGGATGCCGACTACCTGCGAATTTGTCCCCGGTCTCCGGGTCATGCGGGCCGGGCGCCGACCGGTCGGCGGCGTGGCGGCCCATGCCGTACCCCTTTCGTCTTTCGTCTTTCGTCTTGGTTGTTCGGGTACCTCTCATCCTTCGCCGACGAATCGCTCGGAAACACGGGGAAAGTACCTGGATTACGGGGGGTATCTTGTTACCGCCGAGTAGGGCCGCCCCTCCCCTGGAGTGGACCGAGACGCTGGCCATGCGCAGGCCCATTCGGCAGGTTGACCCACTACCGTTCCCCTATGAGCACCGCCACGACCACTCGCGGCACCCTCGGCAACCTTCCCGCCGAGGTGACCAGCTTCGTCGGCCGTAGGCAGGAAATCACCGGGATTCGGCGGATGCTCGCCGCCAGCCGCCTGGTCACGCTTACCGGCCCGGGCGGGGTCGGCAAGACCCGGCTCGCCCAGCGCGTCGGCGCCGAGGTAAGCCGGGGCTTTCCGGACGGGGTGTGGTTCGTCGAGCTGGCCGACCTGCGCGACCCCGATCTGGTCGCGGTGACCGTCGGCGAGGCGCTGGGCCTGCGCGACGGTGCGGTCGGCCCGGATCTGTCAGGGCTTGCCGAGTTCCTCGCCGACCGGCAGGCGCTGCTCATCCTGGACAACTGCGAGCATCTGATCGGTGCCTGCGCCGACCTGGTCGAGATCCTGCTGCGCGCCTGCCCGGGGCTGCGCGTCCTGATTACCAGCCGGCAGGCGCTGCGGCTCGACGGCGAGGCAAACCTGACCGTCCACCCGCTCTCGGTGCCCGGTCAAGGCGCCGCATGCGGCCCCGCCGACCTGCGAAAGTACGAATCGGCCAGCCTGCTCGTCGAGCGCGCGACGGCGGTGTTGCCCAGCTTTCGAGTCACCGACGGCAACTGCGCCACGATCGTCCGGCTTTGTCAGGTTCTCGAAGGCATACCGCTGGCGATCGAGCTGGCCGTGGCCCGGCTCCGGGTGCTCTCCATCGAGCAGATCCTGGACCGGCTGACGGACCGGTACAACCTGCTCACCGCGGGCGCCCGCAACGCGCCGGCCCGGCAGCAGACGCTGCGCGCGCTGATCGACTGGAGCTGGGACCTCTGCTCCGACGCCGAACGGACCCTGTGGTCGCGGCTGTCGGTCTTCTCCGGCGGCCTCGAGCTGGACGCCGCCGAGGCGGTCTGCGCCGACGACGAGCTGCCCGCCGGCCGGATCCTCGACCTGATCTCGTCGCTGGTGGAGAAGTCGGTGCTGATCCGGGCCGGCAACGGCAACGTGCGCTACCACCTGCTCGAAGTCACCCGCGAGTACGGCGCGGCCCGGTTGCTCGAGACCGGGGAGCAGGCGGCCGTCGCGGGCCGGCACTGCCGGTGGTTCGCCGAGCTGGCCGCCCACGCGGACGAGAACTGGTTCGGTCCCCAGCAGGCATCGGTCATGCGCCGGCTCCAGCACGAACGGTCCAACCTGCGGGTGGCCCTGGAGTACGCGATCACCAACGGCCCGCCCGAGACCGCCCTGCGGTTCGCGGCCGACCTGCAGAACCACTGGGTGATCCGGGGCTCCCTCTCCGAGGGACGGCATTGGCTCGACCGCGCCCTCGCGATGCCACCGCCCCGGCACTGGTCCCGGGTCAGGGCGCTGCGCGTCGCGGCGTGGATCGCCGGCGTGCAAGGCCACACCGACCGAGCCGCTGGGCTGCTGGCCGACGCCTGCGCGCTGGCCGAGACGCTGCCGGCGTCGCCCGAGCGGGCGTACCTGCCGCTGGTGCAGGGCACCTTGCGGATGTGGGCGGACGACTACGTCCACGCCCAGCCGTTGTTCGAGCGGGCGCTCACCGAGTTCCGGGTCTTGAACAACCGCAACGGCGAAGTGTGGACGCTGATCGTCCTGGGACTGTGCCGCGGCCTCGCCGGGCCGCCATCCAGCGGCTACCCGGACCTGGAGACCGCGAAGAACCTCGGCGCGGCCAGCGGAGAGGCCTGGTGGCAGTCGTTCGCACTGTGGGCGCTCAGCGTGCTGCGCTGGCGGGACGGCGACCCCACCGGCGCCACCGCGGCCGCCAAGGAAAGCCTGGTCATCCGCAAGGTCGTGGAGGACGAGCAGTTCGCCGCCGGGCTCGCGGTGGAGTCGCTCGCCTGGATCGCCGCCACGGAACTACGCGACCAGCGTTCGGCCACGCTGCTCGGTGCGTCCGGACGGATGTGGCAGGCGATGCACACGTCCCTGGCCCCGTTCCGCACCTTGCAGGAATGGCACGACGAGGTCGTGGAGCAGGTACGGTCGCGGCTCGGCGCGGCCGCCTTCTCGGCCGCTGCCCGGCGCGGGGCCGACCTGTCCACGGCCGATGCGATCGCGACGGCGCTCGAACGGCAGCCCCGCGTACGGGTGCCCGAACCGCGCGCCGACGCGGCCGAAGGCCTCGGGCTGACCAAGCGGGAGCGGGAGGTGGCCGCGCTGATCGCCCAGGGCCTGAGCAACCGGGAGATCGCGGCCCGGCTGGTGGTCGCGCAACGCACGGCCGAGGGTCATGTGGAGAACATCCTGAGCAAGCTCGGCTTCACGTCCCGAACCCAGGTGGCGGGCTGGCTGGCGGCCCAGAACCATCCGTGACCGGCGAGGCCGGCCGCGTCGAGAGGCCGGTAACCTCGAGGTCGGCTTCCGCAGACCAACCCGGTGATCGGCGCTCTGACGGTGTGCTCTATGGCCTTCTATTCCATGCCGCCGAGAGAGTCCGTTGGCACGGTCATCTCGCATTAGCCAAAGCTGTGCGCCGAAAATCCTGTCTGTCGGTAGTGCGTCTTCCGGAAACTCAAAAGGCCGCCTTTGCCCTAGGTTGATGCCGACGGATGAGGCGAGGACGGCTGGCATGGTTGGGCGCACGCGCGGGTCCATGACGCGAAAAGTCGTCTGGGGCGCGGTGGGCTACGGCGTCACCACACTCGGTACCCTGCTCACCACTTATCTCACCAAACTGCACATCAGTTCCGTGCTGGGGTCGATCTTGGCCACAACGGTCGGGCTCGTTGTGGTGATCATTGGTGTCGTCATTGACGCGGCAAAGGATGGCCCGGAAGAGAACACACCGGTGATGCCGCCGCCTCCCGGTGGATATCCCGGTCGGTACTACTGGCCGGCGCCTCGTCAAATACAGCCGCAGCCCCGTAGCGCCGCGGGCACTGTCAGCGTCATCGCCCTTGTCATTGTGCTGTGCGGCGGCGGCGGATTGGGGCTGGCATACGGCGCGCAATACCTCGGCCACAAAGCGATCGACACGCTCAACGAGCAGGCCATCCCGCCGTGGGAGAAGAAGACCCAGGACCCCGGCCGCGAACGGATCAGCAAGGCCGCCGCTCGCACCAGAGGCGCGCTGACCGTGACCGTCTCGTCGGTGCGGACCAACCAGCAGGCCACGATCGTTACCATCACCGCGAAAAACGCCGGCAAGGACTCGCTTGAACTTCCGGTGTACGCCAACGCGCTGCTGGATGTGCCCGGCGCGAACACGCTCAACGCGGATCCGGCCGCGGGCACGTTCGGCGGGACGGTCCCGTCTGGCGGGCGGACTACCGGCACCATCGTCTTCGACGGGGTCCCGAGTCCAGGCGTCACGCGATTGACTTTGTCATTTGCCCACATATTTGGCAGCCTCAGCGGCCCGGACAACATCGCCATCAGCGTCGCGATCTCGAGCTGAACTGAATGCGGATTGCGAGGAGATTGCCCAGGAGCCGCGAATGTTCGACCACGTCTTCGACGTGGCAACAACGGGCGAGGTGCTCCCAGGGCAGGTCGGAACCGTGGCGTACGAAGGAATATGCACTCCCTACGCACTGTCATCGCCCGAGGCCGGCCCGCGCGACGGATCGCGGCAAATGGGGGTGTCACTCAAGCACTGTGCAGTTCCCGGTCGGCGCGGCTGAGCCACGCCAGAGCCCGGACGCTTTCGTACGTGCCTGCTTTCAGTTGCGCCGCGACACGCAACGCGGACTGGTACAGATGTTCAGCCTCCGGCGTTCCCTTGCACTCGACA
>Ga0307509_10006891_pt1 | contig 15099 bp, 8 predicted proteins | sample 10_EM_MG_FD_202245 | JGI IMG/M metagenome (GOLD analysis project Ga0307509, IMG submission 202245) | Populus trichocarpa ectomycorrhiza microbial communities from riparian zone in the Pacific Northwest, United States - 10_EM | ecosystem: Host-associated > Plants > Roots > Unclassified | place...
AGCAAGTTGAAAGCATTGCTTTGCAGGGCTACAGCCTATAATGGTGTAAATTAGTCTGAGAGTGACCACTTCATTGAAAAATGACGAGGATTCGGAATCCTCAACGATTTCTCTTGATGCAGCTGAAGAGATTGTTAACATATCTATGCTTCATGTTATATTACAAATCAAAATAGTATCAACTCCAGACTCCAATTGATTCAGTTTTCTTGCTCGCTTAATTTAGCACAATGGCAAATGCACTCAAGGTGTTAACGTTAATTAGCTCGTATAAGAGTAGTAAAACGAGGGGTTGGTGGCAGATGTGGTGAAGGCAGCAAGTCGCGGGTTGTTGTTGGCGAAATGGTTCTGTTGGTTGAATGGAAGAGTAGCTGAAGGAACAGTTTTGGTCGAAGAAGAGAATCCTGATGATGCTGCAACACAGAGCTGTGGCATTGTAGCAGCAACACTGTTGCTGCCATTTATCTGCCATGGCCAGCTTGAGAATCTCGGTGGAGAAACTGCTTCAAACCTCTTCTCCGGAGTCCTTTCCTGCAGCATATGATCAAATCAATAATAGTACAAAAACTAATATGAAAAATATCAGCACCGACAGTTGATATTAAAAACATTTCTTTCAATTGAAGATGACATGTAAATGAGCAGGAGCCCTATAGACATTACATTTTTTGGAGATTGGAAAAGAAGCACCTAGTTACAATGTCACAACTGGCATGACACTACTTCCTAAAATGATGTCCTCAAATATCATAAATGATAATCGATGGCATTTCAATGTTTAGACTACGAACAAAACAATGGTCATTGCCGTAACACCCAGTGAGTATTTCATATTGTAGTGCAATGTATTTTAACTTGAAAATACATCAAAATATTTTATTTATTTATTTTTAATATCACAACATTAAAATCATCGGAAAGCACTAAAAAAACACTAATTTGATGCTTTTTCATGTCAAACACAATTTTAAAACGCCCTCAAACATAGTTTGAAATGCATAAACAAACACCTGATTAATTCAAAAGCAGTTTCTTCGTTCAAATATCCAGGCCAATATGTTTTTTCAGATGCTAAATTTTTTGGAACAGTTTTTCTGCTGTTGTCTGTAAGTTATTCTTGGAAGCTAAATCATCTGTAAACGAAGAAGGGAAAATAAATAGAACTGAACTACCTCATAGCTTGATGCTAAACCAGGGAACATGCCAGACCATGTCGGAAGGTTCCTCGATGCTATTGGTAGACCATGAAGCGTCTCTAAACCCATACGTGCAGCAGCAGTGCCCTCAGCCTTCTATAACACAATGGGGTATCAATTACCAACAGCTATATTTACAAACATTTTGAGAAGAGAACGGACTAAAACCAGCCACATGTATTAACATATGCCCAAAGAATGACAAGAGCAACGAGAACAAGTTTAACAGTGATCATGATAAAAAAAAAAAACAAAAAAAAAAACACCAAGTTTCGGGCATCTTAGAGAGAATAATACCGCTTGTCTCTCTTTGATGGGTATTTCACAACCACCAAAACTACAATGGCCATCTCCCAAATTGTCATTCCCCTTAGGATCATTCGTTGGCTGAGAAATTCCAAGGCTCAAATCAAGATTGTGGCCACTTCCTGCATTCATATCAACAGAAAATGCTATATTAATAATCAACAAGGAAAAACCTCCGTCCCTTTACAGTATCATAATGGTCTATTTGTACCTCCATAATTCGTATCGAAAACCGTATCTCCTTTATAAACGCTAGGCTCGAAATTGGTTACTGCTTCCCTTCCATTGCAGTTGAGGGCTGCCTTGTCATAAGCCCTGGATTATAAGAAAATGAAGGTGGAATTATGTGTTAGGGTTTAAAAATTATCCAGATATGAGTAACAATTAGAATCAAAGAGATCAAATTCAAGATCATAAGGACCTTGCAGCTTCTACTTCGCTGTCGAATAATCCAAGATAAATATACCTGATAATCAGAGAAAGTGTTGCCTGAGCATTTTTCTCTTCGAAATAGACATCTTAAATCGTGTTTCTTGATTATTAAGTTTTTTAGAGTCCAACTGAAGTATACAACAATGCTTATCGAGTTTTGAACAATTACATGTCCTAAAATCATTTCATAATAGCAATTTTTTAATTTTTTTGTTCAGTTTAAGGGTTCTCACTTCTTTCCAAGGAATTGCCCCATTCGAGCTTCCCATCTGCCACATTTGTGAAGAGTCACACCTCTGTATTTTGAGCTACCTCGTGAGAAACCGGTGCTTTGGCGACGAAGGATGTGAACAAATTCTTCTTTGTTAAGGTTTTTCATCTGCATATCAACCAATATTGCAATTAATATCCACAACCACCCCCTCACCCAACCAAAAAGAAGGAAAAAGATAACAATTTATGATTAAACAGAATCCCCACCTGCTTCATATCTTCTTCATAATCGCTTAGATTAAAGTTGATATCTGCATCAACTCCCCGAAACTTAATTGCTGCTCGATCGTATGCCCTGAACAAATAAGATCCAAATTCAGGAAAAAAAACAACTCCATTTAAAGCAGGAACATGGAACAAATTAGGTACACTTTCTCATTTACTCAAGACAGGAATTACTTCGAACCATAAGAGAGGAAAAATAACAAAATTCCTACCTTGCAGCAGTATGAGCAGTGTCAAACCCACCTGTTTACGATAAAAAGACGAATAGTTTATGAATTGTCTTCATGAATACATCATAAATTCAAGATCGCATCCAAAATTAATATCTTGCCAGAAATTTCAGTCACTCCATGAGATCATCCATTTACTTACCTAAATATACTTGCTTCCCACAATCCCTGTACCAATTAAAAAAAAAATCAAGATCATTGAATAAAATAACCAGGCAACTCTCTTCAACACACGCATAAGAAAAAAGGAAAGAGAGAAAGAAAACAATTAACCAATTTAGGAAGGCAACAAATCTCATTAGCAAATTCATGCACACTCACCAGATATGTGACTCCCATCTCCCAGTTCTCCTATAAAACGTCACTCCTCTATACTGTGAGCTTCTAGACCTTGGTCCTCTCCTACTCTTCCTCGCTTGCTGCTGTTTTTGCTGCACAATTCTCAGTTCTGCCTCCCCACTAGACCCCATCTGTGAAAGCTTCAACCACTGTGGTCTTGTAGCTGTTGTTCCAGCCAAGCCCGGCTGCAAATTAAATTCCAACCCACTTCTTTGAGGAGAAAGTTGTTGGGTAGTGAAATCACAGTTTGGGTTTGTCTGCTTTGAAGCATCAATGGTGGTAGTGCTGGTAAAATTTTCATCTTTCTTCAAGATATCAAAAATGAAAGCAGAGTTACTGTTGTTTGAGGAGTTTTCATCTTCTGTAGTGTTGATAGTGGAGGAGTTTGAAGCGGCTGAATCTTCCATTTGACGAGTCCTCGAAGCTTCTTCTTCTTCTTGGTGATGGTGGTTCTCGACATCAACAATTACCATCATACCATTCTTGTTGTTATCATCACAAGATGAATCACTATAGGTGATACCAAGATTGAGATCCAACATGATGCTCTTTTCTTTAGCTTATGTTATGGTTCTTACTTATTAGTGTTTAATCTTTCAGAGAAAATAGCCAAGACAAGCAAAACCCATTCCAAAAATGATTTCTTGTTCAAGAAAACTCAGCAAAAGAGGCACATGAAAGTGAACAGATTAATATACAAACAATTTTTTTTTTCTTTTGGCTGAGGAAAAGAGAAATTGAGAGAGAGTTTCTTGAGCGTAACGGATGGGATCAAAAGAAGAAGAGAGACTTGAAGAGCTGCTGGTAAGGTGTGACCAGGAAACCTTAAAGAAAGTACATTTGAAAGACAAAGAAGGAAAGAAAGAAGGCAAGGGTATGTGAAGGTAGAGGAAGAACTGCCTGTCTGTCAGATTATAAGGACAAATGGGGAGAGAGAGAACGGCCTGCAATGTTGTTGTAAAAGTCCCTAGAGAGATAAGAAGTTAAAGAGTTTGACGATCAAATGGAGAGACTAGATGGAGAGAGGCATCTGTCTGGCTTAAAGCCGAAGGACGGGGAGAAAAGAAAAATAAGAGAGCGAGGAGGAGATGGGGACGTGTAAACCGTGAAGGGTAATAATATTCTTGCACCTACCCTTGTGTTTTGGGATGCCTGTTATAGGTGAGACCTGCGCTCCAAATATTTTTCACAGATCTTAATTTTGCTTCCTTGTCGGCCAATCCCATTTTCAGTTCCTAACATGATTATTACTGTTTACTTACATTTACTGGTAATTAAAATCATTTATCATTTGAAAGACTTGGAAGGGTGACAGTTTTTAGTTAAAACACACCCATCCAACCATAAAAAAAATATTTATGAATTTTATCTTTATATGGGAAAGAGAGTGTGAATCATATTCTACTAAATAATTTCTTTTTTTTTATAATTAATGTAGGTGTCCGGGTCAACTTGCGCGCCCCTCGATTAATCCCACAAGCTCTGAAGTTAATGATCATGTAAGCCTTCAGTGGCCATCATATTAACAACCACAGGGTTTGAACTTGAGACCACAGGAAAAGCAAACCTCTTGATTCCAAACTTTTATCACTGGGCCACCTAGATGGTTACTAAATAATTTCTTTTATCATGTGTGTATAGTTTCTTCACTGTCATTTTATGTAAATAAGGAGAGAATATCTCATAATTTCTCTTTGAATGGGAACTTAACTAATAGCCATTGTCACTATTCTTTTTATAATTATTGTTTTTCGTTGAGATTATTATACTTGACAACATCAAATTTAATTTCAAATCATTTCTCTCATGGAGAGAAATTCAAATCATTTCATAACAAAACTTAATAAATCAAGTATCAAGTCTCGAGTCGGCCTCCCTTTTTATATATATTAGTAACTACAGGGTTCGAACCTGAAATCATTCAAGAAATAAAATCTTTAATCCTAAACTTTTACTATTAGATCACCTTTTTATTATCAATACATGAGGTGGTGTACTTAATAACTAAAAACAAAAAAATTGATTCTACCAGTGCGTGAGCAATTAATAAAAAAGAATTAAAATTCTTTAAGGGTAAAATTAAAATTATTTTTTCATTATAATACAATTATTCTTTTAAAATTATACGATGTTAGATTGATAAATTCGTTTTATTTTTTACAGTGAAGTAATTACTAATTTGACATTAAAATGGAACAATCCAATTCTACTATTCATGCACATTTTTTTATTTTTTTATTTTTCAAGCTGATGTTTTCTTGGTAAATCAATGGAGGACATGATCTTTGATGGACGTTTTTAGATGAAGTTAGGAGAATTGCAGTCGAGACAGGAGAATCTTGAAATAAAAGAAACATTTATTCAAGGGATTTGATTCTATGTTTTCATGTTAGAATCGATGTTGACTATTAAACTGGAGAACATTTTTATGTCAATACGAGTGCATCAAGATTTACTCGATTTTTCGTGATCATTAGAAATAAACCAATTTTTCAAAATTAGAAATTTGCAAGAAAGCAACCGCTACCAGCCAATGGCTTTTCAAAAAGTTCTGCCATTAATTTCAAATCATTTTAATTCATTTTTATCATAATGTTTTATAAAAAAAATACAATTTTTAAATTACAAGTAAATGTACAAAAAAATACTTTTTTACAAATTATGCATGAATTCTGGCTGTATCAAATTTCTTTTGGAAACTGTAATTAAATAGTTTGCTTGCGCTTCACTACCAGACGACTCGATTTTTTGAAGTGTGAAAAAATGATGACAAGGCGCTCTAAGTGTATTAAAAAAAAAAAAACAGCTTCACATCATAAAAAGAGAATGGGAAAAAAATATTATCCATCCCCCATAATCCAAACAATAAAAAATAAAATTAGAAAAAAATCAATGAACAAAAAAGTCAAAAAAAAATACTTGCAAACTCAGGTGATGAAATTGAAAAAAATCAAGATTATAAATCCAATAATAAAATTAAAAATAAATCAATTTTTGATAAAGGTGTCAAGAATAAAAAATTTAAACCAAAACATTGAGGGTCAAAACCTAAAATATCATCAAATATTGAAATGAAGGGGCAAATTAAAAATTTCTAAGTCCACATATTCACAAAAGAATCCAAAATAAAAATAAAAATCAAGTGAGTGAGAACCATATTTGAAAAAAAAATCAAAATTAAAATACACCATTTGATGCTCAAAATGCTCAACCCAATAGATTGATTTGTGACCCAGGACCCGAGGCATAGGTTGGCTTAGTTCTCAAAAGTATTTGAAGCAAGGGACGAAAAACATTTGATGCTTATATTTAATTCAAAAGCAAAAATCCTCCTAAAAATCTTAAATTGAACAAATCTCGAAAACAAAAAAATGCTCCAAGTAACACATGTTTTTTTCAAAATGAATGGAAAATCTCATAGGAATTAGAGTAAAAAAAAAAAAAGTAAGAAAACGTTTGAGGATAAATATAAAACAAATGAGCTAAAAAAAAACCAAGCAAATCTCGATTAATTTTCTAAGCTCAATGTCATACAGTCACAAACCATTTAATTCTAAACCTAGACTCAACTAAGAAACTCAATATAAAACAATTTCGATGTTGAACGGTGATATAAATTAATTTAATTAAAAATATTGTTGTTAAAAGATTAAAATCTAACAAAGAGAATAAAAAAAACCAAGGCAATAGAAGGCTGATTTAATGTTGAAGGATAAAATAAATTAATTTAATTTAATTAACAAAAAATCATTTTAAAAGAGGTAGATCTAGAAAACACAAAAAAAAAAAAAACCTGAGTCAAACCAACTTAACTTTAATAACTCGTGATCTGAGATAAGAGACAAAGATAACCTCACAAAAAAAATTAGAACAAATCATAAAACTTGAGGCTCAGTAAGTAAAAAAAAAACCTTCATTGTTGTCGAACTGCACTAACTAGGCTAAACACGCCACACCAATAGCTATACCACCACTTGACTCATCGGATGACGTGACGGTCGGTGGATTTTAGACATTGTAATACATCCCACATGCCACTCGTTTAGCTGTGGGATGATGATGTGTTGACGCATGCGTAGCACGTCCTATATTGATTTATTAATATTTTAATAATTAGAATTACCAAAAAGCCCCTGAGTTATATTACAAAAAAAAAAAAAACATATAGCAAAGAAGAAAACACCCTCCCTTGCTAGGCTTGGATTTTTTAAAGTTTCAAGCTAAACATGTCATTTTACTAGTATTACAAAAAAAAAAAAAAAACATGACAAGGATGAAAACACCCTCCCTTGCTAGGCTTAGATTTTTTAATGACATGGGCTAGACATATCATTTCATTGTAGAAAAAATATACAAATACAAAAAACCTCTATTTATAAGGCCAAAATTTTTGCATTTTTAATGATATCATCATCCTTTAACTGTGTATATAAAGTTAAAAATATACAAAAATCCCTGCACAAAAGGATTGTTTTTTAGGTTTTAATAGTGACGAAATAATTTCATTGTATTTAAAAAACATAAATTGACTATATTACCCTTAATCAATTGATAAATGACATTTTAATTCTCTAAAAAAAACAAATCTATTCTCAAGATCAAGGCACATGTTCAATGCATTTAAGGACAAATGGTCCATACTACTTGAATCTACAATGTTTTTCACATGCAAGGAAAAAGTTTAGCCCTTTTAGTTTTTTATTTTTTTTGTATTTTTGGTATCTTAGTGTCTTCATACAACAAACTGCTTGATATCCTCCACTTCTTCATTAAATGAAGGAAATCACGGTATACCTAACTGAGGGCCTAATCTGTAAACTTGGAGTACTTGAAATTAATGGACTAATTGTTTTTCAAAATACTTTTTACTCAGAAATATATATATATATATATATATATATATATATATATATATTATTTTAAATTTATTTTTAATATCAGTACATCAAAACACAAAAAAATAAAATAAAAATTAAATTATAGTAAACTTCTATTTAGACCGCACTTTCAAGCAGTACTTACATAGTTTGTTCTTAGCAAAACATGCTCTACTATACAAAATAGATATATAAAAAATGTACCTATTCATACAAAATACATTTTTATAATTTCATAAACTTGATCGTATCATCAACAATATTATTTTCACTACATGTGTCCGGTTCTATTCATAAATTTTTCAAGTTGAAATTGTCGTATATTACAATTTTCCAAGCAATAAATATCGTAGCTCAACTTGTAATAAAAGGCCGGTCAGCAATGTAATGAATACACACAGCTTGTCTTTGCATTACAGAAGGGGGTGTTTGAGAGTAAATTTTAATTTAATTTTTTGTTAAATTTTTTAAAAATAAAAATATTATTTTTTAAAAATATTTTAAGAAACAATATGACTGCTAACGGAACAACAACGATATACTCTCCAACAACCTCGTTTTGTCTTTTGTCTCATGAATAAAATCTAAGTCATACACAGAATACATCAAGCTTCAGCTAATGTATATACGTTGCAACAAATAACAGGCTTCAAAAATTGGACGGGGAAATCGTAGCCTGATCTAAAAAAATCGTGCTGGATAACGTTGACCATTACTATATATGGAACTTTTTTTCGTCATTCTAGGACCACTCAGTCTTGATTTATTTCTTTTCTCAGCTGTCGTAACAAATAAAAGTATACATATCAAGGTCCACATATGATATAAAGACTGGTCAATAAATCCAACGGTCGGGGCCGTTTTATCCTCGCTGTTTGGTCCCACAAAAATCTCAAAGCGATATCACTTCTTTGTTTTTGCACTTCAATTTATTTTTTATAATATTCTCAAACTATTTTTTTATTTAAAAATGTTAAATTGATATTTTTTATATTTTTGATGTGTTTATTAAAAAATAAAAACTATCGTTTTAATATATTTTTATTTAAAAAATATTTTTACAAAAACACCATGTAATTTTATAGTTTAACTATATAAGAGATTAAGTTATGGTAAGCATGTTCTGAAATGTATACCCACTCGCTGCCGTTAATCAATTAGATGGTTGAAAACTTGCATTCAAATATAAATTTAATAGTAGCTATTTTAGCCACAGGATTTGGAAAGCATGAACTGGAAATAGATGTGCACGGGAGAGTATTTTAATGGATTTTAGCCCTTGCATTTATAAAATATAAGAACACCAAAAGCTTACACTAATAGACCGTTTTTTCTTTGTAATCGTGCTTCTCGAATTCATTTTTTATTAATAGGATGTTTGGTTTAGAGGTGGTTTTGGTTCATTTTAGCGGAATTTATATAAAAAACATGTTTTTAACCTTTAAAAATATAATTTATATTTTGAAAAAATTATACATTTTAAAAACATCACCATACCTCCGAGCCATACACGTTTTAAAACCCATTAACATCCATTCTTCTAGTCAAGTGGGATTTTTTTTTGACGTCATAAGGTTCAAAGTCCTTTTTTCTCACTCCAGCTCGTATTCCCGTGTATTGTTTTTGGAACACATGACTCTCATGATTATTGAGGAAAATAGTATTTTCTATGTTTATTTTAAATATTGTTTACTGATATAATTGATAAGATAAATAAGAAAGATCAAGTATGAAGGGTGTCATGATTTATTTTTTAGAAAATCTAATTAGCTAGTTTGTAATATAATAACGGTTATTTTTTAAAATATTTTATGCTTGTAAATATCTAGAAATAATATTTTTTAATTTTTTAAAATTTATTTTTATATTAACACATCAAAACAATTCGAAAATAAAATTATATTATTTTTTGATAATTTTTTTTAAAAAAAACACTCGTTTTACCATACAGCGCGATGGCATCCCTAGCTTGTTTTCATCTCCTGTCATAATTTTTATTTTTTTCATAACTGAATTGAATTTCTTGCCTGCACGATATTACATCGCTCGATTTTTACATTATATCGAGTAACATAAGTTTTGCCTTTTCGAGGAGTAAAAGGTGGCATGGAAAGGCTGAGAAAAAAAAGACGAAGAAACAAACAGTGAAAGTAACTATTCTGTCTTGTCCGGTCCTTTAAATCTCTGACTTACGTGTCATCAACGGTAGAGGGAGTGAGGGCTACTTGTGTACTCTATGCTTAGATCAAAGGCATGCACCCCCACCCTACTCGTCTCGTTTTCAACTTTCCATAAACTTTTTATATTGTTTTATATATAATTTGTTTTTTTATTGAGTTTAAGAGAGTCGTAGAGTAATTTTAATATGCAAAACATCTCATGATAGTAAAATATTATTATCAAATTGGATGCTCTTAATTTCAAGAATAAAAAGATAAATTACTTATATTCCTGGAATTTTAATGACAAGCTAAACATGACAAATGGAGAAAGATGAAAACAATGTCAGGGTGTGAGCGAATAGACCGAAGAGTTTCTCACTTTGAACCACGAACCACGTGGAAGATAACTTCTTCTTTTTTGTTCTTAAAGGATCCAAAGCGAGTGCCTCCTCTCATCTACGAGAAGGCAAATGCTTGTACCATCCTTGGACCACAAAATTGCACATTTAAAATTACTTCCTGACCCACCTCCAGAATAAATATACAGTTATTTTTATTCAATGATGGGAGGCTTTTATATTTATTTTTTTTGTCTGCTACATTGCATAGCAATTTTGTGAAATTCTCCAAGTATTAGTTACTTTAATCGGGAAAATCACTTGATAAACTTTTTTTTTTTAGATTAATGTGCGTGTTCGGTCAATCTGTGCGCACCTTAATTAATCCTACGGGTTCTGAAGTTAACGACTCTATAAGCCTTTAATAACCCTGAGATTTGTGGATTCGAACTGGTTGATTCTAAAAAGCAAATTCAGAACCTATTTCATTTTCCAAGATTAAATCACTCGATAAACTTTAATTTTACAGATACATGTTTTTTATCTGAGATATTTCTTTTTATTTTTAACATTAAAATATTAAAATAATTTAAAAATATAAGAATAGTACTAATAAATAATAAATAATTGTATCGTAATAATAATGGATTATCGCAGCGAGTTGCCAGGTCTGTGTCCTGAAAATCTAGATGGATCTTTTCATTAAATACTTGGTGAAAGATTTTTTTCCTTTTCTTTATTATTTCTAAGGGGTGGAGAAGGTGTTAAGGTGGCATACAAGAAACGAGGGGAAAACAGACAAAAGAACTGCTCCAATTCTTCTTTGTCTTATAGTGATAGACAGAACTGCCCTTAACGAAACAGCACATGAATTTCGTTTTTTCAAATGCCCAAACTATCCTTAGGCCTACACTTCTCAGACTTTAATGCTTCCTGCAAAATTGAAACACCCAGAGCCCCATGCCCCTTTTCAGAAAAAGCGCGTGGCTTTACATTTCATTATAATTCATAGATTTTGTGAGACAATGCCCAAGAATTTGACGGTACAACCCTAACAGAGATGTTAACATGCACTCAGTCAGACCTTTTATACACGTTTCACCTTCATGGGAAAGGAGGAAGAAAATGACAGCGTGGGAGATAATCAACCCTCGATAGTTGTTCCTAATAGAGAGCTGGCTCCTATGAAGGCAATCAAAGTTGCCTTTCCGAGAGCAGCTAATATGTTATGTGGTTGGCATCTGGATAAAAACATGGAAGCGTCGTTATTTTGAAAATCCAAGTGATCAGGAGACATTTCTATCCGATTGGATGAAGTTGATAAACTCTCATGATGAATCGTTATCTGATGAAGCTTGGCGTCTGTTTGAGGTTCAAAGTAAAGAATTTGTGCTGGTTCTTAACTACATCGAAAGAACTTGGCTGCCATTCGAAGAGAATTTTGGCAGTTCATGGACTGAAAAATACGCACACTTTGGGAATTGAGTCACCTCATCAGAGTCTAGGTCGCTCATTGAGTGCTAAAAAAAATATTTCACATGGTGATTTTTGATTGGTGAGAGGCAGATCGAATTTGCCGGGCCAATGAAAATCAACTTCAACACTTCAAAACAACTCTTATCATGTATTGTTTATCATGGAGAATAGGTAATATATCATTTTCTAATGACAGTGATGAAGAGAGTCCAGAGAACCGAATCAATGAGCTTCTAGCTACAATCTAAGTATCAATTACAACTGCCTTTGCCTTTACAGAAGGTAAATGTTTCGAAGACAAATTCCCCAACCCGTGAATGCTTACTTATTAAATAGCAATATAAAATCATTTTTGTGACTTCAATTTAATTAAGCTTTTGTGTCATATTATATATGTGCGCAAGTTCATGCCTTTTATTTTCAGACGTGCTAATTAAAGTATATATCCACACTTGAGAACCTCAAGTTGTTGTGCTATGGAACTGTGTATGTGCACAAATCCATATTTTAGCCCTTCAATTTTTTTCAAATGGTTGCCGTGCTATATATAATTCTATGAGGTCTAGAACTGTACTTTTAACTGTTTGGTATGCTAAGTAGGCATGCTTGACAACCCCCAGTTGCTGTACCATAGAACCGCCTCTGTGATCGATATTCTAGCTGCCATGAGGTTGTTAAGCATGGCGCCATGCTACCTGTAATCAACTAAATTCTCGTTATTGTTTAAACTCTAATTAATCTCTAGCAGCTATAATTAGTCTTTTTTGGTCCATAGTTATTCCTTTTGTACAGTACGTTTTAAGAGAATGTACGTAACTCCTGCACTGATTTCTCTGGGAATAACTCAATATGTTCAGCTGATGGAGTTACCTTTGAGGTGTTTTATTGGCTCGTGTCAAAAACAACAGCCTTGCGACTTCAAGTAGAACAGGAGAAGGAGAGGGGGGTTTCGTTTCCACGCACGTAAGGTGAGGTTATTTTAGACATTTTGAAAAGGTTATGACATGCATGGACATATGAGAGGCATTTATGTCAAATCCGAATGAGCCAAAAAGTGTATTGGAGCGGCACCCAGACAAAAGAAAAACCTTGGAGGGTATTTTAGTAAGATTGTAAGCAGAAGCCAACCACCAAATGTGTGGAGAAGAAAAGCTGAGCATAGAAAGAGAAACCTTAATGGAGACAGGGAGGTCTTGTCATTTGTCAGTGATAATAATAATGAAAACCAGACCAATCAACATCGATCAGAAAAGGTGAATAGCCTTACAACCAAATCTGGGCCGTTCACTTTCCCCCATCTGGAAACAATAGGAAAGAGCAGTGGAAGGACAGGACAGAGGTGATTGGCTTCAAAAAGACAAAAAAAACACCAAGAATCTTTCGTATCTCCTCACATAGAACCTTTCCTCTTTGGGGTAATCCTTGTTAAGTACCTTAAACATCACATTTATTGTATTCCTAACACCCCATTGGTCCCCCTCCCACCCCAAATTTGGACTGCTCTAGCTCCCAAATTAAAAAATTACCACATCTATATATACTATTTGGGTATATTCGTACTGAAATTAGCCATGACAAGGACTCTTTAATCTAGTTAATTACAACCTTTGATAGTCATAACCCACAGAGGTTACACATTGACCATCTGTATTTATTTTATCTGATTTTGATCAATGGTTGCACGGAAGAGCTGCCATGGAATTAAACCTTTATTTAAAAAAAATCTCTATCTCGGGCCACATTGCTCACCTAATTTGAAACCCAAGCCGTTCCTCTCCTGCTGTCCTTCAAGAAAGGAAACCTTGATTATCAACTGATTAAATATTTCGCTCTCATCAAAACTAAGAAATCTGATTATTTGTTTTGCAAAATAAAATTAATTGATGGTCCAGGCCAGACAATTTCTTTCTCTTCTTTCAAGATGAAAGTTTTTATCGTGTAATATTAAATTTTTTCTTAACAATCTTTAAAATAATAATTTTTTATATTGATGTCATGCATTTTAAAGAATTTAATAATTTTTTCTAGGTAAAAAAATTATATCTTTAACCACCTGGCCAATCCCTCAAAACTATACAAAACAATTTCAATTACATTCAAAGTCTTTATATACATTACTTTGAATGCATTGAGGTTATATATACCTGCCTAATTTATCCAGAGACGGGTTATAAACTCAATCCGCTGCTTGTTTTTTATAAACTTTTTGGTATTGTGATGTTAATTATTTTTAAAAATATTTTTTACTTTAAAATATATTTAAATAATTTTTTAATTTTAAAAATTTATTTTTAACACAAGCACATTAAAATAATTCAAAAATATAGAAAAAATTTAAAAAAATAAAAAAAATAATTTTTAAACACAAAAACAAGACTTGACATCTATTGATTTTTTTTCTAATTCTGAAAAACAAACGAACAAAGTATTTATTAATTAGATGCGACAGCTAAAAAATTGTGGGCAGCTCAGCGAGATGTTAATACTGTATTAAAAGCACCGCAAGGCCATACCACCTGTTTGCAGTTTACACAGCTACCTCTCCTTTTTCTAGCCAAAAAAAATCAATAAAATTGAAGAGGATTCGCCAATTTGTATTTATCTTTCCTTCCTGACCTTTTTTTTTATTATTATTATTATTATTAAGTAATACTTTCAAAGATGTGGAAAAATCACTGTAGTTTCTCCACGCCTTTCACTTATTAATATATTATATTATATTATCATTATCATTATAATTATTATATTATATTATATTATATATTATAGAACTATCTTTTTTTTTTAATTTTTTTTGTTTTTATTAATAATTTTTTTTGTTTAATTTAGTTTGTTAATATTAAAATTTTTTATTTAGTTATCAGATTTTCATGATACGGATCCCGGGTTTGATGAGTTAACCTGGTTAAATCTGGGTAAACCCGTAAATTATTTTTCTATTTAGTTATCAAACTTTCATGACGTGAATCTCAGGTTTTACAGGTTAACCTGATTTGAAGGGTTAACCCAATTAATTCAAATTTTTTTCTTTTTCTTCATTAGTTTTTTTCTTCCTGTTGGTTTTTTTTCTTTGTTTTTTTATTTTTAATTAATCTATTTAATTATCACACTTTTATGACACGACTTTGTAGCCAGACCCACATCCAATATTCTTGGGTCCGGTGTTGCAGCCAAGCTTACTTAAACTTGAATCATGCAAGTTTAATGTTATTATTAATATTATAAATATTACTTTTAGGTCAGGC
>Ga0307509_10006892_pt1 | contig 15097 bp, 21 predicted proteins | sample 10_EM_MG_FD_202245 | JGI IMG/M metagenome (GOLD analysis project Ga0307509, IMG submission 202245) | Populus trichocarpa ectomycorrhiza microbial communities from riparian zone in the Pacific Northwest, United States - 10_EM | ecosystem: Host-associated > Plants > Roots > Unclassified | place...
TGAGTGGGGGTGCTGTCGAGGCGCGGGGACTTCCAGCCTAAAAGCGTCTGGTGGGGTCCTTGCCTGCAAGCAATCAATTACCCGAACACGCTGCTGGCTCGTGGATCTAATCCAAAATCTTCGCCTCAGAACCTGCGTCTGGCTGGGGATCCTGAGAAGAGAAAGCCTCACCTCGAGTCCGCCTACGTCTCTCGAGCGAATAATAATAGAGGAAAAGAAAGGGAAATTTCGAATCCACCGTTCTTGCGTCGTCGTCGTCAAAGTCTCAGTCAAAGTCCGAATCTTTCCATCGACCGGCTTCACCGCCTCACAACACGTGACACGCCTTTGACACGTGATCGACGCGCCACGCCCTGGCCTCGCAACCCAGCAGGCGAGGGCGAATCTAGAACGCGTGTCTCGCTCCCTGAATGAAAAATCTTCTCAATTCCAAAAGCTTAGCGTTGTGCCAGCACGTCATGCTGCTGCCTCGACGGTAATCGGTTCGGCACCCACAATCAATCATTATACATACACCGGCAAAACACACCATATCCGTACGCTTTCATCTTTGCAATGCGTGGGACAAGTCGGATCCTTGCGGTGAATGGACAAACAAACTCCTCGCCGCTGGCCCGGTTCCCCTCCCCTGTGGCCCATCGATGTCCTCCATCGACAACGGTCTGACTGGCCCATTCACTGTGATCATCCCTGTCCGATTCGGCATCTCCTCTTTTTACGTTTAGCTCATCCCCCGAGCCGGTCTTGTATGCGACTGTATTATTACTCTTGTACCGGTACAAATCCAAGGCGCTCATCATCTCGCCTCTACATCCCATTACCCGACGGGCGATTCCACAACTATGCGTCTGTGGCGCAAAGACCGGTTAGAGAGATCGACCCCACGGAAACAGCGAGCCCAACGCACAATACGATGTCCCAACCAGCATTGTGGACAGATTCTGCAGCTGATCTTCATCAAACAGTAACTGATCCTTGACCCAGGTGTCCTGTCAACAATCCAACGCCGTCAGATTCTCATCTATATTGATTAAGCGCACATATATGTTTTTCTTTACCTGATGGGTCTAGATAGATGGACGGCGGCCAAAGATCGATTAGCGTCATCCAGTGCACAAAATTAAAAATTCCGCCTCACTTTCTTGAATTCAGATGCACACTTCTTGATTGTGGTCGATATCGGTAGAGGATCCGTCGTGTGTGCGGCAAGTACTACAGATGGTCACCATTATCAGCGCGATCTGGGGTGGTCGTGACCAAGGTGAGACTCACCATCGGTCACCGGTGGCATCCAAGGCTCAACGGAATAAGGGAAGCTTTCGATCAGAGCACACAGGCCGAGGATCCCAGAATGCAACAGCCTCAGCTTCTCCGCATATCCAGCATCTTGACGCGATGGCAATCTCGCCTTCCTAACCAGGCCAACGAAACGGTCCTGGTTCCGCACAAAGATCAAACCTTAGATGTGAAATCGCTCCCTAAACGTGTTACACACCTTGAGTGGTATGATGCTTTGCCTTTGCGAGCATCTGACAATCCCGGAAAGCGCCTTGGACGCCATCTCCCTCACCTCCACATTCTCATCCCCAAGGCAGTCCAACAACACCTCCATGACTTGTGTGCCTCCAGAATTAGAAATGCTCAGCAGGTTCCGGTAGAAGAATACCACAAGGGTAGGTAACGCATTCAGCCTGATCCTCCACGACTGTTCCACACGTCAGGACGACAAGAATACTGACACGAATGACCGAAACGCATACCGTAGACGACTTGATCGCGTTCACGAAGTGATTCAGGATATCCTCGACATACTCGTGAGGGGGTGTAACGGCAGACAGGACATAAAGCACTGCCGACTGTGTCACCAGTTAGCTCTTGCGTCATTATGAATGACGAATCGCTCACAGCGTAGATTTGTAATTCTGAGCTATCGTTTAACTCTGACATCTTGAGAATTTCCGGCCTGAAATGATGCAATCAACTCCCGGGCAGCACGGGGGCGGTAAGTTGTGATCTCACAGCATGGGTTTGATATACTTGAATATCAACGGTGCCATTGGCCCGTGCGACATCGTCCACATCCACAACAGCACTATCGTAGATTCAGGCGCGCGAGGAGTTCACGATGCACGACCTACTCACGAGTCAATCCCACTTTGTCATACTGTGACTGATTCGTCCGCGGCGGGGGCAGTCGTTGTTCCTTCCACTCGGGTAGTTTTTGGACCATACCAGCCACGTTCTCCAAGTAACGAGCCGATCTGAGTGCGGGGTCAAGAACGTAAATCGTTGACCGTTCGCCACGAGGGAAGTGTCTCACCTGATTTCCAGGGGGTCCGGATCAGTCACACACGAGTGAAGAAGGTCGGCTGCAGAAGAGTACGTAGGTTTCCACTGGGCGGAGATAATGATGTATAATGAAGACGCAATGTGACCCCTCATCTGGAGTGGAGTGTAAGTGATAGCCGACGGCTACGAATGTCTTCGACCAACCTCGTTGTACCCGGTGTTTGCGTTATCCAACAGGACCCTGAAGAATTGGTCGGCAAGCGGGGCCGAGCGGGGTGTTATGTTATCCAGGACAACCCCAAACAGTGACAGCGTCTTGTTCACTTGAACGGATTCAGCGCCACCCAACGGATCTTTTCTTCACTTTTACTCACTCGTAAACGCGGAGTCCCCTTGGAAGTCGAGAGGTAGGTTGAGGGTCCACTGTATGAGGGGGTTACTCCTCCTTGGGTCTCGGTCGTCCATTTGGGACTAAAACACCGGCTATCATGAACCGGCCGCGGAGTAATATAACGCCCACAGACTCACGCTGAACACACTTTTCCAGAAACTCAAGGTATCCGGCTTGATCTGCAAAAAGATCTGGTCGATCCTGTTCGACATCCACGTCCAGAGTTTGTCCCATTTCTGCTTGGGCCAGTGTTTCGATCCTAGGCAATCATCATCAGCACGGACCGAAGAGCGAATACTAGGCCCATACCACGCAACAGTCCGACGAGAACTTCTGCACCAGCCCTCTGTTTGAAACGGTCCGCGTCAATAAGCAGAGGATCGATGCTGCTGAGGATAGTATCGAGGTGACGATCCTCAAACGTCTTGGCTGGATCATGACTTAGAACCGATTCATACCAAAATTAGGACAAGGTGCACACACCAAGGGATTTGATAAACTGGACGTGGTCATTTCTGAGATTTGGCTTTCCTTCGGTTTGCGACGACTCCTGAGCCCATAAAGTCACCAGTTGAGAACAAATCTCTCCGCTATCCAGGAGGTTCCCGAGTGTCTCAAGCACGGTCTGCGACGCTTGTTCCCAGATAATCGGTGAATCCCCCTCTGGCACTTTCAGGTACGCCTTGAGCTCTGGTTGCCACAGGAGGAATCCTGATGTAACCTTGTCGACGTAGAGGTTTCTACCAAGCGGAAGTAAGTAAGGTTCAAGGTGGTCGATATCGTCCTCACGATGTCTGATCTACCAGTTGGTCGCTGATTGCGGCTGGACTTGAAACGGTGATCCTTCTCTCTATTGGACTGTGCCATTCATCTAACCACAATTCCTCCGGGTTGGCAGAGTACGTTCTCATCTTGATCTGGACCGTGATCTTGATAATACCCCTATCGCCCCCTGTCAACCGCCAACTGCATGGAACCGGATGAGGACGCGTACCGAACTGCAATAGCCCTGGTCGCAGTGTGAGGACTGGTGCATTGTTCCAGGAAGTAACGAGCAAGTTCGGGCGTCGGTACCATATCTCTCTGTAGTAAGCTATATGAGATACGGGTGGCAAACTGCTGGTATCTCCACTATTCCAATGTGAGTAAGTCAGTCACACACCAGGAATGGAAGAGGACGAACGTGTGTGGTTGGTCTGGACGCGACGGCGAGCACCAACTCCAGCTGCAACAGTATGCCTCAGGATGTGAAGGTTATTGCACAAGAGCGAGCGGCGTACGTTTTTCTCGTGTTTCCGGGTTTCCGCCGTGAACCTTGCTTCCATCTTTCCGAGGGCTTCCTCTAAAAGGGCCTCGTCGACAAGAGGATCACCGAAAGCTCCTTTAAGATCGTCCAGAGCTGCAAGAACTCCAGGGATATCCTCCCGGTACGCCTCAGAGTGGACCGCTTCGTCACTCATATGCGTCAAGCATTCAGAAGCACAGTTGGAGACCAGTTTCTGAATTGACGGCTGCCGATGGAAATAAACAGTAAGGAACCCACGAGATACCACACAGGGAGAAAGGTCGGGTCACCTTCTCTTGGTGCTGACAATCGAGGAGTCTTGTCAAGTACTGGTTTGAGATATGCACGTCTGCGAAGAGTCAGTCACCGGGTAAATCTCATGCGGACAGGTTGGCGCACCTGCCAACGCGTAGTTCGCAAATGCGTTACTCCAAAGCATATAAAGTGCACCCTTCATCCGGTCTGGCTCCGTACCAACGGTCAACGAATCACAGAGAGTGGGCAGGAATGACCTCGTGGAGCGAATGTAACGCTATTGGGCATGAGTAAACCTATCGTAGATCAACAACAGGGGATGCATACCTCTGAGACCGACCGGACAATCGACTGACAATACCTTCGCAACCTGGTGTACTGAGAAAGAGAAAGTTCGACCAAGTCCCGGATCAACTTATCGTCCAGAGGAGACCGTTGGCGATACATCGCGTTGAGGTACATTCTGCTGTAGTGATACAGGTGAGCCCGCTTGAGCACCATCGTTCTGCACCTCTCCTTCTGTCTAGGAGACATTCGGTGCATCCTACCCCCATTCGTCAGTACTCTTGATCAGGGGTTCCTGAAGGTTGTACATACTCCCGCAGTTGAACATAGGCCTTCCTCTGCGTACTGTACTGCCCCCTCGAGATGCCATATTCCAAGAGGAATACTTCAGCGGCCTTCGCAATGCTGATAATAGCATCCACGTGGTCCTCGCCCTCAACGGTGTTCCTCAAAGCGATCGTCTTCGTGGCCCGGTGAATCACTTCCCCAAATCGCTCTCGGTGTGCCTCGGCAACCTTGTATCTTGGGTCCTCAGGGTCGTCAAGCGCGAAACCCGATTTGACGGATATGTTTGAGAGAAGCAGACCAGCCACCTCGAAATCATAGGAGAATGTGCTGTCTGGGACCTTGGATCGTTCTCGCATGAAACAAGCAAGGCCACCCCATATTGACCGTATGGCACGCATGTACCTGTTACAAGAGTAAACGCTGAACGCGCTAACAAGAAGGTTGCCTTACCGGCAGAAATCATTCCGGGCGATGCTGTCCCAGGCGTTACCGCTGTCAAGGAGCAGATCAATCTTATCGAGGACATGATTCCCCACCACGTCAAGGATCTCCAATACGAAACCGATTTCCTCCTCGGAAGGGACTACGTGGAGTCAGCGAAGTCGATCGTATCCTCCACGATGGAACTCACCATGCCACTCGATCTTCACATCATCGGGGTTGTACATCCGTCCCCAGTAAAGGTAGTGGTTCGCATCGAATCCTTGAGTTCGAGTCAGAGGGGATTATTTCTAGGGGTTGCGAAACTTCTACTAACCAGGGCTATCCCATTCTTCCGAATTGACAAATCGGGTGTCGAGCGGATACGTCCCAACGAGCGTGCTTAGAAGGTGGGAAATTATCCCGCCACTTGTGGAATAGCCGCGTTTGGACTTTGCCTTATCGATAAGCAGGCCGAACAAATCAAGCAAGGATTGCTTTTGTGTTATCAGCTGATGAATGACTGTGATTAGCAGCAAGGCTTCCCGTCAGCAAATAGAGCGCACCGATTCGCTCCCATAACCGAGGCATGCGCGAAGGATTGAAAGGTCTTCAGAACCCGAGGTCAGAAACTACATCGATCCTCGACTGAGTTACGCACTCCAATGTAATGTGGTGTCAGAGGGAACAGCAGAATGGTTTGACGTTGTCCTCAAGCTTGAAGCTCCATGTTTCAGCTCTTCCTGGATCTGCGCTATGCAGTGTGGCAAAAATTTGTCAATCGTCTTCCCAGGTTTTGCCCGAGCAAGGCACGAAACGAGCTGCCCGACTGCCTGAAGGCGTCGTCAGCACAGAAAGGATACGGGCGTACTATGCGACAACCTACCCTAACTGAGTTGGACCTCGCGTTCGTCACAGCATAGTCAAACACAATCTTCAACACCAGGTCGAATAATTGATCTGAAAGGTGGAGACAGACAATGTCGAGCATCGCTTTGACGGACTTGAGGACGAGTTCTTCCTGCTTTGGAACAGTGTTCCGTTTCCCTCCCTCCTCAGGGAGGTTCTCAAACAACGAAAAGACCCTACGGAAGAGCGAGACCACCCAATCTACAAAGAAAACCTTCAGAGGAGTTCAAAGGTTCCCTTACAACTACGTACCGGCGAATCCGGCGGTGCTGTCTCGCGCCAGTGCACGCTCCTCCTCCCTACTAAGTGCGGGCCCTCCGGGTTCGGTACCCTCTGGAATTGTAATGTCCTCCTCATCAATAGCCATCATCTCATCTCCGGGAGCGTCGCTCGCTAGAGCCAGGCCAACGTGGTGGGTTAGATCACCTATCTTGATACCAGCTTGCACAATGGCCGTGATGAACATCGTAGCACACACTGTCTTGGCGGGATCATTCTGTGCACTGGAGTCAGAAGCCACATGGGTCATCGATGGGATGGAGGAGACAAACCAGGTCGATTCCAGGGAGCGAAAGTTCAAGCAACGGCAGAACGTGCTTCTGTCCTCCTAGCCAGATCCTTTCCGAGACCAACGGCATGGCAACACCGGACAAGGTGGTAAGGACGGCAGTGGTACGGTGAGTTTCGTTGACAACTTCGAGACCACCATATGCACGTTCGACGATATCTGACATGACGAGATTTGGTTCAAGAAGTGCGATTGACCTGAGTGCACCCTGAGCGAGGGTCATCGAGATGGGGTCCTTCGAGAACATCGAGAGCAGAGCAGGAGTTCGTACTGACAGCACGAAAGCCCGCCTGATAGCTGGTGTCAAACGATACATCTAAACGTCAAAAGGTCAGAGTGTGGGCGAGCTTCCGACCGAAACCCGTGGGCGACGAACCGGGGGTGTTTCACACCCGGACAATTCTTCGTCCTTCCACCGCCTGCAGAACTCGGAAGCAACGGATTGTAAGAAAGTTGTCAACTTTGGGAGGGTGAGAGTGGTCCAATATTCATAAAAGCAGGCACTTACAAATACGGACCAAACTCCGAAGTTTGATGGATGGAAGAAGGATTCCGTGCTCGTCAGTAGTTTATCAAGGGAGTCCAGGGCCTTCGAACCGGCAAGATACCCGGGTCGGCTCGACCCTGGGGTGTCGGTCGCGTCTTTGCGTATAGGGCCATCGACAGCCATCGAATAGACGAAAAGCCTTGCAAGAGAGCCTATGACCATCGTCAACTATGTGTAGTGGGTGGCGGAGGGTGTGACGTACGGTAGCGGTTCACGTTCTTCTTTATTCTCGAGGCGAGTTTCTCGCCAAGTAAGTCAGCCTGAGAGGCTGTCGTGCTCGACCCCTACGAATGTTTATACAACGGTAGCACAAACCACACGCGACGCCTACCTTTGTGGCTCCGACGGGAACGTCTGTAGAGTGGTTAACTACAGAACGACACGATCCAGAGGGGGGAGCTCACTCATGGCTCCGAGCGCTTTCCCAACGAGGACGGTCCACTCTGCATCGGTCCAGATCCCCACGTCTTTCCATTTTACGGTGCTCCCGGTTTTGTGCTCCTCGGAGAGGTCTCCGCACAACTCGACCAGACGCGAGTTTATTATCTCGGAGTTAAAGGCTTCCCATAATTTAAAAAGCACAGGGACGTAAAGGTGGATGTCAAATGGGGGAAGGAAAGAAGTCATGACGGGGATCATGATGAGGACGGACTAGAGGGGTCAAATTTTATATACAGACCGGGAAAGGAGGGTACTGCACGTACGCTTTGGGTGATAAGGGGCAGGAAGGCCTCGAGCATGGCCGGTATTTCGCTTGGCGGGAAGTACACTTTGACCTGTTCGGCGAGGTACAACAGGATGTTTACAGAATTTCTCCTAGAACATCTTTAGAAGAGATCAGGGGGTGTAGGAGTCCACAAGTGAACGTACGAGCTTTCATACGCCCTCTTCTTCGGCCACAGTTCCTTCTGTAGGGCACGCCACAGCGGTTTCCAGGGTAGTTGGAGGTCCTCGGGTTCGACCTTCCGGGGTGCATCGCCTTTGTTGGCAAGTAGCCGCGAGAGGTTGTCGACCCACGAGCGGACGAGACGAGGCTCCACCCCAGGGAGGAGGGATAGCTCGTAGAACAGACGCACGAGCTTTGCTCGTGTGGAGACAGGGATCGGGTATCTCAGTGATAACCAACTACGAGGGGTTTAGCCAAAGCGCGTTGCGGTAGTAGGCGTAACACACCAATGAAGCATTTGAGACCAGTTGGGCAGCAGCGACCAGTTCTTCGATCGGACACTCACATCTACCTTACCGATGATGAACTCTAGTTTGGTTTGCATCTCTTCGGGTGTTTCGCATTCGTACGGCATGGCATCGAGGTACCCCTTGAGTGATTCCAGCTGTTTTTCCACCTGCCCCTGAGCAGCCAAGGACGAATCGGCCTCTTGCGGAGTCTCCAGTCCGGAGAAGTCATCGTCGTCCATCTGGTCCGGTCGTTTTAGGGAGAAACCGAGAGAGGCGAGATAATCTAGGGCGGGGTTAGAGTCGGGGTCCATGTCTTCTGGTTGCGCAGCTGCTGACGCGGACACACCTCGTTCGTATTTATTGGATTCCAGGATGTATACGCGGCCTCTGGTAAGTCGTAGATCAGCGGACGCGTAGACCCCACCCGATCGCTGGTGGCACGTGCTTCGTCGAACCATGTTCACATCATCCGCATTCGCCTTCCGACAACTGGTGAGGACGTCAGCCAGATCAACCTTACGCGTCCCCGTCTCCAGGGGACTCGCAAGCCTCTCTGTTGCCGGGAATGCGCACCCCAGGTTTGCTGGAACGGGCAGGCTCGTCTTCGGCTCCGTTCTGTTGGCCTCATTCGCCCTTGCAACGACCCACGTCTATGCCGATGCACAGGCGGAATCTTCCAACGTCGTCAGTGCGTATGAAACCATCAACGCTGCGGGCTTTGCTGAGGCTGGGTTTGGGTAGCTGACCCGAGCACCTCCATAACCTTCCCAAAAACCATGCACATCCCCTCCAAGGTTCCCATCCCGGACCTCAGTTTGATCGGGGTCGGCGTGAGGACTGTTTCATTCCTGCGGGTGAAGGTGTACTCCGTCGCGTTCTATGCAGACTTGGATAACCCGTCGCTGCGGGTTCGTTCTTATCTCGTTCCGAGTCATTCCATGCTGACCCATGGATAGATACCACGGTCGGCAACCCCCGAAGAAAAAATCGACTACATTATTCAAAATACGACATGCGCTCTCAGGGTTATCCCCACGCGAAATACATCGTACAGCCACCTCCGTGACGGCTTCATGAGAGCATTGCAAGCGCGGTTGGTCCTCGCCAAGAAGTCGGAGACTCTCACACCTCAAGATGAACACGAAATTCAATCTCCTCTCCGGGGGTTTAAATCCATGTTCCCCAACTCCAAACCGCTTGAAAAGCATCAACCGCTGGACCTTCTCTTCTTGGCACCCATGACTGGCGAACCTCGGAATGTGATCGTTCGTGATCTTGGCTCGGTCCAGAACGACTGGCTCGCGCGAGAACTTTTGCGTGCCTATTTCCACGAGAAGGGCATCAGCCCATCTGTGAGTTTGGATGTAATGTAAGCGCCCTATCACCTCTGACCTACTTGCGACTAGATGAAAGACAGCGTTTGGAAAAATATCGAGAGTTTCGGCACGGACAACCGTCGGATAGTCTAAACCACCTTCTTTCCACACATTCAATAGTTTAATCACGTCGCTTCCTTTTGTGTGTTTCCGGAAATCATTTCCCTGAGTCACCTGGCTACAACAGCCGAATACTGAGAATGAGCGAACGTGGGAAAAGTAGAACGTCCCGGTTGATCGCGTGGAGGGAGAAGTCAACACCCCTTCTCCACAGTCATGATCGTGAGGGTAGCTGTGTCCGCGGCAAGACAGTATCCTCTGCGTCCAATAACGCCAAGGATCTCATCCCATATCACTGTCTTTAAGTTCGCCGTGAATCGGTTCTATGCTACCCACCGGGGCAACACGTCAGACCTGCTTTCACAAACACTGGATGTGAAGCGCGGATCCCGGAGAGAAGACACAGTGGGACCGTTCGTGCTGGGGGTGTCCCCGTCACAACAGAGTACGGAGAACGTGAAAAGATGGTCCGAGCTGAGCACTGGCGGAAAAGGTGTGTGTCACGAACAAGCGTGGTCATGATGCTGACGGCTACGCGCACCTTCCGTCCTTTCTTGTCAATAAGCCGTTCGGACTGCTTCGAGGACAGGGAATCTGGTCGTTATCCTTTTCGGAGCCGGATTCTCTGCCCTCCTTCTGTACGCTCTGACCTCAGAACTGTTCTCGAAAAACTCTCCGACTGTTCTCTACAAGGATGCTTGCAAGCTCATTGAAACATCACCCCGCGTACGTGTGCTAGCAATACGTTACTCTTGCGAATGGTCCTAACAATACGTGAACAGGTTGCGCGGTATCTACACGGTCCCCTCACCTTCCACAATAACCCGCCAAGTGCCATTCGACCCAGACATCGAAACCGCCATGTCTCCTCCTACATCCGCTCTGATAAATCAGGAAGGGAACACATGTTCCTCCACTTCTACGTCCAGGGTAGCCAACCTGGGACGAAGGCTACTGATGCGTCTGAGGGGTACATCAATTCTATGATTCACTGGACCGGTGAAGGCTTCACACGGTTGAGCGACATGTCCTTCGACGACGTGGTCGATGGGGTCAGGGCTCGTGCTGCTGGTGTGGCAGAATCGTCGAAGGCGTTGTTCAGGTTCCTGAGTGGTGAACCTACACCAGCGCCTTCCGCTAATCAGCCTCCGACCCGCGAACCTGCACCAGCGGAAAAGGAAACAAGCAGTGTGTGGAGTTTCGCTGGTTTGTTCTCTGGAATAAAGGGCAAACGGCACGGAGACGGGTTGGGCGCAGCTAGTGGCAGGGTGTTCCTCGAGGGTGAAGCCCACGCGGAGCTGGTTCGCAACGACCAGGGATACTTCGACTTTAGGGACCTCGTCGTTGAAATTCCAAGTGGGTTACTTCTCTACGCACGCACACCGTATTTCCAGCACTGACGGCCCTTCAGATTCCCATGCTCCGAACCGTATACAAGTCGCTGTGATTGTGTCTGGACAGGGAGACTGATCGTCGAAAGATCCTGTTGGATATAACCCGCTCTCGCGTACATCGTTGTATCATAATATTCCAAAATCCAACCTAATGACACCCCTCTGGAAACAGAGCCCAACTCGGGCGGCTACTCTCCGAATAGTTTCCGCACTCGCTTGAGCACGGAGTCCTTCGATGGGTCATATGGATGGTCTTTGGAAGGGATTTCGAGGAGGGCTGGGAATGCGCTCTGGTACCGGTCGACCAGAGGTCTTATCTTCTCCGCTATCTGAAGGCGCGCAACCGAGAGTAAACAACAGAACGTTATGCGAGAGGAGAGGCCGCGTACGTGTTGGTTGATGAGGAGGATGGCAATATCCTGACGTTCCGTGAACGCCTCGAAAGCATTCTCAATCGCCGATATTTGCGTTTCTGGAGGCCGGTTTTAGTCTGAGAGCAAGGGACTTGGACCGATGGACCTCACTGGAGTCGACGATGAGGAAATTCTTCTCGTGCTTCTCGTTAATGTGGCCGATCCCCGCCAGGAGCAGGCCAGTGATTGAGTCCTACGATACAGGGGACGTCTCAGCTGCCAAACATGACCAGAAGGAGTCGGACAGAGTTACTTCGTCGCCGATGACGGCCAGGAGGCTGCGATCCTTGAAGTGGGCGGCCATGGGCGTCACAGTAACTGTCAGAAAGACAGAGGCGCGACGTTCCTGATCTGCAGCCACCACATGGATATCTTCAATCGACCGCCGGCGATATCTGAAGACACTGTCCAATACAGGCTCTACCCGCCACCACAATCGACGGACAGAGTCTCGGTACTGACGCTTGCAACGGTGCTCAAAAGTTACGCGGATGATTTGTTGCCTGAGTTCCTATGGCACAGAGATCCGTTCGAGCTCAAGGTCGCCTCGGACACGAATGGCTGGGTGTTGGAGGGCACCATGCGCGTCGGGGATTGTATTGATGACGAGTGGTGTGTCGTTTGGTTACTCAGGGAGATTTCGAAAAAGTGGGATGTTGCAATAAGGTCCATCCCTCTCCGTTCCCTCGTTTCTGGCGTTCAAACTGTGCTACAGAGTATCGGACTCGGACGGAGAGTTTCTCCTTATCGAGGCAGCTGAGGCCCTCCCGTCCTGGGTGACACCCTCTAATGCCGAAAACAGAGTGCGCACCAGTTCCCGATAAGATTACGAGCTTACGTGAGTGTTTTAATACTCGTTTGTTCTTAGATCTGGATCTACAACTCTCAGTTACACCTTGTGCCTCTCTCGTATATCTCCCCACCCTCCTGCAGACCCGCCAAGAGACAAAGGCCTGGACGGGACCAGAGCGATGATGAAGACAACGACCTGGTGGAGGACGACGATAACTACATTTCACCTAAAGATGCGTTGACGGTCGTCAGGGATGACCCCGTGCAGACGAGAGCCCCCAACAAGGTGGAAAGTGCGGTTTGGGATCGAATATCACGGTAGCAACGTCTCGACCACAGCTCCCCGTGGTACTGAACCTGCTCTAGGTACCCTGCCGCCACAAAACAACACACACACGTAGCAAGGGTTTGGTTACCGACGGACATCGCAAAAATCCTCTCCGTTGACCCAGCGCTCGTTCAAAAACCAGCGGAAACGTTCTACACCCGAGACGCGATCCACCTTCGTGTGAGCATCACCCTCCCAGTTCTCCCGTGACCACCTAACCCCCACTGCAGGCCGCACACCGAATGTCAAGGTTTCCTCCGCAACCAACCACCCTCACAGCTGTGAGAATGACAAGAGTGGCATACGCGCAACTGGTCGGACAGAAATTTCACCCTCCCAAGCTATGGGGTCATTGGAACGAAGCGGAGGGTACCAAGGAGTGGCGGTGGAGGGACGTCGGGATGAAATTGGTGAGGGTCCCCCTTCGGCCAATATACCATGGCTCACGACCGATCCGATAGGCGTGCGGATTTGAAATGTTGTACCAAGAGAGTAAAAACCGTTCAGACGCTACGAACGTCTCCTCCGAAGCGACCGTATGGGGTTTTCACTGTGGAGTCTGGTGATGGCTGACAGTTACCCCAGGGTGAAGCGCGGAAAGATGCCCTAAGACGCGATCCAGAATACGTCGGCTATATCGAACGCCTGAAGTCTGCAGGGTACTTCGGCCCCGAAGTTCCCGAATCCAATGCATGGAAGGCCCTGGAAAGCAAGGCTGCCACCGCCTACATAAACTCTAGGAAGGAAGAGTGCGTTAATCTACCATCTCAATTTTTCGAGGGCTTCAACTGACCAGCTGCCCAGCGACGTGACGAGACCTTCTTTCGCATCGAAGACGAACGCTGCGCTGAAAGCTGCCGATAATATCGACTCTTCAAAATGCCCAGAGGAAGAACCAGACAACTGGTTGGACATTGACGCAGAGAACTTCGATAGCATGCTGCAGGACATAGCACCTGGACAGTCCGACGGTACTGGGGCAATGGACGTCGATCAGAAGGAGGAGCGACTCGCGCAGGATCAAGCTTCGAAACTCAAGTCACTCGCTCGAAAAGTCGAGGAATTCGTCGAGGGGGAGGGCGACCTGGAAGGTGCTCGTCTTGAAGAGTACGTAACCTGGAGCAGTTCTACTTCCATTTGCTGACCGGGCCGCTAGCGACGAAGCCTCTGAGTTCTCTGAAGGCATGCCCGATTCAGACCACGAATCAATTCCCGAGGCTGAGACCGAGGACGACGATGCCGCACAAAGCCAGCTTGTCCCTGGTTTGGAGCCTGGAGAATATGGGAAAATGCCCCCTCTCTTCTACGCCAACTCCCAAAAGGTTGCTCCAAACCCACAGCCAGAAGAGGAGCAACCTACTGGACCTGCCATGGACGAAGATGAGGAACCGCCCCTCATCAGTAGACCGATCCGCCCGCCGATACTCCCAAGGGATAAGTTCGACGGCGTTGATTCTGACGACGAGACCGACGAGGATGAGCTCATCGTCGGAAACGAAGATTCGGACGAGGATCACCCTGAACTTGTTGGCGACGTCGAACCAGACATGGGCGAAGAGGAAGAAGAGTTCTTGCAGTTCTCGAGGAAGGCCCTTGGGATCTCGAACGAGCAATGGAACGATATTATCAATGAAAGGAGGAGCCGTGGAGGTCCGTGCGGGCCACTGCCTCGATTGATTTTGGTGCTCACCACGAACCCAGCTTTTGTTCCCCCCACGGTTGCTGCGTTTGGGACGGAACCGCAGGCAAGACCTGACTCCGACCCTCCTCAAACTAACGAGGTGACTAGCATCTGGTCAAAGACGGTCAACGACCCCGATGCCGGTAAAAATTCTGCACTCGACTCTTTCGAGTCCGTAATGCAGGCTATGGATGTTGAGCTCGCACGCTCGCGACCGTTGAATGGAAAGCGGAAACCCCCCGCAACGAGCAAAGGCAAGGGGAAAGGGAAGGCGACAGAAACTACTATTCCAGTCGACGGCGACATCGATGCTGCCATGGATGCGGAGCTCAAAGCGCTCCTTGAGCGCGAAGGTCTCGATGATTCGGACGAGGATGGAGAGGGCGTGGACCCCGGGATAGACTACAACCTGATCAAGAACTTTCTAGAGAGTTTCAAGAGCCAAGGGGGATTGTCTGGACCGGTCAGTAACTTGGCGGGAAGGTTACAACCGGATTTCAAGCTCCCAAGAGACTTTAGTTAGGATCTCCTAGAAGACAAATGATGCGTGTATTTGATAGCTTTGGCCTGTATGTCTCCCTCCGCGCAGCGGAGATTGAGAACCCTGTGTTACCTCTTGGGAAAAGCGGTGTAAGGGGTG
>Ga0307509_10006893_pt1 | contig 15097 bp, 18 predicted proteins | sample 10_EM_MG_FD_202245 | JGI IMG/M metagenome (GOLD analysis project Ga0307509, IMG submission 202245) | Populus trichocarpa ectomycorrhiza microbial communities from riparian zone in the Pacific Northwest, United States - 10_EM | ecosystem: Host-associated > Plants > Roots > Unclassified | place...
CCTGATTTTCCGCGTATGTTCCGAGGGAGGTGAGCCTTCTTTTTATCCACGTATTTTTAATCAGCGGATTGTCAACTTATTTTAAATATGGCAGATATGACGTGCCGTGAATGAAACCAGTTGTCCAAACCCCTTGGCGCTTACCTGCCTGACGATGACTGAAACAACCACGTTTTAAGGAAACCAGCTGCTGCCTATTTTCTCGGACCGGCTTCACCTAATGCAGTCCAATGCGGGCCCAATCAATGACATCAATCCATTTAATTAAATGTCACTTCGTGGTTGCTTAAATCCTCGCATTTGTGTTTTCCTTCGACTCAGTCAACAGTCAAGAAAATGGCGCCCCTTCCCCAGGCCGTCATGTTAGTGTTCATCCCTCAATCAATATTGCCGGAAACACTAACGATTTCGTTCCAAGGATCATGCGCTTCTCGGTTCAATATTCGACGATTGGTAAACTACCTATTTATTACATTCGAGTCTTACTCATTTTCCGTAAGCGCTGCTATGGTATGACTACGCCCTCACATGGACCCGCGAAGTGAAATACTTTTGGACGAAACCATTCAAGCTATCCACTGCGCTCTACATCCCGTGCCGATATGGCATGGTGGCGAATGTGTTATACACATTGGCGCTGGCGAAAAAGCTCCCAACAATGAGGGTAAGTCTTGTTCAAGCTCTGGGAATTATCGCCGAACATCTTTTGTTTGTATCACTACTCGTTTTCTAGTACCTGGCTTTGGCCACGATTTCCAATCTCTACGCTTTTGGCCTGACGTTCCTATTATCAATAGCTGCGATGCAGGGTATCGAATTTGCGCAATCCTGAGCGTTCTTGGTCGAGTTGCCATCGTTAGTGAGTGGGCCTGCATTGCCTCTGATGCGGACCGTCTGACTGACCATCATTTTTACCCTGCCATTTGTTTTATTTCAGTTGTTTTGGGCGCAAGAACGTACGCCCTTTTTAATAGAAGCAAGATTATTCTCGTAATATTTGGTTCCCTTGGATTAACGGTCATCGCCGTCGCTGTGGTGGGGATTCGTTCCTATTTGCGTTCGAGTGGATGAATGCTAATCATTTCCAGATGCATGTACCATATGTTTCTTGTAGTGGAGCGAAGGGAAAGGGCCCGTTAGTACTCCCTGCATTTCCTCCCCATCATTCGCTGATATCGTATTCCCCTGTTCCGATGAATAGAGGTATTGTATATTTTGTCTTCTCGTGCGATTCTTCACAAAAACTAATGTCATTTTGCCGCAGTACCCAATCTCCTCTCCATTATCACCGTAGTGTATGAAATGCTCACAGCCGTATTCACTACGGTGCGTACTGTGCAGGCTTTGAGTTTTGGTGGGTCATGGCGGGCGCAACAAAAGAGTTTAACATTCCTGGTTCTTCGAGAAGGTCAGCATTATCATACCCACTGATTTCTCCTCGTTCTTACGCAAAATCTCTCTGCCCTAGGCCTACTATATTTTGCGTAAGACTTTGTCGCGAGCGTATTTCCGAGGTGTTTTCGTTGAGCTTTGCATTCAGATTCATCACTTCATTCACCACACTCTCGCTAATGTCAGAATTAGTAAGGATTTATACCCCCACTCCCCCTGCTACATTGACCCCGCTAAATAAATTTCACAAACAGCGAGGCATTGTAAGCATTTTTCTTTCCACTTTCCAGAATTCTAGTTCTCTGAACGCGGGAATATTCAAGCCTGTGAACGCCTACACCATGCCGTACGTATCCCCCCTTCATCTTCCTCATAAACTTCATCCTTTGACTGACCATATCATATCAAGTCTTGCAGGACTAATGACCGCCCGCTTCCTCCTCCATCTCCGAGAATGGGATAACCGCATTAGCAACCCAGAAACTGACCCATGGCACGCGCGGGGCGGGCATGAAGACCACGGCCCAATACGATTCAAGAGATCCGAGCCTCGCGCTGCAGCCGCAACACAGTGGACGATCAATAACGTACTCGGTGACGACCCTTTGTTGAGGCCTTTGGGATCTGAGGTGCGCTCTGGGGATGAACCTTCCGGGGAGAGTTCGTTGGCGCGGGCGGAAGCTTGAAAAAAGTGAGTGGGGTGGGGAAAGAGTGTGCGCCGCCGCCGTGTGCTAATGGTACAAGCGGCTTTTTTTTGTCTCAACGAATTGTACATATTGAAGGTTAATGTTTAAATGCGGTAGTCCGGTGTATTAAATACTAGTAAATTGATCTCTTGAAGTTGGGCAGGAGAACTATTCTACTGCCCAAAAACCCGTTGCGACACCTCGAGCTCGCCAGGAATTTGAGGAAGAAAAACATCCACGTGCGAACGGACGTGACCTCGGTGGCTGCTCTTCGTCCGGTGATGTTGGGCACTGTGTCCAGACTACCAGCGCCCTCCCTTTCCCCCACGGCTGGAGCCTTTTACTCTGGAGTCGACTCCGACTACCCCAGATCCCCCTACTACGTCATTTACAGTTTCGCTATTTATCGATGTCGGTTGGCCCAACGACATACCATTACCTCCCGTTAGACACTCCTTATCCATACCTCTCGCACATCCCTTATTCTGGCGCCCACGAGTTGCTTTTTTATAGTCATTTCTAGAACACGTTCTACCTCAAATTGAGTGCAATAATATTAAATACAACTACCGGGAGGCCAGAGCTGCTCGACAAATTCTAGTGATCGACGAGTTTAATGGTGAATAATTCGGTCCAATCTCAATTCGCTGACTCCTTGCGTACCATACAGTATTTATTCAGTCCCATATCAGTTCGATAACGCCTCGCCTATGGTACAGTAATCATTACATTTGCTCTACCACCTTGCATCGCCGGAAGGTTGATCGTCAAGCAGAGAAAACAGATGCGGCTCCCAAGCATGGCAATTATTCCAGTGTAGGTATCTCTTCGACCGGTGCACAGTGAACAGTCGTGCGAATTTTATGAAACCCCGCTTATGTAAATTTTTTTTCGGGACATTCGGAAAACTCTAGAAGGTATCCCACTACTTTTATACACTCGATTTTATGTGCACCTGGATGTGATGCCAGTACAATGACTGTCCCTCTTGCGACTCGTAAGTACCAGTATTCCAGCTTCAAAAAGTCTGCGTAAAATTTACTATGTTTATTACTAGTAGTCTGTCACCCGGAGGCCGTCCGACCACCGCAGGGTTTTGACCAATGTAATTTCTGTCGAACGTCGAACCTGCACCAATGGCGGGGCCGAATAGGTCAAATACCATCCGTATACACGGGTCCTTCTACCATAACGCTACATAACATTTGGCAAAAGATCCAGGATCTACGTTGCATCAAGGGGCGCCTCCAGGACAGTGGAAAAGTAATCTTGTCGGTTAATACTGATTTTACGCGTATGTTCAGAGGGAGATTTTATCTACGTATTTTAATCAGGAGATTGCCAGTTATGTAATTTTCAAGGTGGCAGCGCGTACTGAAACCCCGTTTTATTGACTTTTAAGGAAACCTTACTCCTTTGGTTTCAACAGCGGTGTCCACCTGTTTTTTTCGGAACCGGCTTCGCCTAATGCAGTCTAATGCGGTGGACATTCCAGTCGATGGCATCAATCTGTCTGATTGAATGTCACTTCGCGTTCTTTATATTTCCGCGTTTCTGCTTTTCGTTCGATTCAGCTAACAGTCAAGAAAATGGCGCTCCTTCCCCAGGCCCTCATGTTAGTGTTGATTCCTGAATATTGCCAGAAATACTAACGATTTTTTTCCAACTAATTCAGGATCATGCGCTTCTCGATTCAATATTCGACGATTGGTAAGCTACCTATCTATTACATTCGATTTTACTTATATCTTTCCCCCACCTGTAAGCGCTGCTATGGTACGACTACGCCCTCACATGGACCCGCGAAGTGAAATACTTTTGGATGAAACCATTCGGGCCATCAACTGCGCTTTACATCCTGTGCCGATATGGCATGGTGGCCAATGTGTTATATACATTGGCGCTGGCGAAAAAGCTCCCAACATTGAGGGTAAGTTTTGTTCAAGCGCTGTGAATTATTGCTGAACATCTTCGGGTTGTGTCACTTCTTGTATTCTAGTATTTGACTCTGCCTACGATCCCCATTCCGTGCGCTTTGGTCTGACGTTCCCAATTCTGTATCCATAGCTGCGATGCAGGGTATCGAATTTGCGCAATCCTGAGCGTTCTTGGTCGAGTTGGCATCGTCAGTGAGTGGGCCTCTGTCACACGCCTCTGGTGGACGTACATATGACTGACCATCCACCTTCACCCTGCCATTTTTTTTTGTTTTCTCTCTTCATTTCAGCTGTATTGGGCTCAAGAACGTACGCCCTATATAATAAAAGCAAGATTATTCTCGTAATGTTTGGTTCCCTTGGATTAACTGTGATCGCCGTTGCCGTGGTGAGGATCCGTTCCTACTTGCGTTCGAGTGAATGCATACTGATCATTTCCCATTAACCCCAGATGCATGTACCATATGTTTCTTGTAGTGGAGCGAGGAGGAAAGACCCGTTAGTACTCCCTGCATAACTCCCTTATCATTAGCTGGCACAGCATTCCCCTAATCTGATGAATAGAGGTACCGAATGTGCCTTCTCGTGGGATTCTTCACAAAAAACTAATTTCACATTCCGACAGCACCCAATCTCCTCTCCATTATCACCGTAGCATACGAAATGCTCTCGGCCATATTCACCACTGTGCGTACTGTGCAGGATCTGAATCTTGGTGGGTCATGGTGGGCGCAACAAAAGACTTTAACATTCCTGATTCTTCGAGAAGGTCAGCATTATTATCCCCACTAGTTTTTCCTCATCGTTACTCACAATGTCTCTGCCTTAGGCCTACTATATTTTGGGTGAGACTTTGTCTCATGCGTGTTTCTGATGTACTTTGTTAAGCGTTGTATCCAGATTTATCACCTCATTCACGACACTCTGCCTAATTGCAGAATTGGTAAGCTTTTCATACCTGCCACGCCGACACGGTAACTAAATCTCGCGAACAGCGAGGGGTTGTAAGCTATTTAATTTTTCCCTCTTCCAGAGTTCTCTTTTTCTGAACACGAGGCTCTGCCAGCCTGGAACATTCTTCCCTCGATTCATGAACGCCTACAGCATGCCGTGCGCATCTCTTCCTCGTCTTCCTTGTAAACTTCATCCTTCGACTGAACAAATTATTCAAGTCTCGCAGGACTCATGACCGCCCGCTTCCTCCTCCATCTCCGAGAATGGGATGACCGCATTCGCAACCCAGGAACTGACCAATGGCACGCGTGGGGAGGACGTGACGACCTTGGCCCAATGGGATTCAAGAAATCCGAGTCTCACGCTGCAGCTGCAACACAATGGACGATCAACAACGTACTCGGTGATGACCCTTTATTGAGGCCTTTGGGATTCGAGGTGCGCTCTGGGGATGAACCTTCCGGGGAGAGTTCGTTGGCACGTGCGGAAGTTTGAAAGAGTGAGTGGTGAGGAACTTGGAGTAAGGGCTGTGCGCCGCCGCCGCTAATGGTACAAGTGGCTTTTTTTGTCTTAACGCAATCTACGTACTGAAGGTTAATATTTAACGGCGGTAGTCCGGTGTATTAAATCCTAGTAAATTGATCTCTTGAAGTTGGGCAGGAGAACTACGTCCGCCCATTGAACATTCTGACGCATCAATGTCGTCTCTGAAAAATTGGTGGGTATAACGCTCAAGGCTTCCCGCATAATTTAAAAACTTGAACCATGAAGCATGGTTTACACCAACAAATATCTTCAACAATATCGTAGATTTCTACCTCACAAATCCCCGCTGCGATACCTCGAGCCCACCAGGATTTTGAGAAAGAAAAGCATCCATGCACGAATGGACGTGACCTCAGTGGCTGATCCTCGTCCGGTGAAGTTGGGTACTGTGTTGAGATGGAAGACGCCAAATTCCAAGTAAAAATCATTCATACCAACGAGGTAACCCGAAATTTATTAAGCGTCCAAAGTGGCCTTACAAATAAATAATGTATGTAAGGGAAGACCGTCGACCACCTCGAAAGTATTTTTAGTACATGTGCCTTTCGAAATCTTCTTTCGATCAAGGGCGCTCCTTTTAAGTCTTCCTTATGTATAAGCTCCACAGGCACAGTCCAGACAACTACTATAAGAACGATCAACGGTAACAAATTCTCAGTCGCCACAATTGGATTGCGCCCATCTCTGATCCACCTCTGAATCCTCCAGTCGGTTCTATTCTACCCTTCAAGGCTGACATTGACATCCTATTACTTGTATAGCCATTAGATGGAAAACGCAGCGACCCCAAGGGAGACATTCTCTGCGATGGCGGCCATTGTGAGCAGATTGAAGTATGTCTGTCAGTAATTTATTGAACCAGCGTGCCGTAGGGAGGCATCATCGCTTTCTTGATCTCTCTGCTGGCTCTTGCGAATGACCTCAAAGCAAACAACCATCTTGATGGGCCAGCCTTTCTCACAATTACATTGCTCTAAGTACTTCTCGACTGCAGGAGGCTCTTTATACTATATCCTTTCATCTCGGCTTTGCTGTTATGTCTCGCCAGCTTTCTTTTTTGGCTGTTTAGATTCGGTTAATAGAATTCTTGGTTTCCGTAGTCAGAGGACAAAATACAGAACCTCAATTAAATTTGATGAACAAACGAACGCTTATGTATACCATGGATTCTGTTGTTCGAATCGGCCACCCCGGTACGTGGTCTCGAATTTCCCCTCCGCAGCACTCCAGCTAATCTCAAACTTCCGGCATGTAGTTGCGTTTGGTGCTCTCCTCCTCAGCTCCCTTATTGAGTTATCTATATCCACCTGGATAACAGCCAAATACAACGCAAACCACAATGCCCCAACCTCGAGTGCCCATGTGCGGGTAAGCTACTTATTCTTCATGTCGATCTGGACAATCGTCTTTGGATCAGTGTATTTGGTCGGATTCCTTATAGCCGGAACCAGTATCTTCGCCAGCATGGCGCCACATTTCTTTTTGCGCGTTCTATTTTATTCTACCTATCATGATAATTTCTCATTTCACCTATAGCCTCTTTCTCTCTTGGATTGTGTGGCTGGCAGCCGCCGCTGCACTTACTCAAACACTGGGCGGCGGGATAAACTGCGGCGCACAGACGTACCTCCGCTTCGTCTACTGTAGCCAACTTAATGCACTGGAAGGATTCGCCTGGCTTATTTTGTGACACAAGCAAGGAGGCAGACCAATATCCCGTTTAGATAAATGTGGGTTCGACTCAGAAGGCGATACAAGGTACGAGAAAGTCGACTTCGAGTTGTTCATGTTCGACAAGAGGGAGGACGACAAGGCCAAAGATAACTACGAGTACTGCTAGCTATAGTTCCCTGATTACTTTCCATTCATAGTGATAGAGTCCCTGTACATTCGTATTTCTCGCTGCCTATCATTATTTTGCTTGATTAATAATCCTGTAATCCCGATAATGAGACTTGGGAGTCCGATTCCCAATCCAACCCCTAGTGCGATCTTCTCTTGTCGAGTAAGACCACCTGATTGTTGAACGACGATTACTGGTGCCTGCGTAACGACAACAACAGGTTCTGTCACAGTTTGGCCTTGGCTGTTCGTGTAAATTCGATTACTAGTCATCGTTAAATTTGCGACTGAAATAAATAAATCGTGGAAGAGTTAGTATGTGATCAATTGGAATTTAGATCAAGGCACACCTGTAGGGGTAAGAGTCGCCGTCGTTGTTGTAGGACCAATGTTGGATACAGACCCAGTAGCAGAAGGTACTACAGCTGTGGCGGCCCAAGATGCTTCCAGAGAGGCAATATCGACATCAGCACAATGAGGAAGTGCTTTAGCTGAGCCGGATCTAACGGCGCTAGCAATCCTATAATCGATATGCAATTCCCACCACAAGTCGAAGTCCCCGGTTGGTCCAAAATAAAAGCACATGTCGTTCCCCAACCCACCAATGGTTGAAACAGAAAAGCACATGCACAACTCCCTGCCACCGCCTATAATTGCACCTTCTAACCTCGTACCACCACGTTCGTATAATCCGAAGGTTCGGGAGGTGTCGTTGGTGTAACGGTCCAAAGGTTCGATACAGAAATTTGACATGGCGTAAGTGTCGAATGGTTGGGTTATCGATGCGCAGAGAGGCTCCCAGCGTTTGGAGTGATAGCTTAGGCCAGAAAAACCACCTGGATCATTGATTTCTCCATCGCGTGGAATTGTTAGTGGACGGGCCAAGGTTAGTCCTATGTGTATGGTCAATATTATTAGTAGCTGCATGGCCATCGTCAATTAACGGATGCGAGGGTGAGGCCAGATTGAATGTGAGGGAAATTACAGAAAGAAAAGCTCAGTTCAGCGAGCCGTTGACAACTTTATTTGGGGATATATACGAACAGTTACGGTGATGGCGCTGCCATATTTAGCCAAAAGGGTTAAATCAAGGAGTTGGGACCTTTGCATAGGTTTTTAATCTTTTCGAGCGGCATTGCAGGACATGATCCTCGAAATATTCTGCGTCCTAGAATAAAAGCTTACGGAAAGTCACAATTATGTAACATTAACAGAGGCCATGATCCATCAGTAAATGAAATGTTCCCGACTCAAGCCATTCGGTCCAGAAGTTGAGGATTCTGCTTCAAATGTTGGCCTGCCTATGGTAGGAGGGCATAAAATAAATGGTTTGGTGGCCGTCCCCATTGAGTGACAACACTAGGTGCCGTCAAAGTTGAGCTGCAGATTCTGCAGTTTTGAGCTGCAGACGTAGATTGGTCATCGGTCACATATGGTCACATCGCGTGCTGGCTGGGACATTCGTCCTTTGCTTGTCCTGTGCCGCCGCCTTCAACGCACACTCATTAACCACACTCTTTCATACGCTCGTTTTAATTATATACAATCTAATATGCCCCCGAAACCCTCCAAAGAGAAGCCAAAGATCCCCACCATCACCTGGACCCCAACCTTGGTATGGAAGCTCATCGACATGGCGCAGAGCGACCAGAATAGAAAAGCTCGAGAATGACGGCGAAGACATATGGAGAGACACGCATCATTTGCACAAAGAGATGGTGGTGTGCAGGGTCCTTCGCATACTCCCAAGCCAGATGCATAGAGCCGTCTTTTGGGATAGATGTTCGGGGGTTCAGATAATGTGAATCTTGAATTTTCCTAAACATCTCGATATCATTTTGAAGCTGGAGGCATGCCTCTGCAATATCAAGTGTACTGGGGGGTGTCAAGCTATCCCTCAGGATTAGATGTTTCACGTAGCTATCCAGGACCTTGTTGTGCATCGTTTCGCGGCCCATTATATGGAAGGAAGTCCAATTATGATGATCTAGTGTTATCAGTCACCGCGCACCGCACGTGCACGTGTGAATCTTATATAATGTCACGGCTGCAACTGCAGCTCAGAACTGCAGAATCTGCAGCTCAACTTTGACGGCACCTACTGACAAGATGGCGTTGTTCCACATTCAGCCAGCAAATGATCTATAAACGACACATTCATCAAACTCTAAAAAGATGCTCACTGTTTGCAGATTGTGCCTGCCAAGCAAGCGCACTGAGAGAAAACGGACAAGGTAAGCATAGAACCCATTAGGCATGTCAGTTGGTGGTCGGATTAAACTAGATTTATAGACGTGATCATGTACATAACGGTTTTCCGTCATCTTCTGCAATCAGTATCGCTCCTTGCTTCTGTCCTCAGGCTTCGCAACAGTGTCCAAAGACACCGACACCTGAACCACACCCACCTCCATTAATAGCCCCGATGGATTTCATTGGAAGCTGCGAAGGGAGGTGGCAATGGAACCAGGTAGCGGAGTCAAAGGATGGCAGAGTGGGATTCGATACCGGGACCCACCATCGAGTCGACGGATGTAAAGGAAACGGCGAAATGCGAGAGGAAGTGGGGGAAGTCGTTCGTCGCAAATACCGCCCACCGCCGCCGTTCTTCCCCCCTCGCTTGCAAATGCGAGTCGAGGATTTTCACTCGGAAGGAGTTTAACTCCTGCCGGGTGCTGTTTTTCATCGATAGCCGGGCTTCTACGTGTCGCAGAAGCGGCCCGTTAGCCTAAATACTCTTAACGGGCGATAATGGACTGTTATCGTTCATTAAGATGTTTTAGGAAGGTAAGCCGTTTTCGTTTTCCTGCCTCGTCGACGTGTCCTACAATGAAGAGAACAGGTGAGCTTTATTCTCTCGCCGCGATCGTGTAATCATGGACTCACGTTATGTCTCGTAGCCGAGATCTTCCCTCCCATCCCTCAAGTTTGAATGTGTTCACCGACGACGGCGCGAACGGTAAGCGAATTGGGATCCCATTTTCCTCTTCATGGCTGATCGGCATAGTTCTAGATATTCGACTCGGGGCCGAATGTCGACATCTTCTCGTGTTCGTTCCCTTCTTGCACTGTGCTGAATGTCGGTAGGCACCTGACTCGCTGCGGTGTCCTCGAACGAACGTAAAAGGACGCGAAGGTAAGAGTTTCTAGTCGTCGTCGTCCTGCCTATTGTCGTTGACGTGGCCACAGCCTCCGTTTGTGGATGTTTGGGCATGCTCTGGATGGGCTAGGGCAATACCGGTAAGTACGTGCACTCGAAAGCGGGTGTTTGAACTCACCATGTTGTGCTATGTGTCTCCTAGCCTCCATACCGCCGTTCTCGTTTGGCGCTGCACTGAGCCCGACTTACGGACAGTGCTGACGAGTTCGGTTAACACTCCTTTTCCCTCCTCCGTGTGCGATCATCGTCGACGAGCTTGGATGGTGAGTGTTTTGGGTTCTGTTTCGTGTCTTTGTATGCGCATGTCGGTGTCGTTCGTTATCGCTGGTGGTATTCTTTGATGGAAAGTGTAGGCGCCGCGGCTGTCGCTGTTGCGTCTTCGTGTCGATGTATGCAACTAGGAGGTTCGTATAGGTAAGTGTATGTCTTCCATCGAACGGGTATGAACTCACTGGGTCTCATATACCCCCGGTTGTTGATATCGCGCCGCCTTTCGTTGGTGTAGCAGGTATGGTCGTCGTCGTAGATCCCAAGGCCATTGTCACCGGGACAGAAGGCACTGCCAAGACTGAAGGCCAAATAGCCTATAGGTAATGGCGGTATCGGCTCGAGGACATGGTTGTGCTGGTGACGCTCATCAGCAGAAGACACATCCGACATAGGTGTCGCCGACCCTCCGTTCTTCGTTGGGCCTCGCGCCATCCGAGAACGAATACCGGCTGTCCACGTCGATCGACTCGATCATTCCCTCTGAGCACGGACGATTTTTATTTCTTAATCACCTCCTCTATGTATGGGTGCGAAAGGGGCGTAGCAATGCAAAGGCCGACATCCGACGTGGATGAGAACCATAAACAAGGGCGGTCGAGGATGAATAGCCGTGAATGGTATTTGAGATGGAGAGCGCACTGGTCGTTGGAGAACGAGGAGAGGGTTCAGGCGACGGATGTTGGCTATTAGTGTGGAAGAACGGCATAGGTGGTGGTGGCGAAGTATTCCTAGCGGCAAAACAAGAAAGCGCAGCACGCCGCGAGTGAGCGCTTGAGCAGTGACAGTCCTATTCGTCGCGTTTCGCCTCCATCCCAAGCTCATCGGCCCGGCTTTCCTCTCGCACATCTCGCCATCATGGAGTGGACAACTTTGGGTTTCGAAGCGAGTTATTCCGCGTCTCTGCTTCGAAATCGTCATCTCAGTTTTCCGTTTGTTTGGCCATAGTGTTTGGGTGGTGATGGTTGGTATCATGCGTATCACGTATATCCCAGTCTTCCATAGCAGCGTCCTGTCCACTTCATTGACGTGGAAGCGTGACATCCGCTGGGTTCTTCGCCGTCGTCGCGTTGGCGATGAGCCCTTGTTTGTTCTATCACCCCTTGCAGTCGTTGTCAGCTCACTCCAACCTACAGAGCATTAATAAGCTGGGAATTGACTCTTCCATCGATGGTGGCGCACCTTGTTGCCGAAGTCCTCTGCAAACCCCTGTAGTTCTAACCTGCGCCATTGGGAGTTAGGTGCTGGTTTGAGTCGAAACGACGAGCTCGAGCTCGAACGGAGGTACGCACTCGTTTCATTACATTGTCTATCCCCCTTACTTTCTTAGAGTCGTTGGCGGTGTCGTTTGGATGAAGAGTTGTACACGTAGATGTGTCGTTTGATACGAGGCGCTGTACACGAGAGCTGGTGCTGTTCCATCGTTAGCTCTTGTAGTCGTGGAGGTAAGTGACTACGCACCCCCGACCTCTCAAGAATTCTCAACGTCCTCAACACGTCGTGTTCTTCATCACCCGCACTCATCACTCGCATTGGTTCTGTTATTTGGGTGATAATGTCAGGTTGTGTACGAGAACTGAGGTAGGCTTTACCATTAGCCTGCGTCGTACTCTTAGAACTAAGTGGGAACATACCGTAGGTCCCATTGGTGGCGTCATTTCCACGGAGAGGAAGCCCAGGCATGTCGGCACTGTCTTTCATGATGGTATTCAGGTATGTCAGTTTACGCGATGCGTGGGCGTGGTACGCAGAGCTGAAAGTAGTTTATTGTTAGTTGCGTGATGCGAGGAACTCGGGATATGCAACATCTTACATAGCATTTGTACAGCCTCCCACTCGAGGACACGTCGTGGATTCTCTGATTGCTTAATATTCGTGCCCATTGATACACTCCCTCCATACGAGATAGATCGACAAATAGGACGGCTGGGCTGTCGTCGGCCAGTTTCGACGGAGGGAAAGGAAAGGAACGATCTTCGCTCATAAGCGCCATCGTCGTGTTGGCCACTAATAAAATGGGGTGGAACCGTGATGAAGAAGCCCTGGGTGATGGAATAAGCAAAGTACAAGGGAAGAAAAGGCGTGGATGGTACATACCTGACCTAAGCCATTGCTCGTCATCTGGACTACTCCTCGTGGGGGGGGTCAGGGTTGTTTGATAGGTTATCGCGGCAGGCCATGATGGTGTGAAAAGAGATGTGAGTTAAACTCGCGGGTCGCGAGTGGCCGTATCGTTGGGTTGAGGCCATGCGTTCATGTGACCAATGGTTGAGTCACGCCTGTCATTGTCAACAAACATTTCTTCACCTTTCGGTCCTTACCTATGTCACTCTCACTCAACTGCTTGGTTGTCGGTGATAACCACGATCGAACATTTACTGTCAAAATTTCGAAGGTCGAAAATGTCAGCATCCTCAAAAAACTAATCAAAGAGGAGAAGGCCCACCGCTTCAACCATGTCGACGCATCAGATCTCGACCTCTGGCGGGTCTCCTTTCCCATTGATGATCTTGAGAAGGAACTAGGAAGTATCAATCTTGCTGGCTATCTGAAGTTGTCACCACCTAGCAAGAAATTAACCACATTTTTCACCGATGTCGAGGATGATTGTCTCCATGTTATAGCAAAGGTGCCAGGTATGTCGCGACAATCTCCTCTTTGGAATCACTTTTAATTCCTCTGAAGAGGTCAAAACGGTCGTAGCTCTTGATTCCACGCCATTTCTTTCGCTCAATTGCTTTGTTTTCGGCGATGACCCCGATCGAACGTTCACTGTCGAAATTCCGAAGAACAAAAATGTCAGCATTCTCAAAGATCTGATTAAGGAGAAGAAGGCCCGCCACTTTGAACATGTCGACGCATCAGATCTCGACCTCTGGCAGATCTCCTTTCCCATCGACGATCTTCACTCCAAAAATCCCCCAACGGTTGGACCGAAATTGAGATCGGAAAAGTTGTTGTCGGACGCTTTCCCATCGGCCCTTGATATCAATCGTATCCATGTCGTTGCGCGTGTTCCAGGCCAAGGTGAGTATTTTATCGACTCTGGTTGGATTTCGTTCATTATTCCGTCAAGGCGCGCCCTCTCCTAGCTCGGGACCACCGCCATCTGCATACAAGTCCCCAGTCATATCTACCGACGAGTTAGGTCGGGACCGGGAGAAATTCTGCAGCCAGCGAAAGGCTGAAGCGCCTTCGAATGGTGGGGAACCTCAAACGTTCCTCGACAGACAAGAGAACGCCAACAGATACATACCATGTAATCGGCCCTTCGGTCGCCCCATAGCGTTGCCGCTGAGTCTCCTCCATCCCATTTTTGGGGAATATATCGATGACGCCGACAACTGCGTGCCGACGCCTGACGACGTTCAATTCCTTCTCGCATTCGTGAAGGCTATGGCGAATATCTACGAACGGGAGAGCGATCGACGGAAAACTATTCTGACCATATTTGATGACCATAAGATACCCATAAAGCCGACGATGATTGGCGATTTCACCACCGATGGCGATTTGTCAATTGGTAATTACAGATTCTTGATCGCCGAATTCAAGAATGAAATCGGGTCCAAGGGTGCTGAGCCGTTTTTTCAAGCTATCCTATATTTTCTTGAGGCCACGCGGAAACTTGCCACTCGACACCTTAATTCCGTTCTACCTTGCATAATCGTCCTCATTTTCGGTTTGTAGTTTTCTTTTAATATCGGCTTCAGTTTATCTTATACTGGATTCAGGCCCTTATGTCGCATTTGCTGGTGCTGCATGGACCGATCGTCCGGCCGTACAGATGCTGTCCCCCGCCATCCCGTGTCATTATCACGATACTGATATCAAGATGGAGGGCATGCTAGTGCGCCACCTTGGAGCTCTACGACGCGCAATTCATTCTTTAGATACCTATTATCGGGAATATATCGCCAATCCATCTTCGCCCCTGCGTAATCCAACACATCCATACCCAACCTCTTTTACATCTCGGGATGGTTCGGTAAATCGCTTCATATACCTTTTCCAGATGAAGGGTCGCAACCTATTCTTCGGCCGTATGGACGACGCCGATGGCACTGCAATCTGCATTAAATTTGTTCCTCGTTATTGCGAAGAAGGTCATGAGCTCCTTGCTGTGAAAGGCTTTGCACCGAAACTTCATGCAGTTGAACGCCTCCCCGGAGGATTGTATATGGTGGTGATGGATGACGTCGGTGAGGAGTACGTCAGCTTGTTCGACTTGATTCGCGAAAATCCGGATTTGTTATCGGGGGAGCATCTGGGTGCTCGCAACTCTCTTTCGGACAAAATCCGCCAATGTTTGC
>Ga0307509_10006894_pt1 | contig 15094 bp, 15 predicted proteins | sample 10_EM_MG_FD_202245 | JGI IMG/M metagenome (GOLD analysis project Ga0307509, IMG submission 202245) | Populus trichocarpa ectomycorrhiza microbial communities from riparian zone in the Pacific Northwest, United States - 10_EM | ecosystem: Host-associated > Plants > Roots > Unclassified | place...
AGGCGGCTGCGCTGAGCGGCGCTACTTCTTCGGCAGCCACTTCTCCCAGATGTCCTGGTTGGCGTCGAGCCACCGCTTCGCCGCCTGATCGCGGGACAGCTTCCGGACGGTCAGGTCCCGGGCCACCGAGTTCTGGTCGTCGTTGGTCCAGGAGAAGTTCTTGATCAGCTCGGCCGCGGGGGTGCCGGAGTCGACGAACTGCTTGCGCCCGATCTTGTCGAGGTCGTACGGCTGGTAGTCGCAGGCCACCGTCTTCGGGCTGGCGTCGCAGCCCGGCCGGTAGAGCGGCAGCGGGATGTGCACGAGCTTGATCTCGGACAGCAGCCACTGCGGCTCGTAGAAGTAGCCGATCAGCGGTGTCTGATCGGCCTCCGCCTTGCGGAAGGCGGCGATCAGCTTGTCCTCGCTGCCCGCGTAGACCACGTTGTAGTCGAGCTTGAGGTTCTTGAGCAGAGCCGCGTCGTTGGTCACGAACGTCGGGTCGCCGGCGAGGAACTGGCCCTTGCCGCCGGACTTCGGCGTCTTCATCATGGCGGCGTACTCGTTGAGGTTCTTCCAGTTCCGGATGTCCGGGTAGGTCTTGGCCATCCACGGCGGCACGTACCAGCCGATCACGCCCTTGTTTCCGGTCAGCCCCAGCTCGACGGCGACCTGGGCGTCGTCGATGTACTTCTTCTTCAGGTCGTCGTGACCCCAGTTCTCCAGGATGACGTCGACGCCGCCCGAGGCCAGGCCCTCCCAGGACTGGGTCTCGGTGAGGTCCTTCTCCACCACCTTGCAGCCCAACTCCTGCTTGAGCAGGTAGCTCACGACCGCGACGTTCGCCGCGTAGCCCACCCACGGGTTGACCGCGATGGTCACGTTCCCACAGGGGATCTTGGGTACGCCCGGCGGGGCGATGAGCGCCGCGGACGAGCTCGCACAGCCGGCGAGCGCCAGCACGGTCAGGGCGGCGACGGCGACCCGTAGCCGGCCCGCCGCCCGGCCGATGATCGGTGCGCGCATCCGGTTTCTTTCCTTTCCGGCAGCCTTGTTGCCTACCACGCCGAGGCCGCCCGTTCCCGGCTCAGCCGCTTGTTCAGCACTTCCTCGGTCAGCGCGACGATCACGCTCTTGACCGACTCACGGTTGCGCGCGTCGCAGTTCACCAGCGGCACATCGGGGCCTACGCCCAGCGCCTCCCGGACCTCTTCGAGGTCGAAGCGCCTCGAGCGGTCGAACGCGTTGACGCCGATGATGAACGGGATCTCGTGCTCCTCGAAGTAGTCGATGGCCGGGAAGCAGTCCTCCACGCGCCGGGTGTCCACCAGCACGATCGCCCCCAGCGCGCCGTCGACCAGGTCGTCCCAGAGGAACGCGAACCGGTCCTGCCCGGGGGTGCCGAACAGGTAGAGCAGCAAGGCGTCGTCCAAGGTGATCCGGCCGAAGTCGAGCGCCACCGTGGTGGTGGTCTTCTGGGCGACCGCCGAGGTGTCGTCGATGCCGATCGACTTCTCGGTCATCTCGGCCTCGGTCACCAGGGGTTCGATCTCGGAGATGGCGCCGACGAAGGTGGTCTTGCCGACGCCGAAACCGCCGCTGACGACGATCTTCACCGCGACCGGCGCCATCGGCCGTGCCTCGCTATAGCGCCCGGACACGATCTCTGATCCTTTCGATCAATGAGGTGGACAACTCGTCCGGCTGTTCCTCGACGCGCAGGTAGTCCTGCGTGATCAGGTCGGCGACGATGACCCGGACCACGCCGAGCGGCGCCCGCAGTGCCACCGACAGGTCGGCGACCGACATCGCCTGCTGGCACAGCTCGACGATCCGCCGGGACTCGAACCGCAGCGGGGCCGAGAGCGCGGCCGGCGCCGCCCGGAGCAGCGTCTCGATCCGCAACCCGTCCCGCAGCGGCCGGGTCCGGCCGCCGGTGAGCATGAACGGCCGGACGACCGGGTCCTCGTCCGTCGGCACCGAACTGCCCGGCCCGCGCTCGGCCGGGGCGGCCGGGCGGACGCCGGCGTACGGGAACATGGCGGGATCGGACTCCCACGACGACGGGGTCATCGCGGCAGGAATTGCCGGGACTCGGCGATCAGTGCCGGGGTGAGCAGGGTGCCGAACCGCTCCGTCAACCGCGAGATCTCGTAACCGACGAGGCCCAGGTCGCTCTCGCTGCCGGCCACCACGCCCAGGCAGCTGCCGCCGTCGATCACCGAGACGAGCAGGAATCCGCGCCGCATCTCGATCATGATGAGCTTCAGGCCGTCGAAGTCGTAGCGGCGCGAGGCGCTGCGGGCCAGGCTGGCCAGGCTCGACACGATGGCGGCCAGCTGGTCCGCCTCGGCCCGGTTCAATCCGTCGGAACTGGCGATCAGCAGCCCGTCCGACGACACCGCCACGGCATCGCGGACCCCGTCCGTCTGGTGGACGAAGTTGCCGAGCAGCCAGTTGAATTGGTGCCGGTCGGCCGACGTATCAACGCTCATGAGGACTTCTTTCGACTTTGCCGGAGGGCAGGCAAGGAATGGGTGAAGATCACGGCCGGCCGGCGTTCTCGGTGCTGCCGCGCTGCACGCCCTGGCGGAACGCGGTCAGCCGGGCCCGGATGTCCTCCGGCGAGGCGCTCACCGGCGCGGGGCGGTCCTCCGGGCGGTCGGACGCCGGGGTGGCCGGCCGGGCCGAGCCCTTGCGTGCCCCGGGATTGCGCTTGCGGAGACCGTTCGTGGTGCGCGCGGCCTCGTCCGGCATCGGCTCGAAGACCGGATCCGCCGGGGAGGCGGGCGCCGGGGCGAGCGACTCGAGCCGCCGGGGCGGCCCGGCCGGGCTGTCGTCCAGGACGACGTACTCCACCGACGTCGGCCGGACCCGGCCGTCACCGGCGGACGCCGTCACCGGCGCCGGCATCGGAGGCGGCGCCGTCATCGGCGGCGAGGCCGGTTCGGCCGGCGGCAGCCGGAGCAGCTTGGTGTCGGCGAGGTCGCTCGCCACCCGCAGCGGCCGGCCCGGCCAGGCCGGCGGGGCGACCCGCCGGCTCGGTCCCGCCTCGGCGGTGACGGCCTGGGGAGCCACCAGCATGCTGGGCGGCAGGGTGATCCGGGCGGTCACCCCGGTCACCGGTGACGGCGTCAGCCGCACGTCGATGCCCATGTCGACGGCGAGCCGGCCGACCACGTAGTGGCCGAGGAACCGGGCGGGCGCGGTGATGAAGTCGCCCTCGCCGTGCAACCGCTGGTTGGCCTGCTCCAGCTCGGCGCCGCTGAGGCCGACGCCCTGGTCGATGACGGCGATCAGGTAGCTGTCGCCCACCTGCCGGCCGTGGATCTCCACGTCCTGGTCGGGCGGCGAGAAGGCCAGGCCGTTCTCGATCAGCTCGGCCAGCATGTGCGCCAGGCCGCTGACCACCGAACCGGCCACCATGATCTCGTCCACCCGGCGCAGCGTCACCCGCCGGTATTCCTCCACCTCGGAGATCGCGGCACGGATCAGGTCGGTCACCGGGAGCGGCTCCGACCACTGCCGCGGGCTCGCCGCGCCCACCAGGACCAGCAGGCTCTCCGCGTTACGGCGCATGCGGGTGGCGAGGTGGTCGAGCTCGAACAGGTTTGCCAGCCCGGTCGGGTCGGACTCCTCCCGTTCCAGCTTGGTGATGAAGCTGAGCTGCCGGCGCAGCAGGTTCTGGTTGCGGCGGCCGAGGTTGGCCAGCGACTCGGCGCTGCTGCGCCGCAGCAAGGCCTGCTCGGTGGCGAGCGCGTACGCGGTGGCCTGCACCCGGTCGAACGCGTCGGCCACCTGCCGGACCTCGTCACTGGCCCCGCGGGCCACCCGCACCGAGGGCGGCGGGGTGTCCTCGGCGCCGGCGGTCGCCCGCCGCACCGCCTCGGGCAGCTGCTCGCCGGCCAGCCGGTTGGCCTCCTCGGCGAGGTCGGCCAGCGGGCGCGCGATCGACCGCGACGCGATCCGGGCCAGGTAGACCGAGCCGGCGAAACAGAGCACGGTCACGCCGAGCAGGGCGGCCATCCGCAGGGTGGCCCGGTCCTGCAGGGTCTGGGCGCGGGCCTGGATGACCGAGCCGAGGTGCTGTTCCAGGCGCAGCATGTCCTCCAGCACCGTGCCCTGGGCTGACCACCAGGACTGCGGGTTGACCTGCAGGTATCGTCCGTCGCCCGAGCCGAGGGCCACCCGCTCGAAGTAGGCCGCCTCCCGCGCGGAACCGGTGTCGTTCACGTAGCTCATCGCGTCCCGCGTGGTCGCGCCGGCGTACCGGCCGTACGAGGCGAGCGCCGCGTCCTTTGCCGAACGCATCGTCACGAACTGAAGGTATTCGCCGCTGCGGAAGCCGCCGGCGGAGAAGACACCGTTGAGGAAAGCGCGCTCCCGCGCGGTCGCCTCCTTGACGTCGCTGAGCGCCTCCAGGGCGGCCACGTTGCGGCGCAACTCCGCGTCGGCGGAGCTGTCCAGCCCGAAGTCGACGTTCCGCAGATCCGCGATGTGCTCGGTGAAGAACGCGAAGGTGGCCGCCCGCTCACCGGCCCCGGTGTCGGTGCCGGCCCGGACCCCGGCCAGGCCGTCCAGCCGGCGCAGCGCGGCGGCGACCCGGTCCTCCACCTGGCCGCCGCCGGCGGTCAGCTTCTCCACGGCCGCGCGCTGGTCGTCGACCCGTTTGCGGGCCGGCGCGACCTCGCCGCGGAAGCCGACGTTGCCGCCGAGCAGACCGGCGGTGAGACCGCGCTCGGTCTGCAACTCCTGCACCAGGTTCTGCACCGCGAGGTTCAGCGTGACGGCCCGGGAGGTGGCCCGCGCGGTCCGGTAGTTGCCGACTTCGATGACCGCGATGACCGCGAGCAGCGCGAGAGCCACCACGACCGGCAACGCCAGGGTGCGCGAGATCCGCCGACGGATCGTGCCGCCGGACGGTACCGCGTGCAAGGGCGCCGGTTGTGCGGCGGCTTCTTCCGGTGTGCCGGTCGCTGCGGGGAGATTACTCACCCGGCCAGCCCTTCCGGCGCGGCCGAACGTCCACGTACGGGCACGCGATCCTCTCCTCGGTAAGCGTGATGGCTCGGGCGGTCTCCACAGCGCGCCAGAACCTCGAAGGGGGTGAGCCCACGACGTGTCGGTTCTGGTGCTCGACTGAGAAAGCGCGCCGCCACGCGAATTCGGCCACCGAGGATCACATCCGGAACTGTCGCCAAAGGATCAACTGTTCAGCGGTCGTGGTCAACAGTCGAACCGGAGGATTTACCGAGGAGCAACCTTCGGCGGTGGCCGGCGAGCCCGAGTGTGAAGAGGCGCTGAACCGTGGTATCGCTCCCAGGCTATTGAGCTCTTGATATGAGAGATATCTATGTTTGCATCTTTCTATGTCGATGGTCGCTGGGCTAAGAAGTCACGAAGACCCCCCGGACCCGGCAAGGGAGCATCAGATGAGCAGCACCCTCCGCGTTTCCAGCCCGGCGTCGTCCCCGGCGCCGCACGCACGATCCCGGACCGGCCGGAACCGCCGGCGGCCAACCGCTGCCTGGCGGCTCGTGTTGTCCACCGCGGCGGCTGCCCTGGTCGCCGGCGGCCTCGTCACGGTCGCCACGGCCGGGCCGGCCCAGGCGGCGACGGTGTCGGAGCCGTTGCGCACGATGGTCGCCAACCTGCCCGTCGCCACCGAGGTCCGCACCGGATACAGCCGGGACCTGTTCAAACTCTGGATCGACGCCGACGGTGATGGCTGCAACACCCGCTACGAGGTGCTCATCGCCGAGGCCACGACCGCGCCGACCGTCGGGTCGGGTTGCAGCCTCACGGGCGGGGTCTGGTACTCGTACTACGACGGCGCGACCTGGACCGCCCCGGCCGACCTCGACATCGACCACATGGTGCCGCTGGCGGAGGCCTGGGACTCGGGCGCCCGCAACTGGACCGCGGCCCAGCGGGAGGCGTACGCCAACGACCTCGGCGACCCGCGTCCGCTCGTGGCGGTCACCGACAACGTCAACCAGTCGAAGAGCGACGCGGACCCGGCCGAGTGGATGCCGCCGCTGAGCAGCGTCTACTGCCGCTACATCACGGAGTGGACGGCCACCAAGACGCGGTGGGGCCTCAGCGTGGACAGCGCGGAGAAGACCGCGTTGACGTCGTACGCGGCGGCCTGCACCAACAGCACGGTGACCGTCACGGTGGTGCTGGGCACCGGCTCGACGGCCACCGCGACGACGACAACGTCGAGCACCGCCACCGCCACGCCCACCTCGACCGCGGGAAGCTGTACGGCGACCAACGGCACCGACGTCGACATCCCGGACGCGGGATCGCCGGTGACCAGCACGATCACCATCTCGGGTTGCTCGCACACGGCCGCGTCGAGCGCCTCGACGGTCTACGTCAACATCGTGCACACCTACCGCGGCGACCTGTCCATCTATCTGTACGCACCCGACGGCACGTACTACGTCCTGAAATCCGCCAGCACCTCGGACAGCGCGGCGAACGTCATCACGACCTACACGGCGGATCTGTCCAGCGAGACATCCAACGGGGACTGGAAGCTGAGCGTCAAGGACAACTACTCAGACGACACCGGGTACATCAACACCTGGACACTGACTGTCTGACCCCGCGACCGGAGAGGCGACGAGTAGCCGTTGCCTCTCCGGGATGGCGTCCTTCCACCTGGCCAGTCAGGTCACCCAGGTGCCACCCGTGCGGAGGCTTGGACACGGTGATCGGCGTGCTCTGCCAGTTGGCCGCGCGGCGCACGGTCGGAGCGCCCTGATCCGGACGCTCAGCCGTGCCGAACGAGCGCCGAAGACCATCGCGGCACTCTGACGGGATGCCGGCCGGCGCACCCGGCCTCGCGGCCGAGGCTATCGGTCGGTGACGGCCGGGAGGAGTTTGGCGGTGAGGTCGTGGAGGTGGGCGACGTCCTCCTCGGTGAGGTGGTCGAAGACCAGGCGGCGGACCTCGGTGACGTGGCCGGGCGCGGCGGCGCGGAGGACGGCCAGGCCGGCGTCGGTGAGTTCGGCGACCTGGCCGCGTTTGTCGCTGGGACAGGCGCTGCGCCGTACCCAGCCGCGTTGCTCCAGGGCGGTGACGGCGTGCGAGAGCCTCGTGGTCGTGGTGCCGGTCAGGCGGGCGAGGCCGGTCATCCGGATGGCCCGGCCGGGCTGGTCGCTGAGCTTGGCGAGGACCTGGTAGTACGCGAGGGGGAGACCGGCGTCCTCGCGCAGCTGCCGGTCCAGGGCGGTGGGCAGGCGCAACAGCAGCTGGGAGAAGCTCAGCCAGGTCTCCAGCTCGGTGCTGGTGAGCCAGCGCGGCTGGCCGGAGCCGGGAGCGGGTCGGGCATCGGTCACGTCCCCATCCTCCCCGCCGCCAGGAGGTGGGCGTTGGCCGCGCGGACCCGGTCGGCGAGCGCGGCGTCCTCGACGACGTCGACGCCGGCCAGGCGCAGGGTCCCGACGCCGTCGCAGTCGGCGAACAGGGCCGGCTCGCGCAGTGCCAGCACGACGCGGCCGATGCCGGCCGCCAGGATCAGGCCGGTGCAGGGGACCGGCCGGGACCGGCGGACCGTGCACGGCTCCATCGAGGTGTAGATGGTCGCGCCGGCCAGGTCGGCGCCGGGCAGGCCGGCGAGCTTGACCAGGGCCGCCTCCTCCGCGTGGTACGCCGGGTCGGTCTCGCCGGTGTAGCCGGTGGACAGCAGGACGCCGAACCGGTCGACCACCACCGCGCCCACGGCGTAGTGCGTGGGCGACGGCGGCGACAGCCGGGACAGGTCGACCGCGGCGCTCAGCCAGTGCCGGTCGACGTCGGACAGCAGGGTCGCGGGCTGCGGCAGCGTCATGGCGATCAGCCGGCCAGCGGCAGGGCGATGGTGTGATGGGTGTGGGTCACCTTGGTGGACAGGTAGCGGGCGTTGGCGCCGGACAGGTGCACCCCGGTCGGGATGCGGTCGGTCACCTCCACGCCGAGCGCGTCGAGCTGCACCGCCTTGTCGGTGTTGTTGCTCAGCAGCCGGATCCGGTCGGCGCCCAGCGCGCCCAGCATCTGCGCGGCCGGGGTGTAGTCCCGTTCGTCCTCGCCGTACCCGAGCGCGACGTTCGCCTCGTACGTGTCCAGGCCGGTGTCCTGCAACGCGTACGCGTCGAGTTTGGCGTAGAGGCCGATTCCCCGGCCCTCCTGCCGCAGGTAGAGCAGGAACCCGCCGGCCTCGGTGATCCGCTCGGCCGCCTCCCGCAGCTGCGGGCCGCAGTCGCACCGCTCGGAGCCGAACACGTCCCCGGTCAGGCACTCGCTGTGCGGCCGCACCAGTGGCCCGGCGGCGCCGCGCAGCGCCGACCGCCAGTCGCCCAGGCCCAGCGCCAGGTGCTCACGGCCGTCGGCCAGGCCGGCGAAGGTGAACACCTCGGCGGTGGTGGCGTAGCCGTCCGGGAACCGCAGCGGAACCGTCACCCGCGTGCGCACCTCCGCCGACGGGACCGTCAATGCGGGCATCTCACCGACCGTGATCGTCATGGCAACCCCCATAGGTTGTTGAAGTCTCACCAATCATCGGAGCCCGATGTTGAAACATCAACAACTTTCCGGGTGTGCTGCGTCACCGGCCCAAGGCTTCGGACGGGGGCGGCCGTGACCGCCCCCACCCTGGCTACTGGTACAGCACGGCCGCGATCTTCGGGTCGGTGATGTTGGTCTTGTCGTACCAGTAGAAACCGGTGTCGATGGTCTTCGGCACGGTCTGTCCCTTGATGACGGCGACGGCCGCCTTGACGGTCTCGTAGCCGATGCCGACCGGGTTCTGGGTGATCGCGCCGGCCATCAGGCCGCTGTTGATCGCGTCGATCTGGTCCTTGCCGGAGTCGAACCCGACGATCGTGAGCTTGCCCTGGATTCCCCGCTCCTTCACCGCGTGCACGATGCCGATCGCCGCGCCCTCGTTCGAGCCGTACATGCCCTTGAGGTCGGGGTTGGCGGCGATGATGGCCTTGGCCACGTCGGTGGCCTTCAGCGGGTCGCCCTGGTACTGGATGTCGGCGATCTTGATCTTTGGCTCGTTCTTGGCCAGGTAGTCCTTGAAGCCGTCGCGCCGCTGCACGCCGGTGACGCTGGTCTGGTCGTGCACGATCATGGCGATCTTGCCCTCGTGACCGATGGCCTCGGCCATGTGCTTGGCCGCCTCGGCCGCCGCGGCGAGGTTGTCCGTCGAGGCGGTGGTGACCGGAACGTCGCTGTCGACGCCCGAGTCGAACGCGATGACGGGGATCTTGTCGTTCTTGGCCTGCTCCATCAGCGGGCCGGCGGCCTGGCTGTCGATGGCGGCGAAGCCGACCGCGTCGGGATGCTTGTCGAGGACCGTCTGCAGCAGCTGGATCTGCTGGTCGACGTTGCCTTCCTCCTGCGCCCCCTCGAAGGTGACCTTCACGTTGAACTCCTTGGCGCCCTGCTCGGCGCCGGCCTTGACCGCCTGCCAGAACTGGTGCTTGAACCCCTTGGACACCAGCGCGATGTAGAGCTGCTTGTCACCCCCGCTGCCACCGGTCGCGGCGTCGGAGCAGGCGGCCACGGCAGCGATCGCCACCGCGCCCGGGAGGGCCAAGATCGTCCTTCTGCGCATCGTGATTCGCTCCTTGAATGAGTGGCGTTGACTGATGCGGTTTCGTTTGCCGCCGGCGGAAATTTCCCGCCGGCGGGAAAAGCCGGGCCTAGGCCCGTTTCCGGCGCAGCATGTCGACGTAGACGGCGGCGATGATGACGCAGCCGACGGCGACCGATTGCCATTCCTGCGGTACTTCCGTGACCCGAAGTCCGTTGGTGAGCACGGCGACGATGAGTGAGCCGACCACCGTGCCGGCGATGGATCCCCGGCCGCCCTGCAGCGAGGTTCCGCCGATGACGACGGCGGCGATCGCCTCGAGTTCCAGGCCGAGGCCGCCCACCGGTTGCGCGGAGCTCAATCGCGATGCGGCGAGGACGCCGGCGACGCCGACGAACAGGCCCGACACCGTGTAGATGATGATCTTCCAGCGGGCGACGTTGACGCCCGACAGCGCGGTGGCCTCCTCGTTGCTGCCGATCGAGAAGGCGTACCGGCCCAGGATGGTCTTGGCCAGGACGACGGCCGACAGCACGATCAGCACCAGGAAGATCACCACACCGAGCGGGAACCGGTGCCCGGGAATGACCGACTGGTTCATCAGCAGCTGGAAGCTGGGCTGGCTCTTGAAGTAGATGGGTTTCGTTCCGGAGATCACCAGGGCCAGGCCGGAGGCGATCAGCATCATCCCCAGGGTGGCGATGAACGGCGGCAGGCCCAGCACCGAGACGCTGAGCCCGTTGAGGAACCCGATCAGCCCGCCGAACAGCACCGCGCCCAGCACGCCGGCCCACAGCGGCCAGCCCCAGTTGGTCAGGAACACGCCGGCCATCACCCCGCACAGGGTCATTCCGGTGCCGATGGAAAGGTCGATTCCGCCGGAGACGATGACGAAGGTGGTGCCCAGGGCCAGGATGCCGGTGACGGTCGCGGCCATCAGGATGCCGATGAGGTTGCTGGGCGTGAAGAAGTACGGGCTGGCGAAGGAGAAGAACACCAGGATCGCGATCAGGCTCGCGACGGCCAGCAACTGCTGGACGGAGCCGGCCAGCCAGGCCAGTACCGGATTGCGGGCCGTGGCCGCGTTGCCGGTCGGTGCGACCGTGGAGGCGGCAGTCGGGGCAGTCGGGGTCATGAGGTCACCGTTCCTTCGGCACCGAAATGCGTCGCGAAGTGCATGATCTTTTCCGGGGTGGCGTCGGCGTTGTCCAGGACCGCGGTCAGCCGCCCGGCGCACATCACCGCGATGCGGTGCGACATCCGCAGGACCTCGGGCAGCTCGGAGGAGATCATGATGATGGCCTTGCCGTGCGCGGCCATGTCGTCGAGCAGCGCGTAGATCTCCTCCTTGGCGCCGACGTCGATCCCTCGGGTCGGCTCGTCGAAGATGAGGATGTCGCAGTCGCGTACCAGCCATTTGGCGACGACGGCCTTCTGCTGGTTGCCGCCCGACAGGTTCTGTGCCAGCTGGGCGGCGGACGGCGTGCGAATGCGGAGCTTCGACACCTGCCCGGCGGCGGCCGCACCGATCTTGCCGTCGGCGACGAAGCCGAGCCGGTTGGTGAACATCGGTAGCGACGCGAGGGCGATGTTGTCGCGGACGCTGGCCCCGAGCAGCAGCCCGTACCGTTTGCGGTCCTCGGACAGGTATCCGATGCCGGCCTTGGCCGCGTCGGCCGGGCGGGCGATGGCGACCTCGCGGCCGTGGACCGTGATCGTTCCGGCTTCCTTCCGGTCGGCGCCGACCACTGCCCGTGCTACTTCCGTTCGCCCGGCCCCCATCAGCCCGGCGAACCCGAGGATCTCCCCGCGGTGCAGGTCGAAACTGACATCGCGCAGCAAGGCCTTCGTGCCCAGGCCTCGGACGGACAACACACACTCGCCGGTACGGGTGGTGGTCGGCGGACGCTGCTGCGTGGCGACGTCGCGGCCCACCATGAGCGAGATGACCTGGGGGACGCTCGCCGACGCGGTGTCCAGGGTGTCGATGTAGTGGCCGTCGCGCAGGACGGTGATCCGGTCGCTGATCTGCGCGAGCTCGTGCATCCGGTGGGAGATGTAGATGACCCCGGTGGCGGGGGTGACGAATTGCCGGATCAGGCCGAACAGCGTGGTGACCTCGGTGTCGTTGAGCGCCGCGGTGGGCTCGTCCATGATCAGGACACGGGCGTTGAAACTCATCGCCTTGGCGATCTCGACCATCTGCTGACGGGCGACGGTCAGGTCGCCGACCAGATCGGTCGGCTCGAGCGGGAGCCCGAGGCGGGCCAGCAGTTGTCCGGTGCGCCGATTGAGCGCGCGGTCGTTGAGGACGATCCCCGCCGTCCGGGGTTCGCGGCCGATGAAGATGTTCTGCGCGACCGTGAGGTCCGCCATCAGGTTGAGTTCCTGGTGGATGATCGAGATCCCGAGTTCCTGCGCGTGCCGCGGATTCGACGGCGTGTAGGGCCGGCCGTCGAGGAGGAACTCGCCGGAGTCGGGACGGTCGATACCGGACAGCAATTTCATCAGCGTGGACTTGCCGGCCCCGTTCTCCCCGACCACGGCGTGGACCTCGCCGTGACGCAGATCAAGATCAACATCATCGAGCGCCCGTACGCCGGGGAAGCTCTTGCCGGCCCCGGTCACCCGCAGCAGCACGGTGTCGTTCACTGCCACACGCTCCCGTCCGGGTACCGGTGGGCGGCGAGGGTGTCCGGCCACATCCGCGAGGACATGCCGGGCTGCGACGGCGCCAGATAGTGGCCCGACACCACGCGTACCGGGTCGATGAAGTGCTCGTGCAGGTGGTCGACGTACTCGATGGCCCGCCCGTCGACCGAGCCGGAAACGGCCACGAAATCGAACATCGCCAGGTGCTGGACCACCTCGCACAGGCCGACGCCGCCGGCGTGCGGGCACACCGGTACCCCGAAATGGGCCGCGAGCAGCAGGATCGCCACATTCTCGGTGACCCCGCCCACCCGGCACGCGTCCAGCTGCAGCACGTCGATCGCCCCCACGGCCAGCAGCTGCTTGAACATGACCCGGTTGTGCGTGTGCTCGCCGGTGGCCACCTTCACCGGCGCCACCGCTCGCCGGATCGCCGCGTGCCCGAGGATGTCGTCCGGCGACGTCGGCTCCTCGATCCAGTAGGGATCGTGTTCGGCCAGCCGGCCGACCCAATCGATCGCCTGCTGGACATCCCAGCGCTGGTTGGCGTCGATGGCGATGCGGACGTCGGTCCCGACCGCCGCCCGTGCCAGCCGCATCCGGCGGACGTCGGCCGTCAGGTCGGATCCCACCTTGATCTTGATCTGGGTGAACCCGTCGGCGACCGCCTCCCGCGCGAGGCGTACCAGCTTCTCGTCGGTGTATCCGAGCCAGCCCGGCGTGGTGGTGTACGCGGGGTATCCGCCGCGGCGCAGTTCGGCCTCCCGGGCATCCTTGCCGGTGGACCGATCTTTGAGCAGGTCCAGCGCGGTGGACGGGGTGAGCGCGTCGGTGAGATACCGCCAGTCGACGAGGTCCACCACCTGCTCGGGGGTGTAGTCCGCCAGCAGCTTCCACACCGGCTTGCCCGCCGCCACGCCGGCGAGGTCGAACGCGGCGTTCACCAGTGCGGCGAGCGCCATGTGCGCAACGCCTTTCTCCGGCCCGAGCCAGCGCAGCTGCGAGTCGTTGACCAGGCGCCGCGAGAACTCGCCGAGGTCATCCAGGTCGATGTCGCGGCCGGTTACGTGCGGTGCGTACGCCTCGATCGCCGCGACGCAGACCTCGTTGCCGCGCCCGATCGTGAAGCAGAACCCGTGCCCGGTCGCGCCGTTGGCGGCGGTCAGCACGACGTAGGCCGCCGAGTAGTCCGGGTCGGGGTGCGTCGCGTCGGAGCCGTCGAGCTGGCGTGAGGTCGGGAACCGGACGTCGAACACGTCCAGGCCGGTGATCGTGATTTTCATCGGTAGGTGTTCCGATCAATCCGTAAGTCATCGGAGGACTTCTACGAAACATGAAGCACATACCGGTAACCTCGGCGCAACAAGGCGTTACGGATTCGTTATGATCCAGAAATTAGTCCGATGACTTTGGTGGGGTGCAGAATCGTCCCCATGCCCCAAGACGTGGCGACCTCCGCCCGCACGACCGTCACCGACCGAGCCATCGGCCGGATCAAGGAGATGATCGCCGGCGGCGAGCTCCTGCCGGGGCAGCGCCTGCCGGTCGAGAAGGACTTCGCCCTCGCCCTCGGTCTGTCGCGAAACTCGCTTCGTGAGGCGATCCGCGCGCTGACCGTGCTCGGCGTGCTGGAAGCACGGCACGGCGCCGGCGTCTATGTCACCCAGCTCGGCCCCACGGACCTGCTCGAGTCCTTCGGCGTCGTCGCCGAGGTCTCGCAAGGCGCGACACTCGTCGACCTGGTACGGGTCCGCAAGATCCTCGAACCGTCCGCCACCGCCACCGCGGCGGCCCGCATCGGCGAGGTCGACCTCGCCCGGCTGCGCGAGCAGATGGCCGCCATGGCACGCGCCGACAGCGCCGAGGAATTCGTCGAACACGACCAGGAATTCCACCGCATCATCAATACCGCGGCCGGAAACCCCGTCCTGACCGCCATCCTCGCCGGCCTGAGCAGCCGCACCCTGCGTATGCGGGTCTGGCGCGGCCGCCACCAGGACGGCGCCATACCCCGCACGCTGGAGGAACACGACCAGATCTACGAGGCGCTCGCGGCCCGCGACCCCGACGACGCCCGCATCGCCGCCGCCCTGCACATCAGCTCCGTCGAGCACTGGGTGCACCGGGTGGAAAATCCCTGACGCGGCGGTCAGGCCAGGATGACCTCGGTCTCGTCGGCGCGCAGGTACACCAGCGCGACGACGGCGGCGCTCGCCCACGCCCATCCGGCCCCGTTCTGGGGCAATCGCTTCTGGACGGTCCACTGAGCGGGCGCTGATCCGCGCACGCGATTTCCCGTACGCGGCGTGACGGAGTCTTTGCTCACTGTCGGGGTTGCGTCGATGCGTCATAGTGGCGGAAGTTTTGACGGCTGTCGATGTGGGGCGGGCAGAAGTGCCGAAAGGGGGGCCACCGGCGAAAGATTCTGCACCTTTTCCATCGACATGGTGTAACGCCCGCGTAATGAGGCGTCGCTAGCTTCCTACCCGGGCACGATCCACATATTTGGATGCCTCGAACCCACCTTGCCACACGCGACCCCCAGCGCGTCCGCCAACGAACCGGGAGTCTGATGAGTACTGCCCTCAACCAGAACCGACTGGTCCTCGCCGTCAGCGGCGGCCTGGGCCTGGATGCCGGCCCGCATGTCCTCACGACGGCCGCGCGGGCCGGTGCTCTTCCCGTATTGGACCTGGCCAGCGGCGACGCCTGGGCGCTGCGCGGGCTCGAGCAGGCCGCCCGGCACCTGCGCGGTCTAGTCGATGCCGTCGGGCTGGCCGTGCGGATCACGGCGGAGTGCGCCGTGACGCCGGCCGACCTGGCCCGCAGCGGCGGCGACGCGGTGACCGTCGTCGTGCTCGCGGCGAACGGTCG
>Ga0307509_10006895_pt1 | contig 15091 bp, 5 predicted proteins | sample 10_EM_MG_FD_202245 | JGI IMG/M metagenome (GOLD analysis project Ga0307509, IMG submission 202245) | Populus trichocarpa ectomycorrhiza microbial communities from riparian zone in the Pacific Northwest, United States - 10_EM | ecosystem: Host-associated > Plants > Roots > Unclassified | place...
GTCAACCGGTCGCGGTCGGTCGGCCACGCGGTCGAGCCGATGATCGAGAACATCTTCGCGACGTGCTCGCCGGCCTCGTCGCGGTTCTTCGGCGACGGTGCGAACAACGCCTTGAACGCGCGCGGCTTCGGCGTGTAGCGCCGGCCACCGGGCGTTGTCATGATCGTCGTCGCGGACCGCACGCGCGACGGGTGCTCGATCGCGAGGTGCTGGACGACCATGCCGCCGAGCGAGGCTCCGACGAGGTGAGCCGAGGTCCAGCCGAGATGATCCAGGAGGCCGATCACGTCGTGCGCCATGTCGGAGAGCGAGTACGGCGCGTGGACCGGCAAGCCGATCAGCGTGCGCGCGATCAGCGGCAGCGGCTTCGGCGTCGGTAGATCGAGCCGCGTCGATTCACCGATGTCGCGGTGATCGAAGCGCACGACCTGGAAGCCGGCGGCGACGAATTGCTCGCACAGCACCTCGGACCAGAAGATCCGCTGCGCACCGATGCCCATCACGAGGACGAGCGGTATGCCGCGCTCGCCGAACACGTCGTACGCGAGCTCGACCGGCGCGTCGCGACCGTCGCGCGTGCGGTACGTGTTGACGCGCGCGCGGCGCGCGGCGGGCTCGGCGACCGCCGCCATCACGAACCGCTGCCGAACGGATTCTTCGTGCACAGCGGCTTGCCGGTGGCCGGATCGTCGCTGCAGTCCTGCTCGGGCTTGTCGGGCTTGACCTCGGGCGGCAATGGCTTGACCTCGGGCGTGATCTCCGGCTTCGTCACCGGCGCGCCACTCCCACTACCGGTGCCGGCGTCGACCTTGTGGACGATCGGCGCGACTGCAGTCCCCTTCGTCAGCGCCTCGCTGAACGTGACGACCTCCTTGTCGACGCGGATCTGGACGATCTCGGTCTGGAAGCCCTTCAGCGCGATCTGGTACTGGCGCGGCTCTTTCTGGCCGGGGACCGACGTCTGGATCGGCGTCTTGCCCGGGAACGGCTTGTTCGTCGCGAGATCGATCACCGTCGCACCGTGCGGATTCGTGTCGATCGTCAACTTCACCTGATCCGGAAGCTTCACCTCGGGCGGCGGCGGCACCGGCGGCTGGGTGTGCACCGGCGTGGGCGGCGCGACCGCGATCGGCGGGGCCGGCGGACCGGCGTGCTTGCCACCGAGCGCGAACACGGCGGCGATCGCACCACCCGCAACGATCACGACCGCGCCGATGATCAGCGGCAGCTTCGAGCCCTTCCTCGGCTCGTCGACCGCGACCTCCGGCACCGACAGGTTGCCGGTCCACTGCGTCTTCACCCGTCCGGTCCCCTCGGGCGTGACCGTGGCGTTCGGCGCGCCGGAGCTCGTCGGGGTCTGGGCGCGGCGCTGGGTCGTCTGCGACGGCGACTTCACGCTCGCGGCGCGCACGGTCGGATTGCCGGTGGGAATCGGATCGCCGCAGACGTCGCGGACCGCGTTCGCGAGGTCGTCGATCGTCTGATAGCGCGCGTTGCGATCCTTCTCGAGCGCGCGATCGATCACCGCCGCGAGCTCGCGCGGCGCGCCGATCTGATCGAACACCTCGGGAGCGATCGACGGCGGCGGCTCCGTGAGGTGCATCGACAGCACGCCCATGAAGTTGTCGGCCTCGAACGGGACGCGATTCGTGACGAGCTGGAACAGGATGCAGCCCATCGCGTAGATGTCGACCCGGTGATCGACGTTCTCGCCGCGCGCCTGCTCCGGCGACATGTACTCGGGCGTGCCGAACAGCATCCCGGTCTTGGTCAGCTTGCGCCCGCCGTCCTCGCTCGCCTCGGTCAGCTTCGCGATGCCGAAGTCGAGGAGCTTGACGAAGTCGGGATCGCCGAGGAACTCGACGAGGTAGACGTTCTCGGGCTTGAGGTCGCGATGGACGATGCCCTTCGCGTGCGCCGCCGACAGCGCGCCGCAGATCTGCAGGAAGATCTTCTTCGTCCTCGACCACGGCAACAGGTGGCCGGCGACCCGCGCGCGCGCGACCTCGTCGTGGAGGTCGTGGCCCTTCAGGAGCTCCATCGCGAAGAACACCATGCCCTCCGGCGTCGCGCCGAAGTCGCTGATGTCGATCACGTTCTCGTGGCGGATTCGCGACGCGGACTTTGCCTCCTGCATGAACCGCTCGACGAGGTCCGGCTTGCGCGCGAACTCGCCGTGCAACACCTTCAGCGCGACCTGTTTCTCGAGGATGTTGTGGGTCGCGAGATAGACCGCGCCCATGCCGCCTTCGCCGAGCTTCTTCGTGATCGTGTAGCGGCCCATGAGGACCGAGTTGATCATCGGGTCGTCGTTCTGCGGCAGGTACGAGGTCTTGATCGCGGACGCCGAGCCGCCCGGATCGGTCACACCCATCGGCTCGACCGTGGTCGCGATCGGTTGCTGCCCCCCCGTGGGCCGATTCGTTCGGCTAGGCGCCTGCTGCCCTAGCTGCGTCTTCTTGTCCTCGGCCACGGACCCCCATTCTAGCACCTACTGGGGGGAGCCATCGATCCATTCCGAGGCCCGGATCATCGCCGAGCAGACGTGCTGGACGAAGTCGATCCGGACGTTGCGTTCGAGCGGACTCCCGGGCATCCCGCCGTCGGCATCACCGACGACGGCGAAGTCGTTCTCCGGCCGGATCTGCTGGCCGAGCGCGTACTGGAGTGCGGCGGCGATCTGACCGCGCAACGCCGCGTCGGGCACGCCGGCGTGTGCGGTCAAGAGATATGCGGAGATCATCGCCTCGGTGCGCGACCCAGCCGGCGTGTTGTACGGGGGCACGAACGGCGTGACGTTGTACGCGCCGGCCAGATCGTCCTCGTCGGGATGCTCGCCGACCTCGGGCTGCTGTGCGCGGAGGAACTGGCCGTACGCCGCGCAGAACTCGCGGTACTTCGCCTTCTTCACCGCGGGCCAGATCGCCTCCGCCGCGATGCAGGTCCAGTGCTCCTCGCCGAACATGAACCCGCCGACGAAGAAGTCGTACCAGTCGACCAACCAGTCGAGCGCGCGCTCGGCGGCCTGCGCGTACTTCTGCTCGCCGGTGACGACGTGCATCCGCGTGAGCGCGAGCGCCGCCTCGCCCGAATAGTAGAGGAGCTCGGCCTTGTCGTCGGGCAGCTTCGTCTTCGGATCGTAGAGGTGGCGGAACGAGCCATCCGGCCGCTGCATGAACAGGATCCACGCGGCGAGCTTGGTCGCGAGCGGCAGGTAGCGCTTGTCGCCGGTCGCGAGCTGATATTCGGCGAGCGCGACGACGACGAGCGCGGTCGATCCGAGCTGCGCGACGCCCTCCCCCTTGTCGATCACGCAATCGATCTCGGTCCCGTCGGGCAGCTTCGCCCCACAGCCGCCGTCCTTCATCAGATCGACGAGGTGCGCGAACGCGCGCTCGATCGGCTCGCGCAGCCACTCCTCTTTCGTGATCCGGTAGACCTGCGCGAGGAAGTACGTCGTGCCGCCGTGGCGCGGCATCGAGTACGCGCCGCCGTGCAGCGGATCGGTCTTGATCCCCGTCGTGAGATCGTGCTCGTAGACGTAGCGCCCGTTCGGCGCGAGGTGATTGACGAGGTAGTGCGCACCCGAGAGCGCCGCGGCGCGCAGGTTCGCGGCGCTCAGCGGCGGCGGCGCGGGGATCCCGCGATAGAGCTGGAGCGGCGGCTTGGCCTTGTCGGGATCCTCGACGAACGTGTCGGTCCGGAACCGGAACAGCTGAGACGCCGCGAGCTTGGCACCCGCGCGCGCGCCGACCATCGACGCGATCTTGTCGAGGTCGACGCCCATCGCGAAGTCGCCCATCGTGTCGCTCGGGCGCTTCGTCGACAGGAGCTTCGCCATCACGAGCTCGTGTGGCAACACGAGCGCGGTCTTGTCTTTGACCTCCGCACCGATCCCATCGATGCCCGGGTTGAGCGCGAGCAAGGTCGCGACGCCCGGGAGCGCGAGCGTTCCCATCAGCCAGTGCTGGCCACCGAGCGGGGCGTGGCCCGCGATCACGTCGACCTGGATCCGCGACGTTGCCGAGCGCCCGGTCGCGGCGTTCGTCCGGGTCTGCGGGCGCGCGCGCAGCAGCTTCGCGGCATCGTCGACCGCGGCCGCGAGGTCCACGCCGTGGCCGTCGACGCGCATGATCGTCCGGCCCTCGGACCACACGGTGACCGCCACCGCGGTCGCGTCGCGATGGACGTCGCACTTCGCCGGCTCCTGATCGAGCAGCGCCGCGCGCAGCGGGGCCATCACCCGCGCGCGCTCGCCTGGATCGAGCCGGTCCGGTGGTGGAATCCGGTACGCGCCGAAGATCACCGCGGTGAGCGCGAGGAGGACCGCGCTCGGCAGCGTCCACACCGCGACGAGCAGCCAGCGCCTAGGCATACACGCGGCGCCCGGCGCGCGACATCAGGTACTTGACCTGAACGATCGGCAACAGCGCGACCACCTCGATCACGAGGGCGACCGCGATCAACGCGCCCGATGCGACGGCCTTGCCGAACGCGCCGTAGACCCCCGCGAGGAACGCCGCCGACGCGAGCAGCCGGACGATGATGAGAAACGTCGACAAGAGGACGAGGCTGCCGCCCGCGATCGCGACCTTGCGACCGAGCGGCCGGTACTTCGGCACGAACACCGCGGCCATCCCGAGCGCCATCAGCTCGAGCCCGACCGGGAACGACCACAGGTGGATCTTCGCGCTCGTCATCCACGTCGGGACGAGCTTCACGATCACGATCGCGTAGACGATCACCGCGAGCTGATCGAGCCCCAGGTAGATGTACGGCCGGAGGTCTCTGCGCGCTGCCACCGCGCGAGCCTATCAGCTAATAGCAACCCGGGCGCGTCACGGGCGGCGGCGGCGCGCTCGACGGCATGACCTGGCGCAGGTAGTCGTACTCCTCGTCGCAGAACACGCCGGGCCCCTGCCCGCCGAGCTCGGCGCGCTCGAGGAACGGCCGGTCGCCACCGGAGTCCATCAGCCGGTTCGGCGCGTCGCCCGCATCGTGAAACCCATCGGCGTACGGGTTCGCGAGCCCGAGCGAGTGGCCGATCTCGTGCGAGAGCGTGCCGCCGATCAGGTTGCCCATCACGAACACCGCGCACGCGATCCGATCGCTGCGGCCCTCTCCGGGGCACGCCGAGCCATCGGTCAGCGGCGTCAGCCCGGCGAGGTCGTTCGCGATCACCGGCGAGCCACCCTGATCGCCGCGGAACGGATCGAACACCTGGTCGAACGTCTCGTCGGCGCCCGGGATCAACGCGCTGTACGCACCGGGGTGCTTCGAGAACCCCATCAGCGAGCGCACGAACACGCCGCCGTAACCGGGATAGCCATCCTCCTGGGTCGTCGCGTTCACGCCGCCCAGCTTGTCGTAGAGGCGGACGTTGCCGTTGTCCTTGCCGGGCGAGTTGTCGTAGCCGAACAGGCCCATGTTGTTCGGATCGACGCCGACGAGCTCGACGTTCTCGTACAGCGCGAAGTCGGTCACCGGCTGATCGCGAAACTCGATGTTGACGCCCTGGTACGCGCGATTGCACACCGCGAGGATCCGCTCGCGGATCTTCTTGTCGACGGCGCGCATCCCGAAGTCGCGCAGCTCCTCGACGTACGACGCCTGGAAGTGGAGGAACACGACCTGCTTGACCGGCGCGATGTCGAACGTGATCGGCATGCCGACGCCGCGCACGGTGTCGCTGCCGTAGCTGACGATCGGTGTGAGCGACCCGGTGAAGTGGCCGGTGTCGTGGAACAGATCGAGCGCGTGGCCGAGCGTGTCGTCGGTGTTGACGACGTAGCGCACGAGCTTGCCCTCGACCCACTCGGGGATCAGCACCATCAGGACCTGTGCCGGGTTGCCGCCGGTCTTGTTGAACGTGCCCGCCAGCTCGATCTGGGTGACCGCACTCGCCTCGCCGCCGACGAAGCCGCCGCCGTGGACGAACACGTACTGACCGAGCGATGCCGCCGGCGGATCGACCGAGAACACCTGCGACGTCACGAGCGTGTACGCGACCTGCTTCGGGGTCGCCGAGGCCTCCGGCTGGGCCGTCTGCTTGTTGACGATCTGGACCTGACCGAGGAACTGCCCCGGCTTGATGCCCGCGATCTTCGGCGAGAACGGGAACTCCGCCTTCGCGCGCGATAGCTCCTCGAGCGGCAGCATCGCCACGTCCTGCGCCGGCACCGGCTGACACGTCCCGCCCGAGTCGGGCTGGAAGCAACCGGTGATCCGCGCGATCGTCGTGCCCTCGTCGCCACCGAGCAGGAAGCCGTCGCCGTCGACCTCGATCTGGTCGTTCACGAAATGGACGCCATCCGTCACGCTCGTGATCGTCGGCGTGAGCTTGTTGCGGAAGCTCAACTTCAGATCGAGCGGCTGACTCGCGTACGTGTTGCCGTCGCTGGTCGCGACCACCTCGATCGTCGCGCTTCCGTCGAAGTCGACGTCGCCGCCGATCTCGTCGAGGTTACCGCCGGTGATCGCGACGGTCATCGCGCCGAAGTCGACGAACTTCGCCGACCACTGGACGTCGACGTCGTTGCCGCCGGCATTTCCTTGGCCGCCGGCGCTGCCGACGAGGTGCAGCGTGGTCGCGCCCCACTGGTCGTCGACGAACGAGTCGCCGGCGATCGCGATCTTGGTCCCGGGGATCACGGTGCCCGGCTTCACCGAGGTCAGCGCGAGCGCTTCGAGGCCAGGATCGGGGGCGGTCGACGTCGCGCAGCCCGCGGCGACGACGGCGGCTGCAAGCCAGGGTCGCATGTCACATGATCCCGAGTGCGAGGCCGTACGAGTTCGTCGCCCCGTTGAACCCGCGGATCACGACGTCGTACTCGCAGCCCGCGTCGCAGGTCGATGGAGCGGTGAACACGGCGTGCTCGTTCGACGACGCGCCTTGACCGTGATCCACGGAGCACGACGACACGTTCGCGATGTCGCACGGCCACAGGTCGAATGCGCCGTTCTCGTACAGGTGGACGTCGAGGTCGCCCGACGAGTCCGACTGGGTGAACGTCAGGTCGATCGTGAGCTGCTCGCCCGAGTACAGCGTGGTCTTGTACCAGTCGTCGTCGTTCGGGCAGATCTTGTTACCGGTCGAGCTGTACGTCGGGTACGCGGTCGCGCGCGCCTGGCTGAACGTGTCGTCGTCCTCGTGCGAGTCGTCGACGCACGACGTGTTGCAGGTCTCGGCGTGGGTGTCGTACGACATGAGGTACTCGCTGCGCGCGTGGCCGTAGCCGTTGACCTTCACGTAGTAGGTCGCGGCCGGGAGGCAGGTGTTGATCTCCTCGTCCGGCGTGTAGCTCGTCGACGCGCTCACCACCGTGCCGTCCGAGTGATAGAGGTGGAGGTCGAGGTCGGTCGCACCGTCGCCGGAGACCTGGAGGTCGACGCGCTGGCTCGACGACAGCACGATCTTGTACCAGTCGTCGTTCATCCGGTACGCGTCGGTCGTGCTCGGGCAGCTGACGAGGTCGTAGAGGTCCGGCGACATCACCGGGTTGTGCGACGCGGCCGAGCGGTCGTCGTTCGCTTCCCAGGTGTCGTCGTCGCACACGCCGGTCGGCGCCGTGCACGTCCCGCTCTGCGGCACGCACTGGAGGCCCTGCGCGCCGTCGACCGAGTAGATGTTTCCGGCCGAGCAGCTGTAGCCCGTCGGGCAGCCGCCGCCGCACGCCTGGAGGCAGTACGAGTCGCCCATCGAGCCGACGTAGACGCACTCGTTGCCGGTGCCGCACTGCGAGTCCGCCGAGCACGCCTGGCAGATGCCGGTCGTCGCCGAGCCGCCCGCGGTGACGACCATCGAGTAGACCTGCGACTGCGTCGTGTGATCGCAGCTGCCCATCGAATCGTCGTCGTCATCGGCGACGATCACGTAGTACAGCGTCGCGGTCTGGCCCGCCGTCGCCGACGCCACGGGGTTCGGGACCTGCGCGGTGTACTGCCCGTTCTTGTTGTCGCCCGACGACCGCGTCATCGACAGCTGCGTCATGTGGCTGAGGTCGGGCGTCGCGCCCGGGTTCGTCGTCGAGTAGTAAAACAGCGGCGCGTCCTTGAGGCCCTTGTCGTCGGTGATCGTCGACATCGGGGTGAGATCGAGGCGCGTGGTCTGGTTCGCCGGGGTGTGGGCGATCGAGGGTGCCGCTCCCGGGCAGCTCGTCCCGCCGCTCGTGCCGCGGAGCACGACGAGGTAGTTCTTCACGGTCTTCGGATTGTCGGAGTCGTCGGCCGAGAGCACGAGCGTGTAGCGCTCCTCGCTCTCCTGCGCCTTGGTCGGGCACCACTTCCAGTGCGCGCTCTGCCCGTCGCCGTTCGTGAGCGTCGCACCGTCGATGATCGGCGCCTCCTGCGCGATCGTGATCTGCGGCGTGTCCTGGTCCTCGATCACGATGTCGAGCTCGACGCAGTTCGCGTGCGCGAGGTCGATCGTGGTCCCCGTGCCGAGCGGCTGGCGGAACACCGGCGCGGTCGCCGAGCCGATCGCCGACTTGACGTCGATCGTGATCGTCACCGTCGCGGTCGCGTCGCCGTTGGACACCGTGAAGTCGAACGGGTGCTGGCCGACGTCCGCGGCGAGCGGGGTCCAGCGAAACACGCCCGCGCCACTCGGGGACACCGTCACCTGGGCGTGGCCGTCGAGGTCGTCGAGGTCCGCCGCATGGTAGCCGTAGGTCAGCTTGCCGCCGTCGGTCGACGACCCGTTGAGGTCGATCTTGAGCTCGGTCCCGACCTGCGCGACCTGATCGCCCAGACCATCCAGCTCCGGAGGGGTCCCGGCCGCGCAGGCTACTAGAGTAGCCAGCGAAGCGAGACTGGTCAGGGTCCAAAGACCTTGGCGCGTGGTGAGTTTAGCTAAGCGCATGACGTCCTTCCGGGGCAGATCCGATGGCTGTCGGATGCCGGGTCCTACAGCAACCGTCGGGCCACAGCGCGGCGCGCCAGATCGGCCAGTCAGAGGCAGTCAGATCGACGTAAGTGGCTTAGCGAGTGACCGCGGCGTGATCTTCGCCAAGTGCGAAGCTGATCAGACCCTGGGCTACTGGATCGGCCAGGAAGCTCGGGACGTCGGTGCCTGCCGACGCCGCCAGGATGCCCAGGCCGGCCAGGATCGATCCCGACGCGACGAGCCCGGCGCGCAGCCCTGTCACCCGTAGGTCTCGGTACAGCTGCTCGTGCCGGAAGTGCGGCGCGTCGACGGCGAGCGCGTGCGGCCGCAGCTCGCTGGAGAGGCCCGACGGGATCAGCCGGCGGAGCTTCTGCATCTGGGTCGCGATCGCGGCCTCGTCGAGACCTTCCTGCGGAAACTCGGGTTGGAACTGACGGAGCAGCGCGACGACGAGCACGCCGAGATCCTTCTCGCCGAGCCGCGCCGGGATCGCGAGCGCGGCCTGCGCGAGCTTCAAGGCGGCACCGGCGGCGAACCGGATCCGGGTCGGATCGCTCTTCGCGATCTCGCCGCCGATCACGAGCGACACCGGCGACGACGGCTCGGCGACCATCGCGTACGGCTGGCGCGCCGAAACGTAGACGTCGATCTCGCCGAAGCCGAGACCACTCGCGACGTCCTGCGCGTGCGCCGCGACCGGCGAGTCTTTCGCGCGCAGGCGATCGCCGCGACCGACACCGTAGGACGCTCGCAGGTCGACACCGACGTGCTTCGCGAGGCGATCTCCGAGCAGCGTGAACAGCGTCCGCAGCTCGGGCTGGACCGTGCGCGGGAACAGCACCTCGTCCGCGTCGGGGCGGACCAGCGGGGCCAGATCGATCCGCCGAGCCTCGGCGAGGAGCAACCGCTCGGGCTCGCCACCGGCGCCGAGCAAGGTCGCGAGCTCCGCGGCCGCGCGGGCGATCGGGATCGATCCGTCGACACCGGCCGCGGCGCGAGCGGCCATCGCGCGCGAGATCACGCGATACGCGACGCCGTCCTTGGGATCGTTCGCGACGCGCACGCGCATCGTGCCGGCGACCCGGTTGAGGTGAACGCGCACCGACGTCATGTCGCCGGACTCGCGATAGAACTCGACCAGCTTCTGGAGGGCTTCGTCGTTGGTCGGCGCGCCGTCGAGCGCGAGGTTGAGCGCGCGCTCGGCCCGCTTCGCGTCCCCGAACCCGAGCTTGAAGATCTTCGCGACGCGGTGGAGGTGCTGCGCGCGCTTCTCCGGATCGTCGGTCGCCTTGACCAGACGCTCGCATGCGCCGAGCGCGAGCTTCCACTCGCCGGCCTGGGTCGCGAGGTCCGCCAACCGGACGAGCGTGTTCTCGTCGTCGGGCTGGTAACTGAGCGCGCGCTGGAACGCCTTCAACGCCATGCCCGGATCGCTCAGCCGATCCGCGTAGAGCAGACCGAGGCGATACAGGAGCGTCATCAGGATCTTCGGATCGTGCTCGAGCCGGGCGCGCGCCATCAGCGCGTCTGCGGCCTCCTGCCAGTTACCCTGCTCCCACGCGATGTCCGCGATCGCGGCATGCGAGCGCAGGTCGTTCGCGTCGTCGACGAGGATCTCGCGATAGTGCCGCTTCGCGGTCTCGCGATCGTCGAGGAAGTTGCGGTGCAGCTCCGCGACCGCGCGGTGGAGCTCGCGCCGGATCCGGTCATCCGACTCGAACTCGAGGCGCTTCGCGAGCACGATCGCGAGCTCGTCGTGGTTCGCGTCCTCCTCGAGGAGGATCCGCAGGCGCAGGAACGAGTCCTTGTGGCTCGGATCGGCGTCGAGCGCGCGGCGGAACGCGGCCATCGCCTGCCCGCCCTCGAGCGCCTTGTCCATCAGCACGACGCCCGCGAAGTGATGCAGCCGCGCCTTCGCATCGGGCTCGCTCGCCGCGGTGCCCTGGCGCGTGGCGGCCTGGGCGACGTCGATCCAGAGCTGGCCCTTCAGCGCGGCGTTGCGCCAGCCCTCGAGCGCCGGCACGTGACCGGGCTGGACCTCGTCGGCCTTGCCGAACTTCTGGACCGCGGCGTCGATCTGCCCGATCTCCGCGAAGGTCTCGCCGGCGCGCGTGTAGAACGTCGCCTGGGTTCGCGCGTCGCCGTCGAAGTAGGTCGCGATCTGCTCCTCGAGCGCTGCGAGCTCGGCCGAACCACCCGCGCGCCGGACGATCGACTCGAGGTGGAGGAGCGCGAGCCGGTGCTTCGGATCTGCCGCGAGCGCGCCGCGATACAGCTCGGTCAGCTCGACGTCGGGCCGCTGGTCGCGATCCGCGAGGCCCGCGCTGTCCATGATCAGCGCCGCGCGGTCGCGCGTGCTGTCGGCGGCGAGCTGCTCGACCTCCTGCTTGCGGAGGCGGAGGAGCTCGGCGATCTGGTCGGTCACCGCGTACTCGCGCTCGAGCCGGTGCATGAGATCGATCCGGCCCGGATCGGCCTGCGACGCACTCTCGAGCGCGATCTGCGCCGCGCCCGCGTCGTCGCGCATCTCGAGGTCGATGTGTGCGAGGAGCTCGTAGGCGTCCGCCTTCGCGGCATGGTCGCCGGCCGTCTCGGCGGTCTTCAGCTGCTCGAGGGCGAGCGCGGTGAGCGGACCGGGCTCTCGGATCTGGTTCGCGAGGCGAATCAACGGCAGCGTCGCGAGCGGATCGCCGGGCCTGAGCTCGAGCGCGCGCTGGTAGAGCGCGAGCGCACCGGCGCCGTCGTTGTGCGCGGCCGCGAGGTCGCCGTCGCGAACGATCCGCGCGAACGCGTCGCGACTCGCCGCGGCGTTGGCCGCGATCGGGACGTTCGAGCGCGCGATGCTCGGGCGATCGCCGGAGCGCCGGCGCGCGGCCGCGAGCAGGTCGGAGATGATGCCGACCGACGGGAACGCCTGCTCGACCTGGCCGAGGAGATTCGTCGCGCGGGCGGCGTCGCCACCGTCGAGTGCGAGCTGGGCCGCGCGCAGGCGCAGCGCCCCGGCCTCGCTCGTCTGGCCGAGGGTGTTCGCTCGTTCCTCGAGCGCGGCGGCGGCATCGCCGAGCTCTTTGCCGCGCGCCGCGGCGAGCACCCGCCACGCGGTGCGACGCGGATCATCGAGGCCCGCGCCTGCCTCGCGCAGGATCGGCTCCGCGGCGTCGACCTGCTCCGGCGGACCGGCGAGGATCGCGCGCGCGCGGCGCAGCGCGAGCGACGCGGCGGCCCACGGGGATTGCTCGGCCTGCTGCGCGCGCTGGAGGACCGCGTTGAGCACGTCGCGTTCGCCGAGCCGCTGCGCGAGCACGATCGCCGCGGCGTGCGCGGCCGGCGAGTTGCCGCGCGCACCCTCGAGCACCAGCTCCCACGCCTGGAGCGCGGCGGCGGTGGTCCGGTGAAGATCCTCGGCGTCTACCCCGGGGGCCGGAGTGAATCCGGCCCCCTCCATGCTCGGGGGCTCGACCGCGGCGGCCGCGCCGACCGCCTCTTCCCACGCGAGCGCGCTGCGCAGCTGGGCGACGTCGCGATCGAGCCGGTCACCCGGATCGGCGGCGAGCTCGGCGAGGAGCTTCGCGCGCTCGCTCCACCGCCCCGCGGCGGCGAGCGCCTCCGCGAGCGCCTCGGTGAGCGCGAGCGAGTCGGGACGATCGCCGTGACCCTTGTGAAGGTGGTCGATCGCGGCGTCGAGCTGGCCCTGGCCGATCAGCTGGAACGCGGCGCGCAACCGGGCGCGCTCGCGCTCGCCGTCGGCGGCGACCTCGAGATCGACGTCGATCGCGAGCTGGGTCGCCTCGGCCGCGACGTGCGCGGTGCGCAGCTGCTGGGCCGCGTAGTCGTCGCCCGGATCGTGCTGGATCGCGGCGCGCCACAGCTCCGCACCGCGGCCCGGATCGAGCTCGGCCGCGCGCGCCGCGGCGTAGGACCGCTCGGTCGGCGTCGCGGTGGCGCTCGCGGCCCACGCGGCGAACGCGGCGCCGGCGACGATTGGATCGTTGCCCGCGCTCGCAGTCTCGGCGCCGACGCGCAGCACGAGTGGATCGGACGGCATCACGGCGGTCGCGAGCTGTGCGGCAGACAGCGCGGTCGGCCCGCCGTCCCAATGCTGCGCGCGCACGGCCAGCGCGGCGGCGGTGGTCGGATCGGTCGCGTCGAGGTGGCCCGCGAGATCGAGCAGCGCGCTCGCCGCGGCAGCACCGTCGTTGCGGCCGACGGCCTGACGGATCGCGCCGAGCCGCGCGCCGAGCGAAGCGGGATCCGATTCGGCGGCGGCGGCGAACCAGGTCGCGGCCGCGGCGGCGTCGTGCTGGTGCGCCGCGAGCACGCCGCGAGCGGACTGGACCGCGGCGCGGAGCTCGTTGTCGCTGACCGCGTGGGCGAGTTGCTCGAGCGCGCCGCCGAACTCGTCGGCGCGACCGTCGAGGAACGCGAGCTCGAGCTGGGCGAGCAACGCACGCACGTCGGACGGCGCGGTGTCGAGTAGCTCGCCGACCGCGACGCGGCTGAGGTCGTACTCGCCCGACGCCAGCAAGAGGTCGACGCGGTAGTGCGCGAGCGGACGACGCTCGAGCGCACCGGCGACCGCGAGCTCGGCGTCGAGCTGACGGGTCGCTTCGATCAGGTCGCTGCTCGAGCGCGCGATCCGGCGCAGGCCACGCAGCGCGGCCGTCGCGCGTGGATCGGCGAGCAACGCGGCGTCGTAGTGGGCGCGCGCGCGATCGACCTCGCCGAGGCGCTCGCACAGCCGGCCCGCCTCGATGCGCAGCGTGGCGGAGGCTCCGCTCTCGTCGACGGTCGCGAGCTCGCGCTCGTAGATCTCGAGCGTGCGCGCCGAGTCCTCGTCGAGCTGGCTCGACGGCAGCGGCTGGACCTGCTCGGGGAACTGGATCGCGTCGAGATCGATCGTCGGCTCGTGCTCGGCCGCTTCGTCGCCGATCGGCAGCGGCGTGTGCAGCCGCGCGTGCTTGCGCGGCACCGCCGACACGCCGTCGAGCGTCTCGAACTGGCCATCGTCGAGACCGGGGGAGCTGCGCCGCGGCGGCGGGCGCGAGGGGCCGGGACGCGCGACCGCCCCGACAGCGCCGAGCCCGTAGAGCGTGCGCGTCGGATCGTTGGTCTCCATCTGGACCGGCGGCGCCTGCTCCGACGACGACGCGAGGCCCTCGCCGAAATCGATGTCCTCGTCGTCGTCGACCGAGACATCGATCCGCGTCGACGTGCCGGCGTCGTCACTGTCGTCGGCGTCCAGCACGTCGTCGACCGACATGTTGAGCGTCGCGTTCGGATCGCGATGCGCGTCGGCATCGTCGATGTCGTCGAGCGCGGCATCGAGGCCCGGCGGCGACGTCACGATCTGGACGACGTCGTGCCCGGCCGGCGGCGTGTGCGGCTGGCGCCGCGGGATCATGTCGCCGAGCCCGAGCCCGAGCTCGTCCTCGGCGCCGACCGCGGCGGCGACGTCGGAGAAGTCGTCCTCGGCCGCGGGTTCGATCGGGATGCTCTCCGACACCTCGATCACCGGATCGGACTCGCGCTTGACGTCGACCGGTTGCCGCGTCGTGCGCTCGGGCCGCCGCACGACGTGCGCGGCGGTGCGGCGCGGCGCCGCGCCCTCGGCCGGCGGTGGCGTCGGCTCGGGCTGGTCGGTCGAGTCCGCACCGATCTCGATGTCGGCGTAGTCGTCGTCGTCGACGATCGCGGGCGGCGGCTGCACGGCGAACGGCGGCGGTGCGGTCGGCGCTTTCGACCGCGCGTCGGCGCGATGCGACTCCATCTCGTCGAGGTCGGCGACCCGCGTGTTCTCGGCGAACGGCGAGTCCTCCTGGACCGGCGACGGTTGCGGCGCGTAGTTCGCGAGCGGCACCGCGACGGGCGTCGCGCGACGGATGATCGCGGGACCGGTCCGCTTCGGCGGTGGCGCCGGGGGGAGCGGGCGCGAGGGCCGCGGCGGCGGCGCCGGCTCGTCGATCGAGAGCTCGTCGTCGGGCGCGGGCGTCACGTTCGGGCGCGACGCCGAGGTGTAGACGTCCTCGACGTCCTCCTCCTCGCGGACCGAGACGACGCTCGTCGCCGGATCGTCGACCTCGTCGTAGCCGTCGTCTGTCGACGGCCGCTTCGCCGCGCCGAGGAAGTCGCCGAGCGCGCTCGGGGCGCCCCGCGCGCCGAGGTCCGAGAAGTCGGTCTCCCGCGGATCGGCGTCGGCGGTGTCCTTCG
>Ga0307509_10006896_pt1 | contig 15090 bp, 11 predicted proteins | sample 10_EM_MG_FD_202245 | JGI IMG/M metagenome (GOLD analysis project Ga0307509, IMG submission 202245) | Populus trichocarpa ectomycorrhiza microbial communities from riparian zone in the Pacific Northwest, United States - 10_EM | ecosystem: Host-associated > Plants > Roots > Unclassified | place...
ATGCAAATGGTAAGCAAGACTCCATGCCGACGAAGATGGATCGTAACCAATGGACTGATGTGTGGGAGCACCGTCAGGTAATTTCATGGTGTTGCGATTCGGAAGTCGAAGTGAGATAACAGAATTGACAGGGTCAAATGGTGTTCGCACCTTTTAAGAAAAAGCTGGAATTGTTAGCAAGTACTTAGTTAGTATGTGAACTAGATGTAGCCCGCGACCACCCAGACGCGGCATATCAATATCGAGGCGCCTCCCGAGCTATTTTAACATTATCAAGCAACGGAGAAGAGATCTTATCAATATAAGTTTTTACGCTAGAAAAATCTTTATCATTCTACCTACCTCTACCTTGAATCATTGAGCCTTCCTAGACAATCTCCGTCTACGATAAGATTATCGGCCTGAGTTATCTCGCAAGACTTTGAGATAGGCTCCCGCCTAACAGATGGTGGCCTGAACATGCTATTAAACTTGGGCGGGTTTTGCCAACACCCCCCTCAGGCCCCAGTGTTGGGACAGCGCATCATAGGCAGACGGCTACATAGTTGCTCATTTACTAGTAAAAAGAGGTCATTGGAGCACCTACTGTAACACCATATAATTCGTCGCCATCCGTCCGAATGAATGTCGTTCGCAGGATATATAAGGGGAGCATGGGTAACCGCCAAATATGGGGTTGCACATAAATGGTTCCTCCAGCACCTAGGAGGCTATCTTTGCCTATGGGTAGTCTGGTAGTCTTCCGAGAGGTACTTAGGCAGTCCTAGAAGGCTAGGGTGCTTTCGGTACTATTATCTTACTAGTCAGCCGGAACCTTCCCCCCTTGATTTGTAGTATTACTCTGGGTTTTCAGTGCAGTCTAGAGGTATGAGTCTTGTCACAGTAGAGTATGTCCTGAGAGGCGGGCTATGGGTAGCTCGCATTGAGCCAACCATCAGTTACATCTCACCGGGGGAGCTTGCATGTCTAATGATCATATTGAGTAGTCATGTAGATTAAAGAATGGACTGCATAGCTTGTATAGATGAAACTACCACTGGGCCAGTGAGTCCACCACCTAGGTATTGACTCCGGTTGTTGTCATAACAGTTAGCCACTGGTATGGCTTTGATAGGAAGAGTTTTGCTACCTGCGGTTATATTGGAGATGCATTGCAGAAACTCATACCCTATTAACGGAGCTAATCGTACCCGAGTTGGTCTGATACTTCTAGCAGGATAATTCTTGATGGAGTGTAGTCCTCGGACAGCCCTGATCAGGTCAGGGTACTTGCACAAGGTCTCAGTAGTGGTGAATGTCAAAGGCTTAAATCTGATATCTACTTAAGTTTAAGCATTTGGCATTCTACTTCGATAACCAACTTTTCTCACAAGAACTTATTGAGTGAAGCTTTCAGCTTAATGATATTAAGTTTTACCGTTTTGATTCTTCTGAATTATATATTATTTATCCTTATCTTCTACTTTGAGTCTTCGGTGCGGTGGCAACCTTAGAGTTCACCTCTCTATAGGGTGCTCCTGTTATAAAGACTTTCAGATGTTGAGGGTAATAGCTCCGAAAATGAGAAGAGAAATAAATGTGTGACTCAAGGTCTGAGCACTCAGGATATCACAATTGAGCTATATTTGTTATATTTTAGTAGCATTTGAGCTATTGTTCTTATATTTTTAATAGATTACAATATAGTAAGTTCTCTTGCAGGCTTTGTAATAGAAAATAGTCTATATCCTGGAAATTATATAAGCATAGTTAGGTAATGCTTATTTAATATTCTAGTCAAGGAGATATTTATTTATAGTTGATTTATTGCTGCTAGTTTAGAACTGAAAGGTAAACTCAAATTATAATTCAAAAGTTATCCGATTATAAAAGATAATCTGCTATTTAATGACTCAAGCCTTTCCAATAGTGCTATGCCTTTTACAATTTATATTGTAGTAGAAATTTATAACTCTCAAAAGTTCAGCTAATGTGTAATGTCAAAGAACTCATCCTTTTTTACTAATTTACCTATTTTTTCACACTTTGTACAGCCACTAGACAAAAGTCTTTGTGAAAGATTTGTCAGATATTTGTCAGCACACCACATCAAATCCTCATTCCACACTATTGTACTGTAGAATTGTGTTACCACTACACCTATCCACATACACTCATATCCTCATATTGTTTTTATTTACCAGCTGAATGCCCGGTGACACCCCTTGCATCCTTGCCTAATATTGCCGTTCGCCTCCGAGTCCCCTTTTCCTATTAATCATGGTCAATAAATCAACCAAGAAGTGTTACGCTTCTCCAAAGAAAAAAGTCAAAACTGCATGGAAGGAGATGACAGATACTGAGAAAAGGATGATAATTGCCTTCTTCTACTACCTTGAAAGTATTATTCAGGTGGCAAGAATTATTGGTTGGCCCTGGTCTACAGTAAAAAGCTTTTTGGCCCAAGCCTGTGAACGCATATCAATTGACAATCTACCACAGTTCAGTCGCCCTCCTGTACTCAGCTGTCAGCAGTGTGAAACCATCATCCATGCAGCTGAGTCCAATCACTAATTGACAAGTACTGACTTCCAGGACAAGTATGCACCTGGTGTATCTCTGGTTACTGGTATTACACATCCTGTAGAGTGATATCTCATCACCCCTATGCTAATTAATGTGATAGTTGACAGGGTACTGAGAGAGGCAAATCTTAAAAAATGGATAGCCAAATCAAGACCAAGATTAAAGCCAGAACACTTTACAAAGAGATTGAAATAGGCTATAGTGAATAAGAACTGGACTGCTGAGGATTTTGAGGGAGTGATTTGGAGTGATGAGTGCAGTGTGGAGAAGTCTAAAGACCCCAGAGAGCAGTGGGCTTTTAGAGAACCTGGAGAAAAATGGCTGGAGGATTGTGTTCATCCAAAGGAGAAGAATAAAGGAGTGTGGCTTATAGTATAGGGTTGCTTCTGAGGCAAGTATAAGGGACCTCTGATACCAATTACTAGGACTATTACCAAAACCAGGTATATCAGACTTCTTAGAAGACATCTGTTTCCTGTCCTTGATCAAATGATTTCTTTTGGTCTTCAAAATATTCTGTTTTAGCAAGACAATGCTCCAGTCCATAAAGCATATAGTGTTATAGATTAGTTGGAAACCTACAATATTAAGGTGGAGGAGCATTCTCCTTATTCACCAGACCTTAATCCAATTGAGCATGTATAGGTTGAACTGAAAAAGCGATTGTATCAGCAGTACCCTAGAATTATTGATACCCCTGGTGGCAAGAAGGCTGTTAATAAGAAGCTGGCTGTGAGTCTACCTTTGGTTTGGGAGACAATTCCTGAGGAGTTTTTTGAGAATTTATAGAAGTCAATGCCTAACAGAGTGGCAGCTGTTTTAGAAGTAAAGGGAGGTTATACCAAGTATTAGTAGGGCTGTTTATTTCTTTTATTTGTAAGATGTATCTAATTATTTTTTATTTTTTATTTATAAAGTTAAGGTTGTTTGTTGACTTGATCATGGATACACTCATTCGCGCGAGTGTCGTGTTGACATGCCTGTTGACATGCCCATTAACATGAACGGCAACCCTACTACCCCACCTCACAGACCCTCAGTGGCGCCATATACTAATTAAACATATCTGAATCACGAAGACTTTTGTCTAGTGGCTGTATATACTTTATTTGATTTATCATACCTTTACAATCCTATATTCAAGCTTGAATAGCAAGTACCAACCTTGATCCTGTTTCTAATACTATACTCTTTACTTCTATATCAATTCTTGATTAAAGCAATATACACTTATATGTAATTTGATTGAAATTTGCAAGTAATAGAGTAAATTGTGAAACTGAGACAGAATATTGTAAAATTGGCCACTATAGGACTGTTTCTTTGGTCTATGGATTAGGAATGTATGACATGGTAATAAGCAAGTAATTTATAGTGAATAGTAAACTAGAACTTGTGAGATCTGCAATTGAACTAGTTATATTGTAATCTATTAAAAATATAAGAACAACAGCTCAAATGCTACTAAAATATAACAAATCTAGCTCAATTGTGATATCTTGAGTGCTTAGACCTTGAGTCACACCTTTATTTCTCTTCTTATCTTCGGAGCTATCCCCCTCAACATCTGAAAGTCTTACTAACATTTCTCTAGTTTTACCATTAAATTGACCCTCTGACTGACTATTTCAGTACACTTCTGACTTTAATAGCTGACAAAAATTATTTCCTATATGAGTTCTACCAATAGGAGATTGTTGACATCCACTATGGAAATAGTTCTGAATACTCCTATATCCTAGTTTGTTCCTTCTTCTTTCTTGTAGTTTTAAGTACTTTTCGCACTTTCTTCTGATTTTACTCAGCAGGGGATATTATTTTTTTACTTTTCAGGCATGAACTAGCTCTCCTATCATTTCTCAATTGATATCATCTTGTTTGGTCCAATTTGGTTAAGAATTGGTTGAGTTGTTACATTTTTTAGTTGGGGTTATCATGGTTGCCATGTGTGACACATCCCGGTGCTGTGACACTTCCCGGTGTTGGACGTTAGTACCGGGTTTTTCGCATCGCTCTTGAATGATCGAGCGACATAGGGAAACAATATATGATAGACTGTCAATAACCAGTTTCTAGGGGGCACTAGTGGACGCAGAGAATGTATTCCTGAAAGCCGTGTTCTTTTTGGGAGGTTCTCTTTTTTTTGATAAAAAAAAAGTTGCTTAACCATTCAGGAAAGCTCTCGGGTGTCTGATTTTTGTATGGATATTTTGGCGGAAATTCCAGGAATGCAGACTATTCGACCTCAGACCCGGCGTCGGCCCACGACTGCCCTTGCTGAATCATAAGCTGGCTTATGATTCCCGGAACTGTGTTCCAGTAGGAAGGGGGTGCGTTTATAACTTGTGAGATATTGATTAAACAGTTGTGCTCGTATAACCCACCTCCTAGCCCTTGCTCTAGATCATCGAGCAGAAACTTGTGATAGGAATCGGACCTGATATTCATTTCTCCAGTACCATGCCCGCCGGCGTGGAAGGAGGCCTTGGGAGGACTACCCTATTATCACTGCACTTCCTGAAACTCGTGATGGTATTGTACGTTCAGCCCTGTTTCATTGCGCTTTACCTCAAAATACCTCAGTGAGTGAGATATCCCGGGTTGGACGAGAGAAAAAGGACACAACTATCCCGACCTTGCAATTTTCCGATTCCAATTTGATGTCGTGGCTATCGCGGGCCCCGTTTTCCCGCACAGCGCTTGTTTTTTTAGAGAGGTGCACGGTAGTCTCAGCCGACTAAGGGGATATCGCTGGGTGAGTGCTTCGGCACGATTCACAGGATATGTTTGATGAAAACAGATGATAGTTGGTTGGGCATTGGATCATATGCGTCTAATAACAAAGCTTAGATACAGTGGGGGTCGCCCCCAGGCTTGATAATACCCACTCACCTTCGCGTTTCCATAAAATTACTAGCTTACGAGAAATAAAGTGTTTCATGAAACAAGTACTCAACCCCTCACGATACGTCCACACCACCAGGCACTTGGGTCATACAGTCAAACGTCCCCAATCGTTACCTCCTAGCCCTATATTAGATTCCACCCACGTATCCCATGCGCACAATACCGTATCTCGCAACAAGAGCCAATCAGAACGGAAGGCCAATAGGAAATAATTCCGAAGAATGCCACGATACCGTACCTGTCAAAATCACATTGTGCAATTCGCACAAAGCACGACCCCCAGGTTTTCGTTCAGGGGCGTAAGATACGCGGGTGAATAAAAAACAGAAATAGTGACCTCATAAGCACCATGTATCGTAGCCGTTATGACGGTTCCTGCCCACTATGTAACCCAACCAGTTATCTCCCGTTCCTAACTCCGAGCACCGAGCATCGGAACTAAAAATAGCCAGATGGCTCGAATGCAGCGATCGGGCACGAGTTTTCTATCATGCTCCTGTCCCCCACCCCCTCAATACGTGTATCATACCATCCCGTTTGAGATGACGGTTGATGTCAAGTCTGAACAAAAACCCAGGGACGGCCCAATGATCCCACAACCACGCTATACCGTACGATACTTCACTATCGTACGAAGCAAATCGATGCCAAAGGTACATGAAACTCCCCAAAATCCCGTTGACAACAGGGAGGCTAGCGGAAGAAAACCAAAGTATGATACCACTTAAGCACTATGCTGTACTCTACCCCACGGCAACTCAGCAACTCGAAAGATTCCCAGCCAGCCAACCAACCAACCAATTCTCAGGAGTAAGTTTGTATTTCCACTACGTGCCAAGAACACGTGACCGAAGAAATTACCTTCATATGCGGCTCTCTGCCGGAAACTACTCGAGTGACGTCCTGTGATGATGACCCGTTGTGGTTGTCCGATCTCCTTGCAAATTTTTTTGGATTTTTTTTTGGCTTGGCAAGTAGTAGGCTGGCCAGCAGTCTCCCCATACTCGAAGCGCAGATATAGTACTCGTGCCAAGGTTGCGGCCACACGCCGCAACCTTGGCACGAGTAAGGGGGGGAAGGGGGTCGGAACGAATTAATACCTGCTAATAAAATCTATCCGTCCCCGTTACTCTCCTTCATCAGATTTTCGTTCCGCTAAATCACTAACTTAAAAATAAAAATAAAAATAAAAAGCAAGGGCATGAGCCTGAGCGAAGGAAAAAAAGATTTTTTTTCCTCTTGAGATTGATGACATAATTTAAACACGATTCCCTGCATTAGCCAGCCTCCTCCCCAAACTTTTACCCAATTTTTACGAGGCGGACCCACGACAAAGGTGAAAAATGACGAGGGCTGCGCATTCACTTACTAGAGTAGAGTCTTTGAGTAATAGGAAGGAGGAAGTGGGGAGGGAGGAAGGTTTTTCCTTCGGGAGAGAAAAATAAATATACCCTAGCTAGGGGTTGTTGCTGATTTTGGAGGGAACGTTTTTCATCGGAAGTATCCTATCGTATCATATGTAAGTGTACTTTTGGCGGCGGTTTGCTCGGTTAGGTAGAACCCTTTTTGCTAGCTGTGGTACTTGGCGCCGGTATTTGGTCATGGGAGTGGGTGCAAGCACTGTAAGACTCTTTGTGTGTCGCATTCTTTTTTTTCTTTTGCTCTTCATGCAGGCAGGAGGTACGGATTGGAGGGGCAAATTCTGCTGTATGGTAGGTACCTATGTGTATGGCGTTGTAATTTAGTCGTTCCTCTTTTTTCTCCGTTTGTCATTGACCCAAAATTGGCGTCGCTGGCTCGTGATTGAAGGATTTTCTCCTTCTTCTCTTCTTTCCTGTTTCTTGCATGGAAGGGACCCGGAAGAACTGATTGGAAGAACCAGGAAATGTCTTGGATACGCTGGCCCTCGAAGACGAAAACTGGATTCAAGTGAATTGGATCGAGTTGGGTTGTTGCCCTAGTATTGTGCACTTCCTGCCCGCTCCTCTGGCACCAATTACTTGAGATGGGGTGATTCTAAAGGGTAGGGGAAGGGTAGGAATAATGATGATTGGGGCAAATAGTAAGGAAACTATTCTTCTCTGATCTTGCCCCGTGCTTAGGCAGCATGAGAGTAAGAGCTCAGTAGAATCGACCCCTTCCGATTCCTCACCCATTAGCAGTACGTGTGAGTTTCCCCGAGCTATCTGTCTTGCATGAGGATCTACTAACGTAGCTCCTGGTAAGGTAGGGTATATAACCAGCAACTAAACTTTTTCAATTCATATAGCTACTCAGTACCAGGAGAATTTTTCACCGATAAGAGGAGAAAAAGGAAATTGAAACCAGGCGGAAAGGGAAGGAAAGAGAGGAGAAACCGGAGAGGGAAAAAAAATTCCCCAATTGTTCCCAGAACATATCCAAACGCACGCATACGCACGCCACACCCACACACCACGAAAAATCAAGATGTCACTTCTCAACTTTCCCAATGAGCTTCTACTCGGAGTCACCGAACACCTTTGCCCCCGAGACCTCAGCTCACTACTCCGAACCAGCCACTTCTACGCAAGGTTCCTCACCCCTCGAATCCACCGCCTTGCACTGGAGGAGAAAGACGGTCTCACAGCACTTCAATGGGCTGCAGTCAGAGGTCATAAGCCATTGGCACAGCTGTTGTTACGAAAAGGTGTCAACATTAACGTTTCACGGAACGGATGGACGGCGCTGCACAGGGCTGTTAGGCATGGGTTTGAGGACATCGTGGCATTACTACTTGAAGAAGGGGCAGACGCCTCGATAAAGGGGACGGCGGGTATGACTGCGCTGCACTGGGCGGCATTTCTTGGGAACGAAAAGGTGGTAAGGAGGCTGTTGGAGAGGGGAGTGGGAAATTCTACCGAAGATAATTTTGGAAGGACGGCGGCTTATTACGCTACCTTGAGGGGGCACGTTGCAGTGATGAAGCTTCTGGCCTAGGAGCGATGGGTGGAGAGGCGGGCTGGATGGGAAGGGGTTGTTTCCTGTGTAGCTTGAGCTGTCTCCTAATGTTTGAGTACTGGGGTAGCCTTGGACTCTGTGGCGGTCATCCGGGCAATGGAGGATGGGGGTGTGTGGGCATGCAAGTTGCTTCTTTCCAATATCAAAAAAAAAAAAAAGTTTATTTTCCAACACTTTCTCGAACTAGCAAAATTACCTAAACATCATAATCCCTTTGAAGCAACTGGCTTTAGGCCGCTACCCCAACCCCAGATTTTTATTTCGGGTATATACTCGTGAGTCACTATCACTAACAGATTATATTACAACTCACCTCTGCGACGCCTGCCGCAGAGCTGCACTATGTGTATACCCCTTTGGGGACAGGCCGATCAACCATGCGAGCTGTGAATACAAAGGATCCTATTAATTAACTTTCCACTAACTTCCATCTTGGCTCCTCCTCCCCCTCACCAACCCCGGATTGCGCTTTGCGCCACCCTCGGGCAAACGGCGCATTTAAGTAATCGCACAATCCCCCCGCAGGTCCAACCTGCCAGATCCCTACTACCTAGATAGCGGAGGGTGTCAAGGAGCTGCCTAGTGCTAGGGCTGTGACTAGTTCCGTAATGAGTGGCAAAATGGGGGAAAGTTGGCTTTTCGGCGTGATAGCAACGGCTAAAGCTTCCGCCATCTACCATCTGCAGCCGGTTTTTAGTTGGTGTCTTTCCTGCTTGACTGCGGGCGGCAACCAGGTGGTTCTCGAGTGATAGTGTGTGATAATCGTATTTGGTTGGGTGTGATTTGGCACGGGTACCCATGTACTCGAGTACGGTAACCTGAGTCGATGTCTGGAGTCTAGACCTACGATGCAGCACTGTGCCGGTATCTATTCCGTGGCAGAAGCGCGGATAATGTAATAAGGGACCTGTGTATCATATATTCTTAGCTAGGGTATCATAACTAGTCGTAACAGCTAGCTAGCGAGGTGATTAATAAATAAAGAATGAAACAACTCCGCCAGGCAAGCTACCCGTTCTAGTTTCTTCTTTCCGCTACGGGTATCGTAAAGAATAGTTCATGCCTGAAGTGGGAGTCTAATTATCGCTTAGCCGACGTTTGCAACGGCGAACATCATAACGCCAGCACCACTGAGCAATTAAGCGCGACAAGGGCTCCAAGAGGGATCTCGTGAAACACAAGATCGGCACCGCACCTTCCTGTACGGCTGTTGCTGCCGAGCGATCCCCCCCATATACCAGCACCTGCAGTATTGGTGCTGAGTCGTGGCACGTCGCTAGATGAGACCGACACCTGAAGAAACTTCCAACGTCGGTGAGCCGAAAATAGAAATATTGATAGATGCAGAAGCAAATAAACAAAAAAAAAAAATACGGTACGGTACGGTCTAGGCCTGGAGGGTAAATAATTTATTACAGGTGGTGGAGAGAAGGGAAGATGGAAGTAGGGGATCAAGTTATTTAGAAGGGAGCTAATTAATTAATCAAAAATTGAATATCAAATGTCGGTTATTTCGGGCGCATGGAAACACGCACGAGAGTCTGCCGGCATTCTAGCGCGCTTCGTGGGTGTTGTGTTATGGAGGGATGGGGGTATATAGGGAGCAATACAAGAGTACTTGCGTCCTTCGGGACATTTGGTCAATTTGAAACGATACAGAGAAGATTAGCATGGCCCCTGCACTAAGGATGACACGCTTCACAAAGATGAGCTAAACAGTTTTTTTTTACTTTTGAAGGTATGGGGTTCGAGTCCGGGTGGTCGCTGTTTTTTTTTCCTCCTCCCCTTTTTTTTGCTGCGCGGCAAGTGTCCGTGCATGCTCGGGGCTTAGGGTTGGTGGTGGCATTGTGTGGCGTGGCTTGCCGGTACTAGTACTAGCCACCTGGACAATCTTAACCATTATAATCGTCGGATACCGAGAAGGCAGCTTGCTAGTTTTCTTGAAGTGTAAATCCTCACCTAATTTCTCCTGCATACCACCGTGAAATACCTTGAAATTCACGCTCTCTATCAGCCCCGTGGTCTCCGGATTCTAGGTCAAAGCCCCGAGAAGAGGCATAGTGTCACAGGTTATGGGGTTTGAGGAGGGGATCAGGCTGATTCAACTTGACGAGAAGAAATAACTTCATCAAACATATCTTTATTGACCTGGAAAGCTGGCCATTGGCTTAAATTAAGGTTCCCTTAGTAAAAGGCAGAATTGGTGTTTTCTAACCCATGGTACGGGACCGGCAGTCATCTTGCCAGCTTTCGGAAACAATCAAGACAACTTTAAGGAGAGCTCGAGTTCGACTTACTCGCCTTCCTCTCAGGACCTTTTATTTTTATTTCCTATCGCTCATCTACTTTTTAGAGCTTGGGTAGGCGGGAACGGATGCAACGGATGCTGGGAATTATGTTTGGTTTTCAAGTTGGAGACCACTGGCACACGGTATGATACGGTATTTGGGCCCAAGACTTTAGCGACCTCTAGGGAATATCCTTAGTAAGCTACTATCGAATGATTGAATATGATTGAAATACTGTAAGAACCGAAATAATTGAGAATGACGCTACTCGTCCCGGACAAGAAGTATTCGAAAATACGAGTTTTGAGTTTTTATGGGCGCTCAGACAATGGCAGCGGTTTTCCCGTCCCCTTACCCCCTTATTTCCAGCCCTGCGCCACTCCCCACCTGCTGGAATTATCGGAGGTTTCACTGTACCGTAAAAACCGAAATAATTGAGAATCTCGCTTGGACGTTGGAGTTGTCTCTCCTAGTAGGGCCTATGTCTCAAGTAAGGGCTGAAGGAGAATCTTCTCACCGTGCCTGCTCCCCCTAATCCGAAGCCGGAGATTCTGGACCTCCTATGGTACTCGTCCCAGACAAGAAGTACCCGAAAACAGGGATTAAAAATATATCGAGGGGTCTTGGCACAACGGGGGCCAGGCATGACTGGTTTTCGAGTGATATCTCGTGATGGACAAAGAGAAAAGGAAAACTCGCGCAGAACCTGGATATGACGTACAAAGGACTGAGTAGAGGGTATGAGTTCAAATAAGAGAGTGCGGCCAAGGTAGGCATAACTAAAGACTATTTTCCAGCGTGAAGTATGATAGAAGACTACTTTTGCTAGAATTAAGATCCGTGGAATGACCTGGAAACGGAAACTATAAGAGGCCTAGAATTTTCAGAGGGATCTCCCATACGTCAAATGTCGTGACTCTGCAAACACTGGAATTACTAGAGGGTTGGAAGTTTTGGAGGTGGGAAATATCGGAGGTTTCACTGTAAGACCATTTGGGAGGGGTTGGGGAGAGGCACCATTCCATAGTTTAATCGGCGCGGTTCCTACAATGCGAGACCAAGAATAGTTTCTCCGACACAGACTATGCAAACCCAAGCGTGATACCAAGACCCCGCTTGGGCACGGGATGGGGTTAATGAGTACAATCTGTGGGTAGGGTGCGATCGGTTTTGCTGGGTTATATAAATAGGATGTCTTAAGAAGTTCAAAGGATTGTGATAATTATTCCCCATCTGAGAGGCTTTCTGAGAGATAGGTGTGGTGGTGTTATCGGAGGGCATATGCCCAGGGCAAACATCGTTCACTGATAGGGTTGAGGGGGATTTATGTCGGGAGTGACATTGAGGCGTGGCCTGCTCAATGGTATTAGACGTTGGCAGTTGTTTTACCATTGAAAACGAGAGTTTATCGTGCCCTATAGAAATATGAGGGCTTCACCCATTGTATTAGTGCCAGTCCCCCTCGCGTGGAAATTTCGTATAAAAGGAAGCTATCGTGCTCCCCCCTTCTTCTTTTACAACCGCACAACAGCTCTCTCGTCAACCTTCCCCTCGACTACTTCTTTGCCTTAAAACTTCACACCCTTGAGCTAAAGCTATCCTTTCCCGATAGCCAACAGCCATCATCGTTACCACCCCGGTATAAGCTCGCGCTTCAAGAACGAAACCTTTGCCCTTTCCCAGGAAAATACCCACACCAAAGGCCAGTCACGAAAAATGGGTTTCACCGCTAAGGGCCGTATCGGAAAATCTTCTAATGGCGGGAAGAAGAAGAGCGCCAAGGCCAGGATGGTGGAGCATTTGGGGGAGGTATTGACCGACTATCATACCAAAGTGGGGATTTCCTCCGAGAAGGACGCCCTCTATCACCCTTATAATCTTTCCTCCGGCATGAACAACCTTCACTTGGATGCTGGCGACAAGGAAAGCTCAGGAAATGTTACTTGTGATAGGTGCCCGCAGAAGTATCCTTCCACTTTGGTAAGTTATACAATTGTCGCCATGGTGTGCTTCTCAGAGCTAATAAATTGCAGGAAGGGAGGGAGGACCTCACTCGCCATGGATTAATCAGTCACGATTTGAAGCATATCTGTACTCTCTTGAAAACCGAGATGCCAGATTTCAATGCCCAGATGGCAGTTTTCACTCAGGATCAAATGGATGTCTATCTCATTGCTCTTATAAGCACTTACAGTAAGCCGCGATCCTCGCTCTATCCCTGGTAAAAGACTAGGACGCTGTTAACACATCATAGGAGCCGTTGCTGTTAAGCGTGGTGTGATGGCGCCCTGTGCCCCTGTCGTGGGGACTCCGGAGCAGGTAAGGGAAGCGCATGCCACATCTCTCTGTTACGAGATCATCTTTTAGAGGTACCAGTAGACTCTCGGGACAGGAAAACCGGTAGGTTACCCTTACTGCATTCAAAGCACAGTGGATTCATTATTCTTTCTTCGTTTCTTTTGATATTTTCTATTTTCTCTTGGCGCCTTGGATTCTTTGCTTTTTGATTGATTGAATAATTCTTGTGCGGAGCGACGCCCTCTGGCGGCCTTACAGGAGGTGTAGAGCGGTGGTTTGGTGATTTATGATGGGAATGCTGATGTGCTTGGGTGATAAACAGTGGAAAACTGGAACGATTAACTGATGGGGTTGGAGAAATGGATTTGCTGAGAGATATAAAAGGGTGGGCATTAGTTGTGGGACTTTATGAGAAACTATGTAGCTAGGTATCAAACAGGCGAACAAATAAGTAGGCGGGCAGACGAAAATCGAAAAATCACATTTCTCGTGTGATTCTTACTGTCTGTGTTCCAGGAGTTGTGACATCCTTGAAATCCTCTAGTAAGCCACCACCGCACCCGCGGTGATCTTGTACCTAGTGGTTTGGCATCGAATCCCATAGATTGCCATCTCAAACACCGTCTGCCAAGTGGAATCGCTGGCGGACAAGTGTGGGTAAAAAGCAGAAGATGATATGAACCACATGCACGATTGCTAGAGAGGGGCTGGACAGCTGGTATGTCCAAAGATCTTGGATGAAAAAGGAGCACAGCCCGGGCACCCGGCCTCCCTCGTGTGTCTCACGATAGTGTGGTACCAGTAGTGCCGAATTCTCCCACATATCCCGCAGGCCTTAGGTGGTAGTATCAGTGCCGGCACGACACCGAAGAATTAGTACTGTTGGATAGGTGAACTTTATGTATGCTAGAACGCTCAAGATACGGGGAGCAGAATAGCGGTACTGCTCCCTCTCAACGGGGCTCCCCGAATCAAAAGAAGAGGCCGAGCTCCTTTAGTTTAGTTTTTTTTGTTGATCAGAGTAATTATTAAATTGCAGTACTGCGCACCGCGCTTCTGTATCGTCCACTCCGACTCCTGGCTGGGAAGGAAACTGCTGGAAAATATGTGAAATAGAGGTGATGCTGAGAAATTAGGCACTATGACCACCGCGCAGAATAAACTTAAGTTCGGAGGGCTGAGGAATCGAAAGAAAAGATCTGACGGTATATGTCTATGATAGATGTCCACCTGCCATTTGGATCGAGTCTTGCCTCCCCCCTCTTGTCCTCCTGATAGAACACCGACAACGCATGGCGGCCCTAAGGATGGTCTGCTCCCCGCCCGAAATCAATCCTGCGTCGGCCAGGCTCCACAAATCGGTCCCAATCCGGTCTTCTTACCGCTCCCCGCTCTGTCATCGCTCCCTGTTAGTCAAGCTGAACCCCGCCTACTGCCCCCTTATGTGGAAGACGCCCCAGGTGACGATCCGCAAACACCTTCCCATCGATGAGATCGCCCACAGGACGCTTCCCCTGCTTAAAAACAGGCTTTTCTTTCCTTCGCACAACCGTCAACTGGTCCCTACCCTATCCATCCCCCCGTGTTAGGCATACCGGAAGGCTTAGCCTTCCATGAGTGAATAAAGACCTATAGTTACCCTACCTTAGGATTCCGAGTTCAAAAGGACAAGCCAACACCCCCCTCCCGCACCAGCGTTGGGACGGCGCTACATCGGCAGACGCCGCCGTAGTTGCGTCCCCTCACCAAAGACATGGTCATTGGAGCCCTCCTGGTAACCCCGTATACGTCGCGGCCGTCCGTCCGACCGGATCCCGTTCGCAGGATATATGAGGGAAGACCTTTGGCGAGCTTATGAAAGAGGTTCAAGCCAAATCGGTCGACGTCGTATAATGTTACCGAGCACTAAAGACAAGAGTCGCGAAGGTGGTCACTAAGTAACGGGACGTTTTTACGGACAATGGTTAGGCAATACATTCTATACTCCACGCTCTCGCGATGAAAGTCGCAGAAGTGAATGGTATTGTCGGATGAGGTAGTCTGAGCAATCAGG
>Ga0307509_10006897_pt1 | contig 15090 bp, 11 predicted proteins | sample 10_EM_MG_FD_202245 | JGI IMG/M metagenome (GOLD analysis project Ga0307509, IMG submission 202245) | Populus trichocarpa ectomycorrhiza microbial communities from riparian zone in the Pacific Northwest, United States - 10_EM | ecosystem: Host-associated > Plants > Roots > Unclassified | place...
CCGCGCTGAAATGCTCGCCGTGGTGCCGGAACACCTGGATCGCGAACATCGCGAAGAGCACCACCGCGGCGAGCCCGGCCAGCCGCGTCAGCCAACCGGTCCGGTCGAGCAGGCTCAGCAGCGCCACGATCGCGATCAGCGCACTGACCGCGCCGACCGTGTGCAGCAGTTCGTTTCTGGTGGAGAAGTTGTTCTGCACCAGGCTCCGCATCGTCAGCCGGTACCCGGCCAGCGACTCCGTCCAGTCCAGGAACACACCGGCGACCAGGGCCACGGCCCCGATCAACGTGAAGACGAGCCGCGCGCGGATCCGCCCGGCCCGCCGAGCGTGGTCCACCCTGTCTTGCACCATGATCACACCTCCGTCTGACAGATCCCGGCGGGATCCCCTTGGTGCGAGCACATTCCGGGTAACCGCGCCGCGGGCGCGCAAACCGAGACGGTACGAGTCAGGAGGTGGCGAACCAGAGGATGTCGCCGGGCGGTCCGTCAGCTGAAAGGGGTTCAGCGAAGCTCAGCGTGCCGACGCCGTCTTCGGGTTCGACCTCGTAGTCGACGTCACCGACGAGCGCCTCGAGGACGAGCCAGCCCAGGCTCTCGGTATCCGGCCAGCCCGTCGGAATCGGCCCGCGGACCGTGATCCCGAGCCGATCGGTCCTTCGCTCGAACCACAATTCCAAGGGCGCGTCCGAGGTCTCCGGATTCGAGAACGCCGCGTTCCCCTGCATGAACTGCCCGCACGCTTCGTCCACGACGAGTCTGAGATCCGCGATCCGGCCGATGCTGAGTCCCACCAGTCCGCAGAGGTGTGAGGTGGCCAGTCGCGCGAAACTCACGTAGCGGGTCGCGGCCGGCATCGTGATCGCCGCCAGGCACCCGCGGCCGGCGGCCTCCGCCGCTCCCGCGCCTCGATGCCCGGCTGTCCGGTCCTTCGACCTCATGTTCGCGCTCCTTGCGACTGGTCCCGGCCTCGCTGTGCGTCACCCGCGTGTCCCGAGGTCCTACCGGCGGGTAACCGCCCCCGCCCGCCGCTAAACCGCGCCCCCGGTCCCGCGCGTCGGCAGTCTCACCGTCAACGAACTCCGCGACGGATGACGTCGCGATAAAGAGGCCTCACATCGGAAAACCGATTCAGTCGGCGACTTCCATCTCAGCATCCGAATAATCAGGACGCTCATGCCCGACCGGGTCGGACTCGTCCTGCGCGGCGGCCGGGAACTCGCAGCCGCAGTCATAGGCGTTGGCGTGCTCCGAGCAACCCCCCGCCGACGCACCGCCCCCGAAGGCGAGAGCGGCAAGCCGGTCCCACGCGTCTTCCGACTGAGCGGCCGCCGTCGCGGCCCGGGTCTGCTCCTTCATCGCCTTCTCATACCCCCGAAGGCGGCGGCCATGCGCCCGCCCCTGGTCACGCCACGGTTACGCCACCCCACTGGCGTGCAGGCGCCACACCGGCACCCCGGCTTCAGCCGCCACTCGGGGTCACGGCCAGGCGATAGCCGCGCTTGGTGACGGTGCGGACGAGGTCGGCGTCCTCGCCGAGGGCGGTGCGCAGGCGGGCGATGGTGGACTCGACGATGTGCTGGTCGCGGACGCTGGCGGTGCCGGTGGTGAGGCCGGAGCCGCGGGAGCGCCAGACCCGGCGCAGGAGTTCGGCCCTGGAGACGACCCAGCCGGGGCGTTGGGCCAGTTCGGCGAGGACCGCGGCGACCACCGGCGGGAGAAGGACCGCTTCCTCGCGGACGAACACCGCGCTGCCCTGGATCGTCAGGGTCCTGCCGTCTTCCGCCGGGATCTCACGGCGGATCCGGTCCGGCACGGCGACGCAGAGTTCGGCGACGAGGGCGCCGAGCCTCGAGCGCTCGGGGAGCACACTGGGGACGTCCCTGTCGCGCAGGGGCTTCGCGCAGACGGGGCCGACGCAGGCGGCGATCACGTCCGTGCGCAGGGCCTCGAGGAGACGCTCCACGCCGAAGTTGGCATCTCGCGCCTCGGCGGCGTCGAGCAGGGCGGCGACGCCGGGAGCCGAGGTGAATGCGACGGCGTGCACTTCGCGCTTCTCGATCGCTTCGAGGAGCCGGTCCACGGCCGGACGGTCCTCCGGCGGGTCCCAGCGGTAGACCGGCACCGTCAGGACGTCGGCGCCGTCGGCGCGCAGTTCGGCGGCGAGGTCGCAATCGACGGTCGGGTCCACGGCTCCGTACTGCTGGACGGCGATGCGCTTGCCTGCCACGTCCTGGGTGCGCAGCCAGTCGAGCACCTCGCGGCACAGCTCCGAGCCGGCCGAATACTGCTCGCGCATCCCGCTCGCCCTGACCGCGCCGGTCGCCTTGGGGCCGCGCGAGACGACGACGGCATTGGCGAGCGCGGAGTGGAGTTCGGGAGCGTCGCCCCAGCCCTCGGCCGCGGAGATCCAGCCGCGCCAGCCGCGTCCGGTGGTGGCGACGACGTAATCCGGCGGATTCTCGATGCAGGCGCGTGTCGCGGAACGCAGCTCGGCGTCGTCCTCGAGCGGGACGAGCTTGAGCGTGGGGGCCTCGATCACCCGGGCGCCACGCCTGCGGAGCAGGGCGGCGAGGTCCTCGCGGCGGCGGTCGGCCGTGACGGCGACCGTGCAGCCGATGAGCGGCTGCTCGGCGAGAACGGGCTGGGTCATGGCCGCAGGCTCCGTGATCACTGTTTCGCCGATGTTGCCGAGCGGATACGCGCTGGTAAGCTCCCGCTTCGATTCCCGTCTTCCGCCGAACTCATCGCCTTGCGCCGTCCGGGAAACGCGCCGGATAAAGGCCTGTCATCGCACGCGCGCACGCTGGGTGCCATGAGAATCCTGATCGTCGGCTACGGCATGGTCGGCCACCGCTGCGCGAGCGTGCTGTCCGAGCTCGCGGCGCAGCGTGATGCGGCGGGCCGGGAGCCGGTGTCCATCGCCGTGCTGTCCAAGGAGGACCGGCCCGCGTACGACCGCGTGCACCTGACCTCGCTGTTCAACGGCTCGACCGACGCCGATCTGACGTATGCAGACCCGCCCGGCGTTCAGGTCGTGCTCGGCGAGGAGGCCGTGGCGCTGGACCGTGCGACGCGGACCGTGACCGGCTCCAGCGGCGCCGCGTACCCGTACGACGTGCTGATCCTCGCCACCGGCTCGCGGCCGTTCGTGCCCCCGGTGCCCGGCCACGACCTGCCCGGCTGTTTCGTGTACCGCACGGTCGAGGACGTGGACGCGATCAAGGAGTACGCGGTCGGCCGGCGCGTCGGCGCGGTCGTCGGCGGCGGCCTGCTCGGGCTCGAGGCGGCCGGCGCGCTCAGCTCGCTCGGTCTGGACACGCACGTGATCGAGTTCGCGCCTCGGCTGATGCCGCTTCAGGTGGACGACGCCGGCGGCATGGCACTGCGCCAGCGGATCACCGACCTCGGTGTCACGATTCACGCCGGGACCAGGACCGAGGCCGTGCACGCGGGGCCGGACGGCTCGGCGAACGAGATGCTGCTCGCCGCCGGGCACGACCCGAGCGACCAGCGCACGCTGCCGGTCGAGATGGTCGTCTTCGCGGCGGGCGTGCGGCCCTGGGACACCATCGGCCGCGAGTTCGGGCTCGAACTCGGCGAGCGCGGCGGTATCAAGGTCGACGCGCACTGCCTGACCTCCGACCCGCACGTCTACGCGATCGGCGAGTGCGCGATGGCGATGGACGGCCGGGTCTACGGGCTGGTCGCGCCGGGCTACTCGATGGCCGAGACCGCCGCCAGGAACATCCTCGGCGAGGACTCGAAGCCCTTCCTCGGCGCCGATCTGTCCACGAAGCTGAAGCTGATGGGCGTGGACGTGGCGTCCTTCGGCGACGCCTTCGGCACCACCGCGGGCGCGCGCACCACCCTGTACTCGGACGAGTCGCAGGGCCTGTACAAGAAGCTCGTCGTCACCGAGGACGGGAAGCTGCTCGGCGGGATCCTGGTCGGCGACGCCTCGGCGTACGACGTGCTCAAGCCGCTGGCCGGGACCGACACCGCGCTGCCCGGCGATCCCATTCGCCTGCTCCTTCCTCCGGAGGACGGCGAGGCCGTGACACTCGGCGTCGGCTCGCTGCCCGACTCGGCGACCATCTGCAGCTGCCACAACGTCAGCAAGGGCTCGCTGCTCGAAGCCGTGCACAACGAGGGCTGCGCGAGTGTCAGTGACCTGAAGGCGTGCACGAAGGCGGGCACCGGCTGCGGCTCCTGCATCCCGATGCTCGGCAAACTGCTGGACGCGGCGGGCGTCGAGCAGTCGACCGCGCTGTGCACGCACTTCGCACAGACCCGCGCCGAACTCTACGAAATCGTGCTCGTGCGCGGCATCGACTCGTACGCGAGGCTGCTCGCGGAGCACGGAGTCGAGGGCGCCGGGGTGGAGGGCTGCGAGATCTGCAAGCCCGCCGTCGCCTCGATTCTCGCCTCGCTCACCGGCCGGCTCGGCGGCCCGAAGCACATCCTCACCGGCGAGCAGGCCGCGTTGCAGGACACGAACGACCACTTCCTGGCCAACCTGCAGAAGAACGGCTCCTACTCGATCGTGCCGCGCATCGCCGGCGGCGAGATCACGCCGGAGAAGCTGATCGTGATCGGCGAGGTCGCCCGCGACTTCGGCCTCTACACGAAGATCACCGGCGGCCAGCGGATCGACCTGCTCGGCGCGCGGGTGGAGCAGCTCCCGGCGATCTGGCGCCGCCTGGTGGACGCCGGCTTCGAGTCGGGCCACGCCTACGGCAAGGCCCTGCGCACGGTGAAGTCCTGCGTGGGCTCGACCTGGTGCCGCTACGGCGTGCAGGACTCCGTGCGCCTCGCCATCGACCTGGAGCTGCGCTACCGCGGCCTGCGCGCCCCGCACAAGATCAAGGCGGCGGTCTCCGGCTGCGCCCGCGAGTGCGCGGAGGCCCAGGGCAAGGACATCGGCGTCATCGCGACCGAGAACGGCTGGAACCTCTACGTCGCGGGCAACGGCGGCTTCCGGCCCCGGCACGCCGACCTGTTCGCCAAGGACCTCAGCGAGGAGGAGCTGATCCGGGCGATCGACAGGTTCCTGATGTTCTACATCCGCACCGCCGAGCGTCTTGAGCGGACCTCGGTGTGGATGGAGCGGATCGAGGGCGGCCTCGACCACGTCCGTGACGTGGTGCTCGACGACAGCCTGGGCCTCGGCGAGGAGCTCGACGCCCTGATGCGCGCGCACGTGGACTGCTACGCCGACGAGTGGCGCGCGGCGCTCGAGGATCCGGACACACTGCGCCGCTTCGTCTCCTTCGTGAACGCGCCGGACACACCCGACCCGTCCATCGAGTTCAGCACCGAGCGCGAGCAGATCAAGCCGCTGCTGACGATCGGCCGCCCGGCGGACCGTGCCGACGATGCGAAGGACCTGGTGAACGCCGGATGATCAAGCAGATTCCCGTCTGCCGCTACGAGCAGCTGACTCCGGGTCGCGGCGTGGCCGTGCTGCTGCCGGACGGCTCGCAGGCAGCGGTCTTCCGGACCATCAAGGACGAGCTGTACGCAGTGGGCAACCTGGACCCGGCCACCGGTGCCTGCGTGATCTCGCGCGGACTGACCGGCTCGCGCGGCGGGTTGCCGACGGTCGCCTCCCCGATGCTCAAGCACGTCTACGAGCTGGCCTCGGGCAGGTGCGTCGACGGACCGGCCGGTCCCGATTCGACGCACCGCCTGCCGACGTACCCGGTGCTGCGCGAGGACGACTTCGTATTCGTGCTCGACGACGCCGCGACCGGCGACTGAGACAGCTGAGACAGCTGAGACAACTGAGACCGCTAGATCGGGAAGTGCGCGTGCCCGCTCACCTGGGCCGTGACCCAGCGCGTGTCGGTGAACGCCTCGGCGCCGGCCTGGCCGCCGAACCGGCCGTAGCCCGACTCCTTGACGCCGCCGAACGGGGCCATCGGCTCGTCCGCGATGGACTGGTCGTTGACGTGCACGATCCCGGTGCGCAACCGGGCCGCGACCTCCAGGCCGCGGGCCAGGTTCTCGGTGATCACGCCGGCGGTGAGGCCCTGGAGCGTGTCGTTGGCGAGCGCGATAGCCTCCTCGACGCTGTCGACCGGGTGGATGACCGTGGCCGGGCCGAAGATCTCCTCGGCGTAGACGCGCATGCCCGGGGTGACTCCGGTGAGCACGGTCGGCCGGATCAGCGTGCCGGGCTCCTCGATCTCGCCGGTGCCCGCAGCGAGCTTCGCGCCCTTGGCCACCGCGTCCGCGATCAGGCCGGAGACCCGCTTCGCCGCCTCCTGACTGATCACCGGTCCGATCGCGGTGCCCGGGGCGCTCGGGTCGCCGTACGGCAGCTCGCTCACGCGCGCGGCGAAGCGCTCGGTGAACTCGTCGGCGAGCGAGCGGTGCACGATCACGCGGTCCACGCACATGCAGATCTGCCCGGCGTTGAAGAAGGCCCCGAACACGGCCGCGTCCACCGCGTAGTCCAGGTCGGCGTCGTCGAGCACGAGCAGCGGATTCTTGCCGCCGAGCTCGAGCACCGCGGGCTTGAGGAAGCTCGCCGCGATCATGCCGATCTTGCGGCCGACCTCGGTGGAGCCGGTGAAGTTGACCATCCGCACCCGCGGGTCGCCGATCAGCGCCTCGACGACCTCGGCCGCGTCGGCGCGGTCGTTGGTCACCACGTTGAGCACGCCGGGCGGCAGCCCGGCCTCGTGCAAGACGTCTGAGATGAGCAGGCCGCAGGCGAGCGGCGCGTCCTCACTCGGCTTGAGCACCACGGTGTTGCCCATGGCCAGCGGCAGCGCCACCGCGCGCACGCCCAGGATGACCGGCGCGTTCCACGGCGAGATGGCGGCGACCACGCCCTTCGGCACCCGCTGCTGCACGGAGAAGACGCCGTCCGCGTTGGTCGCGAGCACCTGGCCGACCGGCTGGGTGGTGGCGGCCGCCGCCTCGCGCAGCATGTCCGCGGCGAGCATGGCGTTGAATCCGGCCCACGGGGCGACCCCGCCGACCTCGTTCGCCATCAGGGCGATGATCTCGGGCGTGCGGGCGGCCAGCAGTTCGGCCGCGCGCAGCAGGATGCCGCGGCGCTCGGCGGGCTTGGTCGCGGCCCAGCCGTCGAAGGCCTTGGCCGCGGCGGTCACGGCCCGTTCGACGTCCACGGCGGTACCCGCTGCGACCTGGGCGTATGGGGCACCGGTCCACGGGTTGACGGTTGCGGTGCTGCGGCCGGAGGCGGCGGGCGCCTCGGTGCCGGCGATGACGAGTCCTCTGCTGACGGCTACCACGACCGCACCGTAAGTTGCCGCGCGGAGCCGAGTCAATGCCTTCGCGTTCGTTCAATGAACTATTTTTCAGTTTCTTAGGGAACCCCTCCCCCCGGTCGCCCGCCGGTGGCGGGATTCGGCAAGGCGGGGACAGCTTGGTCATCCGCGCGTATGCTGCGAGGGAGGTCGTCGGGGCGGTCGCACGGCCGGAAGGGGAATCGCGTGGGCAGCGGTGCGGCGCCGAGCGGCTCGATGCCGCCGTGGGATCTGTCGCTGGGCCGCGGCTGGCAGCCGCCGGACCCGCCCGCGGACCTGCCGCATCCGCTGCGGATGTGGGACTACATGGTCGGCGGGAAGGACAACTTCCAGATCGACCGCGACGCCGCCGAACTGGCCATGAAGTACGCGCCGAACGTGGTGGTCTCCGCGCGGGCGGGCGAGGCGTTCATCGTGCGGGCGCTGCGGTGGATCGCCGAGCCCGAGCGCGGCCTCGACCAGTTCCTGCACTTCGGCTGCTACATACCCAAGCTGAGCAGCCCGAGCGTGAACGGCCTCGCGAAGGCGCGCCGGGCCGGGACCCGCTTCGTGTTCGTGACCGACGATCAGGTCAGCGCGGCCCACGCGCGGGCCGTGCTCGCCGCCAGGGCGCGCGGCGCGAGCGAGGTGCACGCGCTGTGGGCCGAGTTCCGCGACCCGGCGGCGGTCCTGGAGACCCCGTGGCTCAAGGAGCGGATCGACCTGTCCAGGCCGGTCGGCCTGATGCTGCTCGGGATGATGGACTTCATCGCCGACGAAGCCCGGCTTTCCCAAGCGCTGGCCGCCCTCAAAGCCGTGCTCGCGCCGGGCAGCCTCATCGTCATGGTGCACCTGCTGGAGGGCGCGGACCCGTCGGCGACCGAGCGCGCGCTCAAGGAGTCGCTCGCCAACAACCCCTTCCAGTACACGCCGCGTCCGCTGGAGCGGGTCAGGCGGCTGGTCTCCGACTTCGAGTTCGTCGAACCCGGCTTCGTGCGGTGCACCTCGTGGCGGCCGGACGGCACGGGTCCGGGGGCGGACCTCGAGGCGCGGTGCAGCGTCGCGGGCGGGGTCGCGATCATCCGCTGAGTCCCTTCGCGGATTCTGTCGGCGGGCCCGGATAGAGTTGGTCCAACCCTGGCCGCCCGCTCGCGAAGGAGTGTTGGATCTTGTCCGACTCGTTCGTCCACCTGCATGTTCACAGCGAGTACTCGATGCTCGACGGTGCCGCGAAGGTCGGCAAGATGCTCACCGAGGTCGAGCGGCAGGGTATGCCCGCGATCGCGATGAGCGACCACGGGAACATGTTCGGCGCGTACGAGATGTACACCCTCGCGAAGGACTCGCCGGTCAAGCCGATCCTGGGTATCGAGGCGTACGTGGCGCCGGGCACCCGCTTCGACCGCAAGCCGATGTTCTGGGGCCAGCGCGGGCAGAACAACGGCGCGAGCGCGGACGGCGAGGGCGGCAAGGACGTCTCCGGCGGCGGCCGGTACACCCACATGACGATGTGGGCGCAGAACTCGCGCGGACTGCGCAATCTGTTCAAACTGTCCACGGTCGCGTCGTACGAGGGCTACTACGGCAAGCCGCGGATGGACCGCGAGCTGATCGCGGAGAACGCCGAGGGCATCATCGCGACGACCGGCTGCCCCTCCGGCGAGGTGCAGACCCGACTGCGGCTCGGCCAGTACGACGAGGCCGTCGCGGCCGCGGCGAACTACCAGGACATCTTCGGCAAGGAGAACTACTTCCTCGAGCTGATGGAGCACGGCCTCGACATCGAGCGCGACGTGCGCGAGGACCTGCTGCGGCTGGCCAAGCAGCTGGACATCCCGCTGCTGGCCACGAACGACTCGCACTATGTGACCGAGGATCAGTCCGACGCGCATGACAGCCTGCTGTGCATCGGCGTGGGCAAGAACAAGGACGAGCCGAACCGGTTCCGCTTCCACGGCACCGGCTACTACCTCAAGACCGCCGAGCAGATGCGCGACCTGTTCCGCGAGCTGCCCGAGGCCTGTAACAACACCCTGGTGATCGCCGAGCGGATCGAGTCGTACGCGGAGGTGTTCAACCCCGTCGACCGGATGCCGGTCTTCCCGGTCCCGGAGGGCGAGACCCCGGCGAGCTACCTGGTCAAGAAGGTCGACGAAGGCCTGCAGTGGCGCTACGGGGACAACCCGAGCCAGGAGGTGCTCGACCGGGTCAAGTACGAGCTGACCATCCTCGGCCCGCTCGGCTACGACTCCTACTTCCTGGTCGTCGCGGACATCACGGCGCACGCGCGCAGGAGCGGCATCGCGGTCGGCCCGGGCCGAGGCTCGGCGGCAGGCTCGATGGTCGCGTATTTGCTGGGCATCACGGACATCGATCCGCTGCCGTACGGACTGCTGTTCGAGCGGTTCCTGAACCCGGAGCGCGTCTCGCCGCCGGACGTCGACCTCGACTTCGACGACCGCTACCGCGACCAGATGGTGCGCTACGTCGCCGAGAAGTACGGCGAGGAGTTCACCGCGCAGGTCAACACCTTCGGCATGATCAAGGCGAAGGCCGCGATCAAGGACAGCTCCCGGATCCTGGGCTATCCCTTCGCCATGGGCGAGAAGATCACCAAGGCGATGCCGCCGGACGTGCTCGGCAAGTCGATGCCGCTCTACGGCGTGCTGGACGAGAAGCACCCGCGCTACACCGAGGCCGCCGAGGTCCGCGAGCTCTACGGCAGCGACCCGGACGTGAAGAAGGTCATCGACACGGCGCTCGGCGTCGAGGGCCTGATGCGCGGCACCGGCGTGCACGCGTGCGCGGTCATCCTGTCGAAGGACCCGCTGATCGACCTGATCCCGCTGCACAGGCGGGACAAGGACGGCGTGATCATCACCGGGTTCGACTACCCGTCCTGCGAGTCCATGGGCCTGATCAAGATGGACTTCCTGGGCCTGCGGAACCTGGGCATCATCGACGACGCGCTGCGGATCATCAAGCACAACCGCGGGATCGAGCTGGACATCGACAAGATCCCGATGGACGACCAGACGACGTTCCAGATGCTGGGCCGGGGTGAGACCCTGGGCATCTTCCAGCTCGATGGCGGCGGCATGCAGACGCTGCTGAAGCTGATGAAGCCCAACCACTTCAACGACATCTCGGCGGCCAGCGCCCTGTACCGTCCAGGCCCGATGGGCATGGACTCGCACACCAACTACGCGCTGCGCAAGAACAACCTGCAGCCGCAGACGCCGATCCACGCGGAGCTCGAGGAACCGCTGCAGGAGGTGCTCGGCGAGACCTACGGCCTGGTGGTCTATCAGGAGCAGGTGCAGCGAGCGGCGCAGGTCCTGGCGGGCTACTCGCTCGGCAAGGCCGACCTGCTCCGTCGCGCCATGGGCAAGAAGAAGAAGGAGATCCTGGACAAGGAGTTCGTGCCCTTCCAGGCGGGCTGCCGGGAGCACGGCTACTCGGACGCGGCCATCCAGGCGGTGTGGGACGTGCTGGTCCCCTTCGCCGGCTACGCGTTCAACAAGTCGCACTCGGCCGCGTACGGCATGGTCTCCTACCGCACGGCGTATCTGAAGGCGAACTACCCGGCCGAGTACATGGCCGCGCTGCTCACCTCCGTCGGCGACAACAAGGACAAGGCGGCGCTCTACCTCGGCGAATGCCGCAAGCTCGGCATCAAGGTGCTCTCCCCCGACGTCAACGAGTCCATGCTCGACTTCAGCGCCGTGGGCAACGACGTGCGCTTCGGCCTCGGCGGTATCCGCAACGTCGGTGAGAACGTGGTCGCCTCGATCATCCGTTCGCGCGAGGCGAAGGGCCGCTACGAGTCCTTCCCCGACTTCATGAACAAGGTCGAGATCGCCGTCTGCAACAAGCGCGCCATCGAGTCGCTGGTCAAGGCAGGGGCCTTCGACTCGCTGGGCCACGCCCGGCGCGCGCTGATCGAGGTGCACGAGCGCGCCGTCGACTCGGTGCTCGATGTGAAGAAGCAGGAGTCGATCGGCCAGGACAGCCTGTTCGGCATGTTCGAGGAGGAGTCCGGTTCCACCGGCTCGTCCTCCGTCGGCTTCGACGTACCGGACACCCCGGAGTGGGCGCAGAAGGTGAAGCTCGGCTTCGAGCGGGAGATGCTCGGCCTGTACGTCTCCAGCCACCCGCTGGACGGCGCCGAGCCGCTGCTCGCGCGCAACCGGGACACCACGATCGCGCAGTTGCTGAGCGGCGAGCGGACCGAGGGCGAGGTGCGGCTGTCCGGGATCATCTCCAAGGTGGACCGGCGGATCAACAAGAACTCCGGCGCCGCCTGGGCCATCGTCACCGTCGAGGACCTGGACGCGGCGGTCGAGGTGCTGTTCTTCCCGAAGGTCTACCCGCTGTTCCAGAACGAGCTGGTGGACGACGCGTGCGTGAGCGTGCGCGGCCGGCTCAACGAGCGGGACGGCGCGATCTCGGTCTTCGGCCAGGAGCTGATCCCGCTGGACCTGAGCACGGTCGGGCAGGCGATGCCGCTGCAACTGACGATCAATGCGCGGCAGCTCAACCAGAAGTCGGTCACCGAGCTGCGCCACATCCTGACCGCGCACCCCGGTCCCCGCCCCGTCCGCCTCACCCTGCAAGAGCCGCGGTCCAAGGTCCTGTTCGACCTTCCGGCCCATCCGGTGGAGTACAGCAGCGCGTTGATCTCCGAGATCAAGACCCTGTTCGGCCCGAACTGCGTGGCGGTCTGACGCTCCGTCGGCCGACGGCAGGCTTCGAGGATTCGGACATAGGGTACATAGACGTCCAAACAGTGGCGTCAGTACCCTTGCGAGGCATCCCTTGTCACCGTCGGCCGTCGTCCCCCGCAAGACCCTTGCCCTGACCTCCGTCCTGGTCACCGCCGCCGTGGCCGCGAGCCTGGCGACGAGTTCGAGCCCCGACTCCTCGAGCGGGTCCGAACTCGGCCACGCCGGCGCCGCGGCGGCGGGCGTGGGCTGGGCCCGCGACCTGTCGGGCAAGGTCGTGTCCGTCACCCCGACGCACTACCTGACCCCGATGCACCCCGAGCTGGTCACGCACCCGGAGTCCGACGACATGGGCTCCGGCACGACCGCCATGGCCCTGACCTCGGCCAGCACGCCGTCACCGGGCTCGACCCCGGCGACCATCCCTGACCTGGCGTCGATGGTGGCGGGCATCGACGTGAGCAGCCATCAGCCCACGATCGACTGGTCGAAGGTCGCGCCGCACGTCAACTTCGTCTACGCGAAGGCGACCGAGGGCACGTACTACGTGAACCCGCTCTTCGACAGCGAGTACGAGGGCCCGTACGACCACGGCGTGATCCGCGGGTCGTACCACTTCGCCGTGCCGAGCAACTCCAGCGGAACCGCGCAGGCCGACTACTTCATCGCTCACGGCGGCGGCTGGTCCGCGGACGGCAAGACCCTGCCCGGCGCCCTCGACATCGAGTACAACCCGTACGGCAAGGCCTGCTACGGCCTGTCCACGGGCGAGATGGTGAACTGGATCAAGAACTTCACGAGCGAATACGCGGCGAAGGAGCACGCCTTCCCCGTCATCTACAGCACGACCGACTGGTGGCGGACCTGCACCGGCGACTCCGCCGCCTTCGCCGACGAAGACCCCTTCTGGGTCGCCAACTACGGCAAGACCGGCGGCTCGCTGCCGAGCGGCTGGGGCTACTACTCCTTCTGGCAATACTCGGACTCAGGCACCCAGCCCGGCGACCAAGACCTTTTCAACGGCCCCTACGCCGGGCTACGGACTCTCGCGGCGAACGGCTGAGTCATCGAATGTTCACCCGCGAGGGTGGAATGTGCTGCGACATGGTGTGGTTTTCACAACAATGGGGGTAGCTGAGCGTCGTTTCGCACGAGAAGGGAACGCTGACCATGACGACGGAAGCGCACCTCGTCGAGCCTGCGCCGGACTCGGCCCGGGATCGCTGGCCAGGCGTGTTCACCGAACCGCGCACGCGATTGCGCGGCGCGGTCGCGGCACGGGTGATCCGGCACGTGCTGCGTGACCTGCCGTTGCGCTTCCGGCTTCCGGACGGCACCGTACTGGGTGCGGGCGGGCCACAGGACCCGGAGATGGTCGTGCACCGGCCGGAGCTCTTCTATCGGCGGATCGGCGCCAGCGGCCTGATCGGCTTCGGCGAGTCGTACCAGGCGGGCGAGTGGGACTCGGACGAACTGGCCCGGCTGCTGAGTGTCTTCGCGGCCAACATCGATTCGCTGGTCCCGGCGCCCCTGCTGCGGCTGCACCGGCTGCACGCCGTGCGGCGGCCGCGGACGGAGAACCGGACCGCCGACGAGTCGAAGGACAACATCGCGCGGCACTACGACCTCTCCAACGAGATGTTCGCGCTGTTCCTCGATCCGACGATGACGTACTCCGCCGCCCTGTTCGAGCATGAGCTCGCGCAGGACCCTGAGCAGGTCACCGCCGTCCCGACGCTCGACCCGGCCCTTCCCGACATGAGCGACGGCGCGCACGGCGTGCAGCAGTTGCAGCTCGCGCAGCAGCGGAAGATCGACCGTCTGCTGGATCTGACCGGCGTGGGTCCGGGCAAGCGCATCCTCGAGATCGGCAGCGGTTGGGGCGAGTTGGCCTCGCGTGCCGCGCATCGAGGCGCGCAGGTCCGCACGCTCACGCTCTCCGAACGGCAGCTCGAGTACACCGCGCAACGTGCCCGGCTCGAGGGCGTCGAGGACCGCGTGCAGGTGGAACTGCGGGACTACCGCGACGCAGAGGGCAAGTACGACGCCGTATTGAGTGTCGAGATGATCGAGGCCGTGGGCCGCGAGCACTGGCCGGAGTATTTCAGCGCCCTGGCGAACCTGTTGGTACCCGGCGGCATGGTGGGCCTGCAGGCGATCACGATGCCGCACGAGCGGATGCGGGCCACGTCGCGCACGCAGACGTGGATCACCAAGTACATCTTCCCCGGCGGGATGATTCCGTCGATGACCGCCATCCGCGACAACGCCGCCCGCTTCGGACTCCAGATCCGCGACGACCTCTCGTTCGGCACCCACTACGCGCACACCCTGGCGCTGTGGGGCGAGCGCCTGGTCGCCAACGCCGGCCGCCTCGGCGCACTCGGCTTCGACGAAACGTTCCGGCGCACGTGGCGCCTGTACCTGGCGTACTCAGAGGCCGGATTCGCCTCAGGCTATCTGGACGTGCACCAGCTGGTGTTGGGAGAATAAGCCGCGTAGCCAGGCGAAGGGGGCATCATGGCTCGCAGGGGTGGAATTCTCCTCATCGGAGGCGGGATCGCGGCATTGCTACTGGTCGGCTGCTCGTCTCTATCCGACGCGAAACCGGTCGCGGCGACGTCCGCGACCTCCGCGACGCCGACCGCCGATCCCGGCTGCTCCGCCGCGCTCCAAGACGTCGGCAAATACGGCCCGTCCACGGTGAAGCTGCTGGCTGAGGGCCGCGAGGCGGTAACCACGGCGGCAGTCCAACTCCTCGTCGACGGCCTCGACAGCGCCGCCGACTCCGCCAACTCGCCCCGGACGAAGCAGGCAATCCAGACCCTGGCCAACGCGTACGTCGACTACTTCGACTTGACGACGGACGCCGTCGCCATCCCGTTGTCGACCTTGCTCAAGGACACGGCGGACTTGGAGTTCGTCTGCCGATAGGGGTTCGGCGCGCACGGCGGCGGCATCTCGGCGACGGGAGCTTGCACCGCATGGTGCACGGCGGCTCCCTTGCATCCGTTGTGGTGCATGAACTGGCCCATCGGCGGGTTCACGTCGGCGAACAGGTCGCTCATGCTCACGATCAGGCCGCCATACGCGATGTTCACCGA
>Ga0307509_10006898_pt1 | contig 15087 bp, 21 predicted proteins | sample 10_EM_MG_FD_202245 | JGI IMG/M metagenome (GOLD analysis project Ga0307509, IMG submission 202245) | Populus trichocarpa ectomycorrhiza microbial communities from riparian zone in the Pacific Northwest, United States - 10_EM | ecosystem: Host-associated > Plants > Roots > Unclassified | place...
CTATCCGGCACGACGATTCCCGGACTTCTACGTCAAACTAGAGTGGCGGCAGTACGCCCTTAGTCCGGACCGACGAGCACCCCAGCAGCAACGCCTGAGTTCCAAGGCAGTAACGGACAGCGCTTAGTCACCAGGTGATCAGGCTTGAGGTCGGCCCTGACACCTAGGCATGGGGGTCATTGGCACCACCATCATCACCATGATCACCACGGCCATGGACATCACAAGGGACACAGCGATGGTGCAGTTGATAAGGTTATTATCAAGGGCGACGATAACAACGTCAGCGTGCACTCCCGGTCTCGGATTTCCCACTACCAACATTCCCCGGAACGCGTCGATACAACTACCTACGAAGGATACCAGCACCATCTTCACGCTCAGAAGTATGTTCCTCGCCACCGATTCAATCGTGGTGGATCGTCAGTCGACCCCGCTGGACATAGCAAGTCGGCTCGCCATGATGGCCATCAGTAAATGTGCCAATGCATTATTTACTTATTACACTTATTTGATCTTATTTTTCTGAATCCCCTGCCATTCAAGTTTTGGACCTGGATCATATAATGACAAATAATTGACATAAGGTCAAATAACCGAGAAATAAGTGTCTGTCACATTTTCTGATGGCCAGGATTGGATTGAGAAGGAACCTCGTTCAGTTTTGATCAACAGTGTCGAAGGCAAGAAGAAGTACCTTGTACTGGACGACCATCTCAGCCAGAGAATCACTGCGATTGAGGGAGCCATGGGTTTCGCAACAAACTCGACCATCATTCCCGCCTTGGTTGGAAAAGGCCACCTGGTTATTTTAGGCAAGTTCAACCACGGGTCAATTAGGTTTGGCGTTCATTCAAGCATGGCGAGTGTCAGGATGTTCAAACACAACAACCTGAAGTTGTTTGAGAACCTGCTGAGGGAGGCCATCAGCCACTTGTTGGTGGTATTACCCTTCTCGAACCCAGTCAGATGGTCTCCTCAGAGGAGGAGTAGTCAGGATTTCCCTACATACCTGGGCCATACCCCAACATATTACTTATTCCTGGTCTGGCGTAGTACTTATCATCCACTTTTCTCTTCTACTACTTTTGTAACTTATTTCCACTTATTTCTGTACTTTTTTTGTCACTTATCCTGACCAAATAGACCTGACTTTTTTTATTAACCCTTATTGTCCACTTATCATACTTTTCCCCCACTTTTTCTCGCTTTTTCTGACTTTTTCGATCAAATAAGTAACCCGGACGTTCACTGATGTACCAGCAACCTGCCTCAGTCCCAATCCCCAAAACCGTCATGTGCCGTTTTGACGGCTGTAACTGCGTGGGGGAGTTTCCAATGGGGTGGTCCTAGGTCAACCCCTGGGTAGGATTGGGCCGGGGGGAGGGGTTTCCCACGGGCAACCATCCTCCCAGGACGGAATTGATGGGAGGGAGCGCCGGATGGGAAGCGGGAGAGGGCCAGGGATGGGGTGAAGTGGATTCCCACACCCGGTCATTCTCCTGGGACGGTATTGATGGGAGGGAGCGCTGTAGAGAACCAGGAGAAGCCCTACAACCGACTGATGGTGGGGATTTCTCACAGTTGCAACCACTGATGGCGGTGCTTCGTCGCAGATGCGCCCAATCACGTGCCTGTGGCCATTCCTGGCCCCGGTTCCCACGGATCCCACCCTGGGGCGGATATACGAATGATTTATGAGTATTGGAGGCCCTGGGTCACCCCCAGTGGATCTACGAAACCTGGAGTTGTTGCTCGAAAATCTCGGCAGTCACTCCGGGTTCGTATTACGAAAGCTGTCAGCACTGTTGGATGTACCCTGCTACTAACGTGATTGATGCCCCAGGCATTGTCGATCCGTCTGGCCCGTCCCTTTGAGAATGTCCCTAGCTAATTAGTGGGTGAGGTAACTGGCAACTCGATTACCTTCCTGTATACTCGAGTAAATCACTTGCCTTGTGACATGTTTCACCCGTCCGTATGCACCGGTATCTCTGGATTGGCCTGCAATCTCGCTAGCCGTCCACGACCGGACGATAACCTTGCCCAGGAATGGCTGGCGGTGACCGGTCCCGACTCATTGACAGATGTGGGTGGCATTCGCCCACTTGCTGTGCTGGGAGTTCCAAACCCGCCGTCCAAGGTACTGTTACAATATGAAACCCTGCCCCGTCTCCTCGCAGTACCCATTTTCAAACACTTGTGTAGTACGCAATGGACCGGCGTGATCAACAACATAAGAAACCCGGATCCCGGGGGCTCCACGACTCCACGTCACGATGGGAAAGGCCGGCGACGGGTCCAACGGAAACTGGTAGGAGGAAATGGGTAGCGGCTAGGCTTCCGTCACGTCGCTTGTTCGTCCCGACCGTAGCGGGGTGGTGAGAAGCACCGTGGTTGAGACCTGGGCCCGACCGGGTGCTCCATGCCAGAAAAACTTGGAAGGACAACCCGTGACCAACTGAGATCTGCCGTGAGCAGGAAATTAGAGCACCCGCGACCCTATTCTCAGTATCGATGAACCTCAGGTGATGACTCACGGATGGCTACACTCCCGTGGTCACCACGCCACCAACCTGGCGGATGATGAGTGCGTTAACACGGGTTTGTATGGAGTAAGTGGGATCCGCAGATATCTTGTCCTGGCAATAGGATGAACAGGATATGCCGTCACGGCGTTGGGAAGTTGAAAGACCCGCAGCGATAAACGGTTGCTCTGTGTAGCGGTGCGAAGGAAGGTTTGAGCAACGGACCAAGTTGCAGTACGTGCCGGGCAGGGCGGGGACACTTCTCGCCGCCCGCGTTCCTGTCGTAAGAGCTTCCGAAAGTCACCCAGCAACGTGCTCGACAATCCCCGGTGGCCTCGGGTATTCCAAGCGCCCCCAAGATGGCATGGTTCTCGATTAGGTGGTTCCACTGTATAGGCCATGGGAATACTAGTAACCCCCTCCATTGAAACGTCGAAGACCCGAGGAAACCACCGAGATCTCACACACTACAAGTCGGACCTGAGAGCGATGGTCAAGTAAGTGACTGAGTGTCACCCAATGATACTCGCGCGTGTCCGACCTAGACCATGACGGAAAGGTGAGCAACATATTCGAGGTGAAATTAAGGGGCTAATGCGGGAAACCGCAGGTACAGCCACCGACAAATCTTCCAGGAAGACTTAGCCATGCTAATGGATCAATTCGATCAGTGCACATGGACAGGGCGCGGGGTTGTCCAGCGTTTGCTCCGGCTAACGACATATCCGGGTCCGGGATTGTCAATCCGAAACCAATTTCGTCCCAAGGCTGTCCATCGAAGCGGGACCGAGAATCAACTAGATCTCAAGAACCCGATTCCGCTTATGAACGTCACATGGGGGTCTCATCCCACGTACCCACGGAGGAGACGCGAGTGAGAGAATGAATCTGTGAGCGGAGACGTGGACGGAGAGTGGGGCGGATGGATCTTAGGATGTGGTACCGGCGGTGGGATTCTCTTGCCGGGCTTGACTCGAGATAAGTAACTCGATCAAGATCGAAGATCGTCTCCCGTTGCTACCGATGCACAGCCCTCGCAGTCGAACATCTTGTTCAGTGACTCCCACCAAAACTAATACCCCCATCGCGGTTAGCTCCTGCATCAGATCACCCTCCCTCTTTCTACCCACATGAGTGAATCCTTGTTCTTATTGGGTCCCTTTTGTCCATTCCCCGAGTCGGCCAATGGCACCCTTCTATCGACAAATGATTGGTCGCTCCCTGCTCGGCGCCAACAATGATGAGGAGCCAGTTTGTGTCCTTCTCTCCCGACATGGAACGACCGAAATATCCCTACGCGCCCGCTCCGGGATCGAGTTCCCCACCGTGGCCCGTATGTTGTACATTCCGATAAGGGACAAGGATCCGTTGATAACGTGGTGTCACCTGGGGCTTGCCGACATCCCATGTTCGGTCCACCAACACCTAACCCTTGTCCGCAGTCAACTCATATAATATATGAAGCACGGCCATGCGGGGACTCCGCTACTGATCCCTCAGAGACGCCAGCACTCCGGTCCACGAACATGCAGCACGAAGCAGCCCACCCCGGTACGCTTCCTCTCCTTCGTGCACAGTGGACAGATCGGCTCACTGATCGTTAGACATGCGGTTCTGGAGAATCATCTGTTCGTTGGAGATCGGTTCGAACGAAATCCTCTCAGAATTTCAGTCTCTTTTAAACTGTCCATCCAAAGTCGCTGCTGCTCGGAGCCTCCAAGAAAGTGATGCCAGAAAGTTTATAGACTTTCTCGACCAGGTATGTAGATTATGTATGCCGCCCCTCAACAACTAAGGGCGTGAAACGTAGGTTCTTGCACGGTCACGCCTCGATGAAAACCTCCAGCAGCGGGGTTTACGGCTGCTTTCCAAGATCTGCAAAGCCAACGGGATCATACCTGGCCGATACACTCTTCAACAGGATCGAATACGCGTCGGGAGGATCCGCTGTCACGGTGGGCTCGCAGACGTGAGCGATGGAGAATACTTGGGATTCTCCGTGGCCATCAAGCATCTCAAGATGAACGAGAGTGGTTTCGATGGGAGTTTCAGGGTAACTTCCATTTGGCCTCGCGCTTTCCCATCACTCAGCTGTCACCCAGCGGTTATGCCGAGAGATCATCAGTTGGAAACATCTGTCCCATCCGAACATCTTGCCTTTGTTGGGAGTTTCTGTGTCCGCAGACCCGCATTGGTTCCGCATTCTCACTGAGTGGATGCCCGGTGGGAATGTGATACAGTACGCAAAATCCAATCCGGAGGCAAACCGCTTGGGGGTGGTGAGCCTGTTCGCTGTTTCTCCGCCATTTGCTCTCTATTCATCAATATCCTTTAGCTCTCTGAGGTCATGTCTGCTGTGGCCTACCTCCACGAGCTCAAGGTCGTTCATGGGGATCTCAAAGGCGTAAGTCCAACACTCTTGACCCCCCTCCTGCCTTACTGACAGGCAAAGCAGGCAAACATCCTCGTTGACAATACGGGCACCGCTCGTGTTGCGGATTTTGGACACATGGCCATGGTGGATCTGACCACGATGTTCCTATCTGACACTGTCGTTTCCTCCGGAGGAACATTTTGTTGGATGGCCCCGGAATTGCTGGATCCACCGCGCTTCGGTTCCGACGGCCGTCCGACTCGTGAATCGGACTGTTATGCGCTTGGAATGGTCATATACGAGGTGGGTTAGTTGCGTGCTCCACAGTTGTCACTCATTCACCCATCTCAGGTTTTGACTGGCCTCCGACCGTTCCATCGTCTGTACACATATGAGCCCGTCCCTGCCGTGCTGAGAGGTGAACGCCCGGAACGGCCTCTTGACGCCGAATCTCTAGGCTTCTCCTGCGAACTTTGGGAGTTGGTACAGTTATGTTGGAGCGAGTCGAGTTCAACTCGACCGACTGCCCAGCGGCTGTTTGACTACCTTTCGCCTGCCTCGCTCACTTGGGCTCCCCCTCCGGTGTACCCCGTGATCGATGTCTTCGGCATCACCGATTCATGTCCCTCTAGTTCCTTGTTTGAGAGTCTCCCGGACAAGCTCGACGGACGAGGTGCGGTAGCTGGAGGTTCGATTGGTCCCATTGAGTGACTTTCCACGGCGAAGGCAGATCATTCTATAATGCCAATCACTACTGATCGTATTGTCTCGCGCCACAGGTGACGGCCGGGGTCCTGATAATTTCCTCTCTCGATGGAGACATTCGAAGTGTGGAAAGTCTCAAGGGCCGTGGAAAGTCACTCAATATCTTATCTCCCTGTTTACTTAGAAAATCGCTCCCGTTGTGTTTTTTTTTTCTCGTTCACCTGTAGTCAGCCTGGCGCTAATATTTTCAATTATTCCCCCTTGGGTGACGCCTACGACCGAACGATCTTCCGACCCGCGATTGCGGGACGCAAGCCGAGATTCCCGGGACGCACTTACAGTCCTAGTCTTGAGCTTTTTTTCTCTCTCATTCACCCCCATCGTTCAAAAAACGTAATAATAAGAGAGCGGCCAGTCATGTGAACCATACGTGTTCCCGGGGTTATGTGACCCGTTCACGACCTGTCCGCGTTTTTTAGTGCTCGTCTTGTATGATTAACATTGTAGCTACATCGGCATACTATATACATCATGTGCCGAAGCCATCGCTATTGTTCCTCGAGCGCGTTAATATGAATGTTTCCCAGCTCTGTCGTCAATTCGATCGACTAGAGTTTCGGAAACCAGACCCGACAACTTGGCCCATCCTGCGTCCCAGCGATTACGTTGGTAAACTGTCCCACCTCCTACGTATCGCCACCCGACCGTTTAGGGAAAACATACTCAGGATTCTGCTGAAGTACGTTTTTCCACTACCGATGGAGGTTCGTCGATCCTGCGTGGAAGGCACAGCAACCTTGTACAACAGTATCATGGAGCATGCCGCAACCGTCATCATCTGCAAGAAGAACCCGAATGTGTCTGAGAGTGACGTCAGTCGTTACACCAAGATCCGAGCACCAGAGACCTACCAAAATATATACCGAACGGAGGTGAACCGGGATAAAGGCTCCGGAGAGCTGGGATGGTCAATATGATAGTAACCGGGAGTAAAAGGACCGCATTGTCCACCCCCTCCCCCCCGAAGATGACGAGAAGGGTCAGGTAGATCGAACCAACGGTTAAGGCCGAGCTGACGATCAGCAACCACATTGTGAATGCCTGCGCGAGCTGCGACCTTTTCACCTTGATTCGAACCACACGAGAGTCGACCTCTACCGTAGTTGGCCCCGTCCCGGGATCGTAGGTGTAGTTGCTCCTCGCTCGCACATCGTAGGACGAGACGGCGAAGTTGTCTGGTCCCTCACCGGCTGCGATGGTGATGATAGGCACGGACCTGTTCGTGGCCTTGTCGATCACGATCACCAGAGCGCTGAGGGAGTAGGCATCGAATGGGACCACATTTGGGCCAACGACGTCCAGACTATGGACCACATCGAAGACATTCAAAGCGTTCACGCTAGAGGGAGAAGAGGTTTGTGTGATTAATACAAACGAGAGAATGTGTTGTGGATCTTACTATAGGGGTTGGTAGCGTTCGGACCGTAAGTGATCCGGTTGGACCAACGGGAAACTGGCTGGGTTATATGAAAAGGTTGGTTTGGATACGCTGTAGGTTGTGAACGGATGGATCACGGATGTCTGGATAGAGCGCGTACCCACCCGTTGAGGTATATATCCACTGCCCTGTCAAGGATGTCACATCCCGCGGCAACGAGTATGTTATTCGGAGGGGGGTATGTCGATAGCCTATACGCCCCACATCCCTCGAGCTCCCATTCAATTGACAGCGTTTGGCTGATTATATCCACCTGATAACTACGGCCGATGAGTGCAATCTACGGTATGTTGTGTCAGAGCCAAACTGGGGGCGATGACGATAAGGAAAATCTCACCCCATCCTGGTCTGGTTTGATATGATCAAGTGCAGGTTGCCTGTCCAGCTCGTAGGACCACTTGGCGAGGCCGGCGATACCGCCCACGAGGGTCACATAGAGGAGGGTAGCCGACAACAACGGGAACCGACCGACGAGGCTGGCCAACCGCGAAAGAATAGATCGTGATGCTTCCTTTCGCAGCGATGTGGGTAGTGCTTCAAGGTCGTCATGGGCCGATGAGGGGATGTAGGGTGAGGGCCCAGATATATCGGGCATCTCTAGATGAGCACCGTCGGACATGCGGGTTCAGGGAAAATCGCAGTTGCAGACTCTTTGGTGGGGACGGCGATGAGGAGTACAAATGACACCTGGGAACTGCCTACGGGCGCTCAAAATGTACTCCACAGTGGCAGGGACTAGTCTCCATGCGGCCTACACGTAGGCCAGACGTCTGACATCCCTATGGGATCACCAGACAGAGACAGAACGCGGCGAGAATGAATACTGCCAACGGACCTTGCCAGCCCGCGCTAGGTGTTGTGATGAATGTCAGGCGTCCGATCTGGACCGCCGTTGTTGAATTCCCCGGGTGGTATGTCGTCAACATGAGTTAACCGACTTAACGCAGTTCCCCGTGATTGACGATAGGTATCACCGGTGAGGATGACGATCCAGCACCCCAGCCCGCGCCTGTCGTTGATTTAGAAAGCAGCAGCCCTCTATCTCAATCTCCCTAGGCGCCCCGATAGTCGTTTTGGCGATGCTCAGAATCTCCCAGTAACGAGGGATGTTGGGGTGGAGGAGCAGGAAGGCCAAGAGAAGGGTTACCAGCCAGGGCCACCCAACGGTTCGCATCAGGGCGTGAGCACGTTGGTTTCCATATTAGGGCAGTTTCTCGGCGCTCGGCCACGAGTTCCTCAACCACGCCCGTCCCCGAGCATGTTCGGTAGTAATCCCACCCGAGCGGAACACTCCCAAGACGCGAACGCACCTGTCAGGCAGACCGACTCTGATGCGGCCATCGCTCGTCTGTCGGCCGTCAAGTTGGGATATCTGCAAGACCCGTTCATCAAATTCCTGGTCCAACGCCCTCACCTCCAACCCGCTCGTCCTCCTTTGATCAACATTGGGACCTATGTCCGGTCGGAAGCTATCGACCGCCTCGTGAACGAGTGGTTGGAACTCTCCGCTGTGGAGGGTAAGAAGTGTCAGATCGTGAGTTTGGGAGCGGGGAGTGATACGAGGTTTTGGAGGATCATGGTACGTGGCCAGTTTCACACACTCTTCTTATTTCTCTGGGTTCGAGCGGTAATGTGGAGAATATACCCCCAGATAGACCGGTCCTCGCAAGGATGATCTTGCGACTTACATCGAGCTCGATTTGACGGAGAATACCACCAGGAAGGCGATGTCGATTCGGAAGAGTAAGGAGCTTAGCGAACGTTTAGAGAACGTCACGCTTGGTGAGTGAAGGACCCTTCTTTTCTTTTCGTTCGGATACTTACGAACGTAGAGCACGGAGGCACAACGCTACATTCCGCAAAGTACCACCTGCTCCCCGCAGACCTTCACATGCCCCCATCAGAATCCATCGCGCCACTGTTAACCTCGCATTCCCAAGGCGACCCTATCCTCTCCCCCGACCTCCCAACACTCCTACTCTTTGAATGCGTTTTGGTTTACGTCGCCCCGGAAGCCTCACAGGCTCTCATCCAATGGTTCACCGATTACTTCGCTTCATCAACCGTTCTGGGCGCAGTGGTGTACGAAATGTTTGGGTTGAACGATTCGTTTGGAACTGTGATGGTCGAGAACCTGAAGGTACCGCGTCCACTCCGTCCGTCCTCCCCCTTGTGTTGACCCAACTGTGTTGTCAGGTCAGGGGCGTCTCATTGCCGGGTGCCACGCCTTATCCGACATTCGAATCCCTTCCGCAACGTTTCACCAGACACGACTTCACAACTTCGAAAGCCCTCACGTTACGCGAGATCAGAAAGACTTTGATCTCGCATGCAGAGTCACAACGGTGTGTACTCCCGGAGCGCCGGCGTTTTCGGTTCCAGCTCATGTTATACCTTCTAGTATATCGTCACTGGAAATGCTGGACGAAGTGGAAGAACTCGACCTCGTCCTGGAACATTACGCCATGACCTGGGGTCTCAAGCTCCCCACAGGCCAACGACTAAACTCTCCTCCCAACTGGATCGAGTGGGGCCTCAAGGTCCCAACGCACAATGACCATCCGGACTCCGATTCTGACTGATGGTGATACAGGGGACAGATGAATGTATATTAACAAAGACCGACAGATGGTATGATTATCTACTTTACACTACGGAGGTATGGAATACGAATAGATAACGAACGGATAACTGGAAATCAATACGGTGGTCGTGAAAGGAGTGTTTAGGGTTTGGTGAACAACGCGAGGGTATGTTGCCCACCGCAGCTGACCTGGAGGGGCTTCCACGCAGCCAAGTCGACCAAGGTGGGCTGGAAAACTTCGTCGACGTTGGGTCCAAGTCCTAACTCGCCAACGTTTCCCATACCCCAAACGAACAGGTGGGAGTCGGTCCACGCCATGCTCCTTCGAGAGTCCGCCTCGATGCCGATAACCCTCTCCCATGTGCCTGAAGGGAAGGGGAACCGGACTTCTCGTGGTGTGGCGATACCAACTCGGACGCGAGGGTGGTGTACCTTGTTCACAGACGCGAGTATGTGACCTGGACCGAGACCCAACTGTCCGCTATCATACGCTCCACAGGTGAAAACACGGCCATCATCCAGGAGGAACACGGAATGAAACTCTCCGCATGCGATGTCGACGACGCGTGAGCCAGCCAAGATCGAACCGCCCTTGCACATTGCCGATACCTGTCGTGGGGTCTCGATGACCTTTCCGTATCCGCTCTCGGTGATATCGATACCGGTCTGGCCACGCAAGTTTAGGCCCCAACTCCAGATATCTCCGATAGAATCGATCGCGAAAGAGTGCATGCTCCCAGCTGCCACGCGGACCACACGACGTGGGTATGGGAGGTTGATCCTGACGGGAGGTCCGAAGCCATTCGCCCCTTGTGACGCGATTCCGAGTCTACGGCCCTCGTTTACACCCCAGGCGTAGAGTGCCCCATTGGTCGAAACGATAAGGATGTGGTCCTCCCCGCAAGCGACAGACGAGACTTTCGTGTCCGAGGTGAGACTGATGAGTTTAGTAGGAGTTTGGAAATAACGTTGACCGTTTGGTAGGATGACCGACCCCCTGCTGTTCTGAGAGAAATCATCCGCCCATGTGTTCGCGATCGGGAAGAGATCAATGAAAGAAAACTCACCCTGACGGCACCCCATATAAATAGTTCTCCGGTCACGGTGACGGCGGCCGATAACTCGTTCCCAGCAGAGATACTCGAAATGTTATGGGATCCGAGACCAGGGATTATATGCGGCCTGCTGATGAGTTCGTCGAAGCTGGGATTAGGAGCGGCCCAGCCCCGTTTCGCGGATTCGGTCTCGCGTCCGAGAGAATAGTTGTCGTTGTTACCACAGGACCAAACCTGCGCATACACTCGTAAATTAGAGGGGTGAAGTGATGGGGGAGATTTACTCACCTTCCCATCTTTGTCGAGGAGGAGGGTGTATAAACCCCCAGCAGCGATCGACGTGATCCTCTGTCCCAGGCGGAGGCGTTGTGGCCGAGGGAGTTCTTCAAGATAATCCGGTCCCAATCCCAAAGACCCGTCATCCCCACACCCCCAGACAAAAAGGTTGGGAGAAGTGTCGTGCGATGGACGTTTCTGCGAGTCGCCAATGGAGACGACGTGCAATTGCCAAGGGCGTCGTGTGAGGGAGAAAGCGCCAGGCTCATCTCTCCTAACCCGTTTACGTTCACGGGGATTGACCGCCTCCCTCGATGCGCGTCTCTTCAGTCCGCGTTTGGCAGTATGCTTGTACGCGAGGACGTGTTCGGAGGAGCCGGTTCTCGAAGGACGACGCGTTGTGGGCGCAGGAGCCATAGTCGGATGAATGGTCGTGACGGTGGACGGAACGAAATGAAAGGGTTATGGGGGGGAGAGCCACGAAGGCGGCGTTAAATATTTTCTTTGAGTGGCTCGAACAGGTCGTTTGCCATGTGTGCCGGATGAGTCGGTGTGAGTCGGTGGGCCATTGCCTTTGGTGAACTGTCGTTGGGAAAGGCGTACGGGTTTCTTTCAGTGTTCTATACTTGTCTCTCAACTTCCAACCTGTATGCTATGGCTACGGTGTCGACGAACAGTTTCTTGGTAACAGGGACGAGGAAGGTGACGTGCGTACATCAGAGAGCGTTCGCCGTTGACCCCATCCGGCCGCCAGCTTTCCACCAGGAAATACCAGGAACTGTGCACGGTCTTCATCCTGGGGCTCTTGGCCGTCTATATACCTCATTTTGACTGGGCATTCTATGAATCACGGCACACATCTGGTGATGGTCAATTCAAGCGAGCGTCTGGTTGTTCGGGTAATCGTTCCCGTTGGCGTTGCCTGGGGAGATGCGTTCGTCCTCTCTCCCCTTTGCGAGGTGGTGTGTGCCCGCCCCTTTCACCCTGCTTAGAATGTCCGTGGCTGTGCTTTGCGATAGGTCGAGGTACGCTGCGGGCACACAGAACTGTAACCACCAGTCGACGCCTACTTCGGGATCGCATTGAATGATTTCCGAACGCAATGAGCCGTTATTCGGACCAGCAAACGTGGGTCACTCTTTCCAAATCCTCCACAAGGCCAAACGCTCACAGGTTCGGACAGAAAGCGACTCGTACCTGGCGAACTGGCTTTCCATATGCTCATTTTCTTCTGCAATCGCGGGTTCGTGATGTCCGCCGTGCCCCTTTCGGACGGATGTTGTCGGGATTCTGATGTCACGGCCGACCCGCCTTTCCTTTCAGCCTTCCGTTTCGGGACAAGGCTGGTTACCTTTTCGGGAAGACAATGATCTTGCGCGGACGTTGCTCGGCAGAATTCGCGACCCCACCCACGATGAAGCCTTTGTACGCGCCTCAAATATCTACCCCGCGCATTTTTGCAAGATGGGATCCCCCACCAGTCCTGTCTCTCCCCAATCTTCAGCAGCTTTCGAGCCCACTACTTTCTTTACCCTTCGTTCGACTTCAACTCTCCCGGCATGCAGCGCTCTGCCTTTATCCTCTCCGTCTTTTCCCTCCTCGCTTTCCGTACGTTCTCTTGACGTGCTTATCTCTTGACGTGTCGACTGATCGCGATCGCTTTTTTTTTTTTTCGTTGCAGTCTCTCTCGCACTCGCAAGCCCTTTGCCTGTGCAGATTGTCAAGGAAATGAGGGAGATTACCGTTGAGCTCAGCGCCCGTGAAGTTCCCGTGGACTACAAGATCCTCCATCGTGAGGTCCCCACCGACCCAGAGTCGGACACCAACTTGCATATCCTTGCCCGGGAGCACACTACGTTCGATGAGTACGTGCAAGAAGTGAGTGTCCTTCCTCTCCTCGTCGCGTACGCGTTTCTGATCACGATGGTTACAGATGACCGGCGAGAAGGATGTCGCGAGAGACACCCAAGACATTGAACCAAGAATATGCAGAGGACGATTGTGTCTCTAGATCGGATCGCGCCAACATACCCACCATCCGATTTCAGGAAAAACCACGCTCTAGACCCCTCAGACCACACTTTTATCTGCGTCAATTATTTCTTCGGTTTCCGTCCCCCATGCCTTTTATCGGGTATGCGCTTCGCTCCTTTTCAGTTCCTCCTCCTCCCCCCACAACACACACGCGTCCTGGTTGACCGGCCGCCTACTGAACAAACCTTGCTAATACCACACAACCCGCACGTGATCGCCAGACCTCGCTCGCCCCGTTTCACCGTCGTCAATCCGCGCTCGGCATCGCGAGCCGTCGAGAGTCAAGGGCCTGGGCTAGCTAGCACCCCAGACTTGACCGGGCACACCATACCGAGCCGCTTCGGTTTGAAACGAGCTTTCCCCTCGAGTTTTGTCGATTTGCGCGCGGACATTTATATGGTTCCTCCCTATGTGGTTTTGTTTATTGGGCATGTCTCCTTACTCTCTCTCCGTCCCTCCCCATCCCTTCCATTCCCCCCATCTCCCCATCATCTCCCTCTAGGGTTATGGACTCCGTATCACACCTCTGTAGCACTACCTTTTTTACCCCCGACCAACCCTTACATCCGGTCCCTCTTCCCGACTCCCCTTTACCACCCCCTCCCAATCCTTAGTAGCATACTCTGCGTACACTCAATCGGGCCTTGTAGCACCCTCCATTGTCCCAATCGCGGTTTGGTTTGTAGTAATCCTGTAGCTCCTTTCACCATGGTGTCCGATCCAATGGATGCGCCTTATGGAACTGATGCTCATTGTGTGATCCAAGTCCCGTTGTTTTCTTTTTCGGAGGCGCCGAACACTCCGAAGAGAGAGCTTTAAAAGGGCCCGTTGCGCACGTGCGGTTGCTCGGAGACGGGAAGGCGCGATTGCCTTTGTGGGGGGGGGGGGAGCGTTCGGGATGATCGACGATGGACTGCCCGCTATCCCCTTTAGGGCTTGACTTGTGCTTGCAAGACGTTGCATCATTGCGTTTCATTATACCAACGATCGTTTTACCCTTTATCGTCTAATTTACACGCATCTAACTTTGGACGTGCGGCGCGTGGCTAATAGGACAAAGGGGCGGGCCGTACTATGCTACGCGTCGCGAGGTAACCGAGACCGGTAACCCTGTGCGCTGAGTTACTGTATCTAGGCGTTACGACGGTGAAAGGGAAGCTATGCCTTCGACTTCGTCGATTCCGAGTCGAAGATACATTTTCGTCAAGGGGATAGCCTGAGCGCAGTAAGAACCACTCACGTGAGGCCCATTCGGAGGAACGCCAGGAAAGGTTCGTTCGAGCTGGAAGCCAAACAGACAACCCCAACCTTGTCTCAGTATCCCTGCTTGACGTAGAGGGGGGCGGGGAAAGGGACACTGGTGAGTCGGGCGACTCACCTAAAACTCAACGCCGATAGGAGGACACTCCGTGCGACCGTCGCGTGGCAGGCTGACCCGAAACCCAGAAAAGCGTAGCCGAGAAGGATTCGCGCAAACTGGGAACCTAACGGACAACCCCAACCTATTCTCAGTATCCCTGCTTGACGTAGAGGGGGCGGGGAAAAGGGATACTGGTGAGTCGAACGACTCACATAAAACTCGACACCGATAGGAGGACACTCCGAGCAACCATCGGGAGGCCTGACTAGAAACCCGGAAAAGCGTAGCCGAGGGGGAGTCGTGCAAGTTGGGAACCTAACAGACAACCCCAACCTATTCTCAGTATCCCTGCTTGACGATAGGAGGCGGGGAAAGGGGATACTGGTGAGTCGGACGACTCACCTAAGACCTCGATATTGATGGGAGAACGCTTCGTACAACGCAGCCAGGAAAGATTCATCTGAGCTGGGGACCTAAACAGACGACCCCAACCTATTCTCAGTATCCCTGCTTGACGATGGGGGAGGGGATACTGGTGAGTCGACGACTCACCTAAAACCTCAACCTTGCTCGGATAACACTTCATGCAACCGTTGGAAGACCTGACCGGGAACCTAGGAGAAAAAGGAGAAAAATCTTCTCAGCATCGCATATTAATCCCCGCAATAGCGAC
>Ga0307509_10006899_pt1 | contig 15086 bp, 13 predicted proteins | sample 10_EM_MG_FD_202245 | JGI IMG/M metagenome (GOLD analysis project Ga0307509, IMG submission 202245) | Populus trichocarpa ectomycorrhiza microbial communities from riparian zone in the Pacific Northwest, United States - 10_EM | ecosystem: Host-associated > Plants > Roots > Unclassified | place...
ATGCCGATGTAAATTGAGAAGGCCTTTTGGCAAGTGATACCAAAAGAGAGGCCAAACATGATGATCTCACGCGCTAATACCACCGAAATGAATCAAATCACATCCAAGACTTAGGGCGCAGCCTGACACGACATGGTGCTCAGTACAAATCTTCTAATACAGTTCCAAAATATCTACTTCGAATATGGTTTTAAATTGGATTGTACAGTTTAACAGTAAAAGGGCTGTGCCGGTTTTATCATTAAAAAAAAAAACATTAAATTCTACTTTTATCTTTCCGGTTTTATCATTAAAAAAAACATCCAAAAACAAAATACAAACTCCCACACATCAATTTTCACTATTTTTACTATCACATCCCTAATTACATGTTAGGAACCATCCAAATTCAAAATAAAACAAACATTACATTAAATAATTTCAAATTTACAAAATAAACCCCAAAAAAATATTCAGAACAGTGCTGGGGAGTGGGGACATCAGTGCAGCTTCTGGGACTGAGGAGCAGTGCTGATAAACCCTTGGACGGCGGGAACAGTGGCGGCGCGTCTTCTCCATGCGCGGCCGCCACTTGCGGCGCGTGAACCCAATCGCCGCCGCAGTGAAAGTCCAAGCAAATAGGGGGATCTGGAACGTTTTCCTCCCCTCTTCCCTTCCCTGCCGGCGGTGAAGAACACCGCCACCTGCAACAAGAGAAAAACGCACAAACAGTAGTTGATTCTAAGTTTTCTTTTTGTCCAGATCCGTTGTCGGGTCTGGTTTGTTGTTGTTTCTTTCTTCAAACGGCAGATCTGGCGGCTGAGGAAGGGGACGGCGTCTGTGGGGGAGGAGCCGGAGGAAGACGGCGGACACATCTGGGTCTGTGGGCGCCGCTGTGTTCGGGCTGGTCTTGGGTTGGTGTCGGTTAGGAGGCTTCGGTGGAAGCCGGTCGGTGCAGATGAGGGAAGATCCGTTGTGGTCGCCGGCGAGGGAAGAGACGGGGATCTGTGGGCTGCTAGATCTCTGGTGAGGACGGCGTTGCTGCAGCTGACGGTGAGGACGGTGCTGAGAGGAGAGTGAGGGGGGTGTCTTGGCTGGTAGCGAGGCTAGGTCTGTGTGCAGAGAGGCTGTAGCTGAGGAGGAAATGCTGTGTTGTCTAATCGGGGGTAGATGAGGGGGGAGATGGAGTGGAAGGCAGAAGGGCAAGAGCTGGGTGTGGAGGAGAAGGGAGTGTTGGTGCTGTGGTCGGGCGTCTGTGGGGGGTGAAGTGGCTGAGATGGAGAACGGCTGGGAGAAAGAAAACCAAAAGCTACGGGGGGGTTTTCTTGTGTTTCCCGCTTGTTTTTTCTTTTAAAATTGCCCTTTGTGTGTGTGTGTGTGTTAGAAACTTTATTTAGAGGTAAAATATTATTTCTCCTCAAACATCACTTAATTTTTATTTTGATAAATTTTTATTTTTTTATTTTTTAAAAATAAGCAATATCAACATCGATTCAATGAGAAAAATTAATGATTTTAAAAATAATGCGTGAAAAATAGAACGTGTTCAAAAGACCTTTAAAAATTTAAATTCTTTTTAGACGATGCTGAAAATGCTAAAAATAATGCAAATATATTAAAAAACATATTTATTTGGATTTTTATTATTTTTCACTATTTTTGGATTTTTGAAAAATTTTATAAAAAAAAATAGGTTAAAAATTGGGTAGAAATAGTTTGTATTTGAGTTTGTGTGCAATAGGCTCAACTAACTTAACAATGGGGATGATTAGTTAGTTGAGCCTATTAGAGTGTGTTTAGTATTGCGGTAGCTGTTGCGGTTGTGGTTTGAAAAAAATTGTTTTATAAAAAGTACTTTTAGTTGAGGTTGGTTTGAAAAAATTAGTTTTTGGTTAAAACTGTGGTTGAAATTAAGGTTGAAAAAAAAGTAGTTTAATGTGTTTAGTTAAGAATGCTTTTGAAATTGAGGTTATAAAATAATTTAAAAATATATATATATATATTAATATTGATGGTTTTAAATTTAAATATTGTGAATTTAACTATTGCTATTATATCATGAAATAAATCATACTTTATATATAAAAAAAAATTTTGTTCCATTAAACTATCTACAATTTCATCACGCATGAAATACATCCGACAAGGACTATAGTTTTTTTTTGTTTTTTAAGCACGCAACAACATCAGGTAAAATATAATCAAGAATAAAATTGGGATTGCAATTAAATTCTGCAAATGTTACGTCATCAAGCGATCTCTGTCTAATTTATATAGTGTCATTGAATAATGTTAAACACTAGTTTTTTGAATAAAACACAATTAAAAAATATAAAATAATTTTTATTTTTTATTTTACTGAGTCGAACTTGGTTCAATGCATTTTGAGCTTTGGACCGGTCCGGCCGAAACCGCATGTAGCTGGCTACACTGTTCACGTGAACAGTGTAGCATGCTCCACTGTTCCTTTTAATCGTAATCAAATATGTTTTCCTGTCTTTCGTTTCTTTTCTGAACAAATAGAAGAGCCTAATGGATTAATTAGCATGAACAGTGGATAGCTATGCTCCACTGTTCATGCTAATTAATTAGCATGAACAGTGGCTCCACTATTCATGCTAATTAATTTGCATGAAGTGCGCAGGAAGCAGCATTCGTCTGCTTTTCTTTCCCCTGCGTTTTGAACGCAAAAACAGTGTGGAACCTATGAATAGTAAAGTGCTTTTTTTCTTAACCAAACGGGTTGCATCTGCGTTTTGTTTAAAACGCAGACGCAACCTCGTTACCAAACGTCCTCTTAATCAATACATGGCTCCTTCTACTCTTTTTACATACAACATTTATTAAATACCAGATTAATGTTATTATGAATAATGACTACTAATTGATTTCTAATGTATGTATATAGATTCATTACTTAGTACGAGAGGCTTGAAAAACAACAATAGCTATATGTGAAGGTGTTGATGAGATGAGATGTATTGTGACCAACACTACACTTAATTTATATCATGGTGGACTTCAAGAGGTTGAGAAGACTGAGCATCTTAAAGTGTCATTAATGAAAGATAACATTGTTTATTGTAGGAGTGTTGGGGATGTTAGTCCGTCCACGAGCATCCCAGGCTAGTCCATGAGCATCCCAGGCCGTCATCGAGCATCATAGGCCCGTCATCGAGTGTCTCAAGCCCATCCACGAGCGTGCTAGATCCATCAACGAGTTGGGATAATATTGGTCCTCCTCACACCTAAATGGATATTACAAACTCATTCTCAAGTTGGATGAGTTAGGGTGGTGCTGCAGACCTATCCACGAGTGTTCCAAACCCTTTTATAAGTTAGGAGAAATAGTTACATATTATTATATGATATGAGAATTATGAATAGATATATACTTAGTTTAGTTTTAATAAAATATTATGTTAATTGTCGGTTTTATTTTATTACTTATGATTAAAGATGTTATGTGCTGCTTATTTGAATTGTGTTTTAATGTTGGAAAAGTGGTTATTTAATTTTATAAATCATGGTTTTTTTGGGTAAAGAGTTAATGGTAGAACAATTGCTATAAGGAGAGCTTTTTAGTTGAGCTGCAGATTATATCTGCATTTCGAGTGCTGCAATTAGTATCTGTGACTCTCGAGTCATAAATAAAAAATACGATTGTCAAGTTGCAAAATATTATTTGTGATTTAATCAAGTGAGCTAAATTCCTAAATATTGTTTTGCTTGTGCTATTGTACTAATATTTTTTTACAACTGTTCTAAGTATCCTAAATAGTATACTCAATCATGTAGTGAGTACATACACAGTCACAAAATAATAGCCATATCTTGCAGGAATCCTTAACAGATAACAAAAACTTTTCTTTAAAGCATGTCAAGGTCCCCCACAACTCTGTATCACTGATTGCACGTCACTCCTACGATACTCTCCTGGCTTCTTCTAAATTGTGGTTGAAATTCCCCAGCTTCCAGACATCAATGGTTCTACCAATACAAACCTTTCAACTTTCAAGAATCTTTTCAAGTAAAAGATAACCCTGTTCTTTTCCTCAACTCCAAACTCACTATGGCGTTTCGGCTTCTTAGTCCATCCACGTTTGGAAAATTGGTCAGATCAACTTGATTACTGATCTTGCCGTGTAATCTTCTACCTAATATATGTGAATATCTTCCTTCATACATGTAAAAAATTGGTAAGATCACGTTGTCTGCTGATCTTGAAAAATCTTTATTGCAGAAAATGGTTTGTTAATCTCCTTGCCGTCTTACAACTATTTCTTCAAGTTTATAAATATTCGGTGTTGTAGTTGTTCTTAGAAAAGCAACCGACCAGTTTGTAACTGCTGGAAAAAAAACAACATCACATCACGTTTACTAACTATTTTCTGTGGAGTAGCCATGGAAGGTTCCAGTCAAAGTGAGGCTCCAAGAAGACTCGAGGTTTGTGTTCAAGCATTGATTGGTAGTTGATTAACAGAAATGTGAAAGATCTTCCAATTAATTGTAGCATTAATGTCCTATTGATAACCAGGGAAAGTATTTAGGGATGGCATGTTGTTGGGCTCTTGGACTTGCAACACTTGTCGCATGGAACTGCATGCTGACAATCGAAGATTACTACTATAAATTGTTCCCGGTAGGTAGTTCAAAGGCTACTTTTCAGTTCAATTTGGATGGAAGATGGTTTGGTTTGGCTGCCTGTGATTTTGGTTTTTATATTTAAAAATGCATAGGTTGTCTGAACTGACAGAAGAAGTGGAACTTCTCCATGTTCAAGTGATAAACATTGATTAGTGTGACTCAATAACTGATGCATTAAACTTTTTTCTGGTTTACGAAATTGTACGATTTCTCTGCTTGAAATGTTACATATTGCTAAAGTAAACTGATGCATTGAACTTTTATGAGTCAAAGACTAGTTGTTTGACAGTGTTTTCCCATCTTTTGAAGAAATACCATCCTGCAAGGCTGCTCACTCTCATTTACATGCCATTTGCTGTTGTATCTATGGCTATACTGACATATTATGAGTCCAAGATCGATACTCGAAAGCGCAACCTATCTGGCCTCGTACTTTTCTTTTTGAGTTCGTTGTTGCTTCTACTTGTACGTACCACAGATATTCTCTTTTGGTTTTTTTCAATTCACTAATTATTGCTTCTAACAAATTTGTTTCCCAAATTACTGTCATTTTGAAACAGTTGGATTTAGCTTCATCAGGTAAAGGTGGAATTGGAAATTTCATTGGTATAGGTGCAATTGCAGGTTCTTTCGGAGTTGCAGATGCCCTCCTTCAAGGTGGGATGGTTGGAGACCTATTTTTTATGTGCCCTGAATTCCTTCAGGTAAGTCTTTTTTCCACATTTCATTCAATGTTAGTTGATTTCCATATGCATCCTTAGATTTTCATTGTAATTTGATGACTTGAAACCAGTTGTTTAATTTTCTACAGTCCTACCTTGCTGGTATAGCTGCATCAGGTTTTCTAATCTCTGCTCTGAGACTACTAACAAAAGCAGCATTTGAAAAATTCCCTAATGGTCTTCGCAAAGGAGTTAGTATGTGACTTCTCCTTCGCTGATATATGACAACCTTTTGCTTTATATTACAAGTTTCTTTTCCATTTTCACAGGAAATTTTGATCCCTTTTAGCCTGCCCTAGCTTCCCAAAAAGATCAAATTTTCTCACAGTGTGTCTAGTTAGTTCAATTGCTTTAGTCCTAAAAATGAACTGGCTAAGACAAAAGTAATGATTTGTCCAAATGCTTCTGGATTTCACAAATTTCCCCACCAGTTTTCTACCATTTGATTGACTGCTCCATTGATCATTACTTATCTTACTATCTTTCGCAGTCCTATTTTTAGTGATCTCCATTTTCTTTGAGTTTCAATGCATTCTGGTATATGCATTTCTCTTCCCCAAACTGCCAATAGTGAAGTACTACCGCCTGAAGGCATCCACTGAAGGATCAAACACTGTCTCAGCTGACCTTGCAGCTGGTGGCATACACATAAACCAAGAGGTATAGCAGCTTTATTTTACCTCAAAATACATTACTCTGAAAGGAGCTTTGAGAATCCATCAACCTTATTGGTTTTGGCATTTTGACAGGATGAAAATGAAGCGAAACGCCATGAGAGGTTGAGCAACAAGGAATTATTCTTTGAGAACATAGACTATGCAGTTGACCTAATTCTTATATTTGTGCTGACATTATCAATAGTTCCTGGCTTTATATATGAAGATACTGGATCACACCAGTTACATTCATGGTATGTCCCGATTTGTGTCTAAGCTGCATTTATTTTATTTGAGAGCCATTTTTTTAAAATGTAGCTTTAAAATGATCGGTTGTTTTTTACCAATTGGTAAGTCCATTTTTGAATTCATGTTAGCACCAGATTAATGTTCATGAAAATTTAAACAGTCAGATCAAATTCAGAGTACGAATTCTGAGCAAGCTAGAGTTCTTGTGTTTCCATGCTATGAAGGCCTCTACTTGTTAACTTTCATGTTGATGATGAATTTTCAGGTATGCACTTGTTCTGATTACAATGTACAATGCATGCGATCTGATATCAAGATACATTCCTCTTGTGGAATTCCTGAAGCTGAAGTCCAGAAAGGGCCTTATGATCGCAGTACTCTCTCGTTTTCTTCTCATTCCAGCATTTTACTTCACGGCAAAGTACAGTGATCAGGGATGGATGATCCTCCTAATTTCCTTCTTGGGATTAACCAATGGCTATCTCACAGTCTGTGTTATTACAGAAGCACCCAAAGGTTACAAGGCAAGTTCATATCTGATGCAGCCATACCAATGTATCAATCTGCAAATAAGTTTTCTCAGTAGTAATAATAATATCCTGTTTTCTATCTTGCAGGGACCTGAACAAAATGCCTTGGGTAATTTGCTGGTGCTATGCGTATTATTTGGTGTTTTTGCAGGGGTAGCCCTTGATTGGTTGTGGCTTATAGGGAAAAAGGAGTTCTAAAGTTTCATGTCTATACATTCTCAGGAACTCTAAACAGGCAAACAGCCAATTCTGTAATCATATGTTACAACTACATTACATAATTCCATCCATTACTTGGCTGTTATTAAAGCTCAAGCTTGAGTGACTTAACTAATGCACAAGGAAACAATTAGTAACCTTTTTGTAATCCGCTTTGATTTTGTAAAAACAAGTTAGGCTCTAACCTTACCACTCTCTTCTTCCATAGCTTGATCATCCTTTGTACCCAAAAAATGATGATTGCAGTCAACTCCATCTGACCAATTCCTTAAGAGGTCAAACTTCACCTTTTACTTCCCTTTTTGGCCCCCCATGTTGAGCAAATGTGAGCCTAAGCTAACTGACGGGCATCCCAAAATACTTGGATGGATTAGCAGCAGCAGACAAATAAAGCGATGATTCGTTTTTGTCTACGAATAAAAACTGTGTATTGATGACGGTTAACATGGAATCGCTCTTTTCTTCTCATGCAATGCAAACCCTCTTCGTATATAACTAGTATTCATGCACTCAACCCTTCTTAAAGACTCCATTGACAGAACATGTTTGATAGTTGAAGAAACCTCTCTGGCAATTTTCGTTGTCTATTAGTATTGCTTTCAAAATGTGCCTTGTCCTTGTGGATTTGGAATATTCTACCTTGATTTCTCTCCACGCCAACTTCATAAATTCAAGGTTCAAGTAACCATGCAAACGTTGGTTTCGATTCAACACTTCTGTTGGGAGATTGTTAGGTTTAAACTTTTCATAAATTCCTTGAAGTTATAAACTATGTTGTCATTTACTAACATTTCGAGGTGCCAAATAAGAATATTACAAAGCCCAGTTCGTAGTTTCATTAGGAATTTGCACAGGCGACCTATTCCGGTGTCATGGAAGAAACCTCAGATAGGTTGGACTAAATTAAACTTCGATGGTTCTTGCAAAGGCACGGCAGGCAAAGCCAGCATTGGAGGTGTCTTCAGGAACCATGAGGCCGAATTCTTACTCGGTTATGCTGAACCCATAGGAGGAACCACCAGCACCATCGCAGAATTAGCTGCGCTCCGAAGAGGCCTAGAGTTGGTGTTAGAAAATGGTTGGAGCAACGTATGGCTTGAAGGAGATTCCAAGTCATTAGTGGATATTATTGTGAAAAGGAAACAGGTTAGATGCAAGGAAGCTCAAAGACAAGTTAGCCACATAAACTTGATAATGCCAGAGCTTCAAAATTGCGTTGTGACTCATGTTTTTAGGGAAGGAAACAGAGCTGCCGATAAGTTGGCCCGAATAGGCCATCAGTTGCAGAAGCCAAAGATTTGGAGGGACATTCCTCCTGATGACATTTTGCGGATTGTACATGAAGATGCCAAGGGTAAGATTGTTTTTCGAAGAAGATAAGCCGATTGTAGATATTGTTTAATTTTATGTAATTCTTTGCATTGGACAGACATTCTCATTCCTAAATGTAATATATTTATTAACAATTGAATTGGAGATTGCGAGGTTTTTCATTTTCTTTCAAAAAGCATAAATCTCAGTCGAAATGATCACACCCATGGGAGCTATGATACTGTTACCTAGCCTGCATAATAAAATACTTCAGCAAGGTCTTTATAAAAGATCAAGAATCAACAAAATGTCATCATTTATTTTAGGTATAATAAATTAATAGCATAGTTTAGGCTCTTCTTAATAACAAATTGAAAAACTCCATTATTGATATACGGAAATTAGTCGACTTAAGAAGAAGACAAGCATCATTTGAAAATTAGGCATCTGACTTGTCACATTCCTATCAAAAGTTCAACATCAAGGAGTTATAGCATGAAAATCTCAATATTATGCCCACCTAAAAGGACCAAATAGGCAAATCTTGTCAGAACAAAAATAACCAATATATCAAAAACAGCCTAAAATGATTATTTTATCCTTAAATTATATAACATTTCATCTAGTTGATGGGGGTAATGAGGTCTTTTGGCTTTTTAATGAACAATATAAATACAAATATACCTTTAAAGACAAAAAAAAAAAAAAAGGTTTAAATAATTTCTTTAGCATAGCACCAAACTTATTTCACCGTGAATTACAACATTAAAACAACTATTTTTCTCCAAAGTCAAATAACATTTGGCTTGGTTGATAGGAATAACATGGTTTTTTTTGCTTTTTAATGAATAATAAAAATACTAAAATATCCTTAGAGACAGAAAAATATGCCTGATGTCTAGGGGTAGTTTTGATTTTTTAGTTTTGAATGAACAGTAAAATTACTTAAATGCTCTTTAAAGTATATATAAAAAAAGCTTTTGATCAAAACTATTTTTGACTTTTCAAGTTGGTTTTTTTACCCAAATTAATTAATATTAAATTTTAAAAAGTTATTGACACTTGCGTTACAAGTATCAGCACATGGAAGACATCTACGCCCTTTGATTGGTGTCATTGGATGCAACGTTGTGTCCTCTTCCTTAAAGCATAGTGCCTGTCAATGGCTGGTGAGTGGTTTGTCACCAGTCAGTCTTTCTTTTCTTTTCTTTTCTTTTCTTTTCTTTTCTTTTCTTTCTTCTCCTTCATAAACTGCATATTGGTCTTCTTGGTTTTTGATATTTCTACTTTGGTAATTTTTCTCTTGATTTCTAATTTTTACCCATAGTTCATTTGTAAGAGTTTTATTTCTTTTCAATTTAGACCTTAAATTCAAATTTATATATATTATTTTTTAAAATTTTCTCCTTATTATTTAGATTTTTTTTCCTTGGCCATTTTATAAAAGCCTTATTGGTTTTCAATTTCACCATTCAATCCAAGTTTATCTTGTGTTATTATTTTCAATTTGGTCCTCATTTTTTTTATTTTATTTTTGTTGAAGTTATTTTTCTTTTCAACTTAACCCTTTAATAAAAATTTTGTGTCATTTTTCTTTTAATTTCTTAGTTTTTTCCTTAGTTCTTTTGTAGAAGTTCTATTTCTTTTCAATTTAGTAGTTCAATTCCAATTTGTAATATATTATTTTTTTTTCCAGTTTGATCCTTATTTTTTTAATTTATTATATTTTTCCTTAACTCTTTTATAAAAATTTTATTGGTTTTCAATTTCATCTTTCAATCCAAGTTTGTGGTGTGTTATATTTTTTAATTCGGTCCTTATTATTTTTTTTATCTTTTTGTTGGAGTTATTTTTCTTTTCAACTTAACCCTCTAATAAAAAATTCTTAATTGACATCTAATTTATTTTTTATTTTGATTTTTACCTTCATTCTTTTAATTACTATTTTTTATATTTTAGACCCTTTTATATTGTTGTTTTTTCCTCATGCTTCATTCTTTAGTGTTTAATTTGCTATGAATTATGCTTCATTATTTCCCCATGTATGATGCTTGTGGTTTAATGACCCGGGTCATGAGTTTGAAAAATCAACATAGATTGATATTTTTTTAATTTTATTATTCATTATTTTTTTTAAAAAAAAATTAATTTTATAATTTTATTAAATTATCTTTATCTCATAATATATACTATAAATTTTCCGGGTAAGCTGAAATACACCTCCTCTTATTAACTAAATTACTTGTCTGTAACATCACCTGAAACTAGCTTAGGGTTTTTTTTTTTTTTTTTTTTGTGTCTCTTTCTTTTTATCCAATTTCGTAACTTACTGATTTTGGATGGAGTCCAGCACCGTCAAACAAGTTTGTTAATATTAATGTTTTTACAATTTAAATTAAAATCTAACCAAAGTGAAGTTTCAAGCTGCCAATTTTCCGATTTAACCCATCAGACCTAGCCTCATTCTATAATTATGCCACATGGAGGGTGACAGGTGACAAATGGAGTCCAAATAAAGCAGTGGTGCACATGCAATTGCATGTCATTTATTTGTACTCCGAGCCGCCAGCCAACATGAGAACACCAAGGTAGGATCGAAACTCTGTACTACAAACTAACACGTGTATTGTAACTGTACTCCATTCTACGTGTCTAGTTACTATTTAGACATGTGCATCAAGATTTCCAGATCCATTGCAATGGAAAGTAAGCTTGGGGAGGGAGAGGCTAATTATACACCATTGAGTGCAGCGTTGATGAAATTCTCTTGTTAGCTTACTTAGCTATTTTCTCACGATGGCGTGGAATCATTTCACCAGCGCTGCATTCAACCATGTTTTTCCCTCTTCCGGGCATGGTGGTTTTGTATTGTGTATCAAGAGATTGTCGAGAAATTTTGTTGCGTTTTCAAGGACACTGCCATGACAGAGGTGTAACCTAGAGAACCGACCATTATGCGTGGCTTGCATGGTCGGCTAGAATCGTGTTGAGTCCATGCCCTTGCGACTGTTCTTGGTATATGAGAAGGTAAATTCTAGAAAAAAAGGCATTCCCTGTTCTTTATTTTTTGTGCTAATATGCTATTTACAGGCTTATAAATTCAGATTATTTCTGCAATACTTCTGAGAGGGAAGCCAAGAATATTTACACCAATGACAGTGATTCACAGCCTCATTTCCCAGAAAATGCATAACCATTCTTCATTTTCTTTTGCGCAAATCTCAGATCAGTCTCCAAACTATGTGCTGATCTCAGACGGGTCCCCAAACTGTACATTTTCTTAATTGAATCTCCAAAGCATTATACATTCCTCAGCTAAGTCCCCCTAATCTCTGTGTTAATGCTTTTCATCTGAACTGCGTAGATTAAACAATAAAAACAGTGCCGTTGAAAGGAAAAATTAAGGTTTTTTCATAAAAAAAGGGAGGAATTTAAAGGGAAGACCCAATTGAAAAATGTATGATACTTTAAAAAAATTCCTTCCAATGAACGCAGATCAACTCAGGACTCCCTGCCGGCTGCCCCTACACAGCAAAGGGTCCAGCGAGCCACAAAGGCAATAAACACTGTCGGACTGTCCGATTGATAGTGGGGTCAAGTATATAGTTGGCCATGTTATTGTTGAGGGCTCATCACGTAGCTGGCCGCGAAGCCTTATTTTCCAGGGCTGATGGTGTTCTTGCTGCCATAATGATGACTTCACATAAATCAGATAAACTTCTTCTTTGCTGTGCTCATTCCCAATTGAAAAGTCCTAAGAAGCTGGAAAAATTGCAAGCAATTTCTTTTTTCTTCACAGAAGAACCACTAACTAGTCTACCACCACTGATCTAGTTATTGTTAGAAACTTATTAAAGCATCATGAAACATTGGAATCAGGGATACGAAGGGCCCCATGCTACAGACAAATCAAGTCTCTACGTATTTTTAGTTCATTTTTTTTTTTAATTTTTTCGAGACCTGCGTATGCTTTCCACAAGCATGGCAGAGGCTGCAACGCACCACATGATGCCACCACATTATTATCTGTTGGCATGCCAAACTGCTACTACTATTACTACGCGTCTCTAACAGTTGCAAAATGCAATGACTGGTCGGAATTTAGGTTTAATGTCTCAACAAGAAACATCTAAAGATCCCTTTTGGTTATTAGAATATGGTAAGACCCACATTACATGAAATTGAACTAGGTTATGCTACTACTATTACTCCGCCTCTCTAACAGTAATCTCAATGTTCATTTATATATCACAACTGCTATAAAATTAAAAAAAAAAAGAAAACAAATGCAGCAAAATTTCCTTACAAAAGCTGCTGTCCTGCTTTCTCAATAAATAATTCAAAAACCTGAACCCAACCAACCACTCTGAAATTGCCAAATTCCGAAAAATATTCAAAGGAACAAGCATAAACTAAGATCAAATCACAGAATCCAACTATATACTAAGATCAAATCACTAAATCCCACGTAATTATATGTCATTGCACAATGACAGAAACCTGAATCCTGAAACTGTTAAATTCTGAAACATTAGCAACTCGCACTCAATTCTTACATCAAAGATAAAATCTTGAAGAAACCTCAGATAGCACGAACATAGACTAAAACCAGATCCCATGAACTAAAATTTCATGCAAACAAATAGGGAAACGCTACAATAAAAGCAGGAAACAAGTACAGAAACAGAAAGTCACTGCAGATATCCTATGTTGTAAGGAAAAAAAAAAACACCTTGAAAAGATTGTTTTACATAAATACAATCAGTTCAAAAAGACAACACCTATTTATCAGAGTCCATTACTTGTCAATCTCTCTCTTTCTTGTGACCATAATTCAAGATTTCCTTTTCCTTATCCCAAAATCCTCCTATCCTTTTCTTCATAATTACACCACTTGCCACTCCCACACTCCCATGATAAAAAATCCCTTCTCACTCTCATTCCCTCACTTCACTCTATCTAATAAATCCAAACTTTCTGTCACTTTCCCGAGAAAATCAGGATTTTCCGGGAAAATTTCCAAACTTTCTCTTTTAATGGAGCCGCTACCGGACCATCTCCGGTGCAAGAGGACAGACGGCCGGCAATGGCGGTGCAACCGGCGGGTGATGGAGGATAAGAAGCTCTGTGAAATTCATCACCTTCAGGGCCGCCATAGGCAGTATAGGAGGAAAGTGCCCGAGACTTTGAAGTTGCAGAGAAAGAAGAGCAAGAAATCATCAGCATCAAGTTCTAATTTTGAAGCCCTAAGTAGGGTTTCTTTGAAAGAGGGCAAATTAGGGAAATTTAAGAAGAAAGGAAAGAAATTGAAGAGGGGAGATTTACAGCTGGATTTGATAAGGATGGTTTTACAGAGAGAAATGGAGAAGAGAAAGAATAAGAAAACGAAAGGGTTTTCAGAGAAAGAGAGTGTTAATAATGGTGAAGGTAATGATAATGTGAATGATTGTAGTGGCAGTGATAGTGAAGAAGAAGGTGAAGGGGAAGAGTTAATGAGAGATTTGCCAAATGGGTTCATGGCAATATCACCTGCCAAGAATTTTGGGAATGGCAATGTGGGTTCTTGTTCTGGTTCACATGTTGACGTTAAGGTTGGAGGGGGTGGTTTCAATGGGGTTAATACTGCTAGAAGATGTTTTAGGTCTAAAAATATTGAGCCAATGCCAGTTGGGAAATTACAGGTTGGTTTTGTTGTTTGTTTGCTATTCGAGTTGTGTTTTGAAAGTTTTGTGTTTGAGTTTTCGATTGATTGGTCTTTGTAGGTTTTGCCAAATAAGAGGGATGCAGTGAGATTGAGGAAGGGGAAGAGGAAGTGCCATTGGTGTAGGAGTGGATCAAGGACATTGATTAGGTGTTTGAGTTGTCGAAAAGAGTTTTATTGCTTGTGTTGCATCAAAGAGCAGTATGTTGTTTTCTCCATGTTAATTTGTTTAAATTGGCTTGTATTCTTTGTTGGGTGTCTGATGGCTTATCCCTTTGGAGCTTGTGTGATAAAAGTTGTCATTTTTGTATAGAACATTCATTATAATATGTGGATTGTTAATTAATAATTGTATCCTGTAGGCCAGCTGTTTTCTAGATATATCTCTGGCTTGTGCTCAAAACAGTAACTATAAGCACACATCATGTCTCTCTGATTTCAGCTTAGTGCTCCGTCTTTAGGATTAAACTCTGACTTTTGATTCTTTATTTTTGAAATGAATTTAGGTATTTAGAGACACAAGAAGATGTTAGGATGAAATGTCCAGTGTGTCGTAGAACTTGCAGCTGTAAGGCCTGCTCAGCAATTCAATGTAGGGACATTGAATGTAAGGTCTGACTTCTAATTTTGCCAAGCGAACTAGTGCTTTCATATTTCTTACTGAACCATGCTGTCTCTAAATATATGCAAAAACTATGTTTCAGGACCTGTCCAAGGAGAGAAGTAAAGTTGACAAGGTTCTGCATTTTCATTATTTAATCTGTATGCTTCTTCCTATACTGAAACAAATAAATCAAGATCAGAGCGTTGAGATAGAAATAGAAGCAAAAATAAAAGGTAGTCATCACAGTTACGCTTGTTGGCATTCTGCAATTAACTTGCAGTTATGATAGCTTATTGTACAATATCAATATAAGTTCATTTTCTAATATCCCTCACTCTGCCATAGGCCTGAAGCCCACAGAAGTTCAAATCCAGCAGGCTGAAATCAGCTGCAATAAGCAATGTTGTTGGTATATAATCTGACTCTGAAAAAGTTATGATGATTTACCACTATTTAACATAGCTTATT
>Ga0307509_10006900_pt1 | contig 15086 bp, 13 predicted proteins | sample 10_EM_MG_FD_202245 | JGI IMG/M metagenome (GOLD analysis project Ga0307509, IMG submission 202245) | Populus trichocarpa ectomycorrhiza microbial communities from riparian zone in the Pacific Northwest, United States - 10_EM | ecosystem: Host-associated > Plants > Roots > Unclassified | place...
GACTGCGAGGCGATAGCGCCGGTATCCCCGACGGTATTTCAACGTCCAGAAGCAGCCGTCTCCGTCGCTAATTCCAGCGAGCCATCCTCGCTGATAGTTCGATCGATTCTCGACGAACGTGGGTTCTGTGACGAAGAGCGCGCGAGCGCCCACAGAACGTTCGACCTCTCGCCAGCCATGGTGAAACGCGGAGCGCCGGTTCGCGTCTTTCCCGGTCAACCAGAATCGATGATCCGGCGTGCATCGCACCGCGTCGTTGACGGTCACTGTCGCTGCCTTGCTACGCGCTACGCGTGTCACCTTCGCGATGGCGAGCTTTCCGTGCCTACGCCCGCCGCCTTCCGCGTATCCCACGACCTCGTCTCCTGGCTCGAGCTGCCCGATCGGCTTCCAGGTCCAATCGGCCAGCAAGATGGGGGTTTCAGGAACGAAGCACCACTCGCACTTGAGGTTGCACTCAGCAAGGCGCACGAACACGCTAGGCACGCCGAGGTTCGTTCCTTCGCCCTGGATCGTAGCGAAGACCTCCGGAACGCCCGGTGCGAGTTGACTGAGTAACATGACAACGCGAAGTCTAGTACATGCCGCCGACAAGTCCGCGCGCGTGCTATGAGCCCAGGCGTGCTGCGCCGCGTAGCGTTCGCGTTGCTCGCGTGCTGTGACGCCCCGAAGGTCGAGCCGCCGGCACCGGTCGTCAAGGCGATCCTGGGCTCGGCCGCTGTGACCGCATGCGAGCCGCTGCCGTTCGCCGAGTCGACACCCGTGCCCGAGGCCTCGGGCGCCGCGTTCCTGACGATCGACGGCGCCCTGCGCCTCGTGGTCGCGAGCGACTCGGGCAATCACGGCGCGTACGGCCTCCTCGATCCGGATACCGGCGCCACCGTCGAGCAGGGCACCCTGCCCCTCGGCGGCAGCACCGACGACATCGAGGGCCTCGCGGTGCGCGGTGGCCACCTGTTCGGCATCACGTCGCCGGGCTGGATCCTCGAGTGGAAGCGCGTCGCGCACGGCTTCGAGCTCGTCTCCGGACCGACGGCACTCGGCCCGGTCGACCTCGGGCCGAAGGGCGGCCTCGGCAAGCCGGGCGAACGCCCGGCGCGCAGCACCGCCGAAGGCGGTGCGGAGGTAAACGACAAGCCACCGCCCGGCGACGGCATGGTCTGCGACGGTACGCGCTCGAACTGCGGGCGCAACTACGAGGGCATCTGCCTGACCGAGACGGCAGGCTATGCCGCCTCGAAGGCCGACGGCAATCTCTACCCGCTGATCGGTACGCCGCTGCGCGTCGAGCGCGCCGGGGCGATCGCCGTCGCGGAACCGGGCCACCTTGCCGATTGCGCATACGACGAAACCGGCGCGCTCTACACCGGCAACAACCTGTTCGGGCTGTCGACGGTGTCGCGGATCGAGAACGGCAAGCCCGTCCCGATCGCATCGCTGGGTACCGGCTTCCCCGAGGTCCTCGCCGTACGCGGCGACGTGGTCTACCGGATGTCCGATATGGGCGGATCTCCGAGCTTGTTGGGGAAATTTCGCTGCAAGCGTTCTGCCCGCTAGACTTACGCGGTGCAGTGTCCGTACTGCGGCGGCGATTCGAGCGTGACCGAGACCCGGGTCACGGCCGATGGCCTGCGCCGTCGTCGCGTCTGCACCGCGTGCAAGCGTCGCTTCACGACGTACGAGAAGGTCGGCGCGCCGAGTCTCAAGGTCCTGAAGCGCGACGGTGAGCTCGAGCCGTTCGACGGTGACAAGCTGCTGCGCTCGCTGACGCGTGTTGCCGCACATCGTCAGAGCGTGCGCGAGGATGATCTGCATCGCATCGCGCGCGACATCGAAGCGAGCCTCGTCGATAGCGGGCGCAAGTCGATCCCGTGGTTCGAGATCGTCTCGCTCGCGCTCGAGCGGCTGCGCAACATCGATCCGATCTCGGAGCAACGCCTCGCAGCGAACTACACCGACGAGTCCGGTGCGGTCCGCCTCGCGGATCCCGCACCCTCGATCGCTTCGCCGCAGCTCGGCTTGCCGCTTCGCGACGACGAAGACTGAATCAGCCAGCGCTGCCGCCGCCGCCGCCAGCGCCGCCGAACATCTGCGCGATCTGCGGCATCTGACCCATCAAGCCTTGCAGTGCGCCCTGGCCGGCGCCCTTCGCGCCGCCCTGCTGCCCACCTTGCATGGCGCCCTGCATGATGGGCTGGATCATGCCCATGATGCTGCTCATGTCGAAGCCCGCGCCGCCGGTGACGTGCGCGAGGATTTCCTTGTTGATCTCTTCCATGGAACTGCTCCTCAGGCGCGGCCTTGGCCGCCGCCCATCTTCATCTGCATGACTTGCTGGACCATCCCCATCTGGTTCTGGCCTTCAGCTGACTTCGCTTGAACAGCCTGCGCTCCCACTTCCTTCACGGACTGCGAGAGTTGCTGCATGACTTGCAAGAGGTTCGGATCGAGCTGTTGAGGCCCTTGCGAGATCCGCCCGCCGGTGACGAAGTCGAGCACCGCTCGAGGGATGAGAAGAAAAGGATCGCGGTCCATGATGATCACGCGACGTTGACTTTGACGAACGTGCCTGCCGGCGCCGGCGGCGGCGGCGGGGGAGCCGCGGCGGCCTGCGCGCTCGCGCCGCCACCTCCGCCACCCATCATCATCATCATCATGGGCAGCATCATGTTGTTCTGGCTGTTGCCCTGGTTCGCAGAGAGGCTTTTGATGGAGTCGCCGATCTGCGACATCATCATCTGCATCTGCATGCTCTGGTCGCTCGAGCTCGCGCCCGCAGCGCGAGTCACGCCGCCGGTCACATCATTGAGCTGGTGACGGGCGATCGACTTGAAGGTGTTCTTCGACATGTTCGTTTCCTCGGTGGATGGTTGCTTGCGAGGAGACATAGAGCAGGGGCCGTGCCATGGCGACGTCTGAACGATTTCAAGGCACTTGGAGGTTCTCGTCGAAAAACCGCGTCTATTTGGGTAGGCAAGAGACTCGATCGTGAGTTTTGCGATTTACGCCTGTCGATCCGAAGCAACATGACGTCTGGGATTCCCTTTCGTCGTCGAGACCCGCAGACCAGGCGCGATCTCTGCCGGAACCAGGCGGCCCGGAATAGTGAATAGGGAAGCGGAACCGGGAGCGAGAATTCGGCCTCGCGCCGAAAATAGAAACGGCGCCGTTGCAGGCGCCGTTTTCGAAGGACCTACTGCGGACTGGTGACTACCAGCACTTGCAGCCGCAGCCGCCACCGCCGCCGCCACCGCCGCCGGCGGTGACCTGGACGTACGTCGGCTGGCCGGGATACGCGGCATAGCCAGCGCCGGCACCGCCGCCGCCGCCACCGCCGCCCATCATCATCATCATCATCATCATCTGCATCATCTGATCGCCGCCGCCGCCGTTGTTCGCGGCGAGGTCTTTGATGGAGTTGCCGATCTCCTGCATCATCATCATGAGCTGATCATCGGTGCCGCTCGAGCCGGCGCCGGAGGCGATGCGCGCTGCACCGCCGGCAACGGTGGTGAGCTCTTCGGAGTCGATCGACTGGAACGGGTCCTTCGCGCTGGTAGACATTGCTGTTTCCTTGGTGGTGGTTGGTAAACGGTGCCTGATGGCTACTAGAGCAGCCGTCGTGCCATCCCGATCGCGGCTCGATCCGACCTGATCATCGAGGGATACGTTCGTAGCCCTGAGTGATCACTCCGCAGATCGAATCCGCCGGTAGACAGCCGAGGAAGCACTCCCAGGTCCCGGTAGACACCGCCGAAAATGCAAAAGGCCGGCACGAGGCCGGCCCTGTTGCTCGACGGAGAACGCGCTAGAACTGGACGCCGAGCACGAACTGGGCGCCGATGGTGCTGTCGACGATGCTCGAGACCTCGAGCATGGACGACACGTCACCGGACTCCTCGAAGTCCATCGACACCCGGCGGTAGTCGACCTGGCCGCGCACGTAGAGCGCCTGGCTCACCGGGATCTGGAAGTGCGCCTCGAGGTCGAGGCCCGACGCCGAGCCCGAGCCGTACCAGGTCTCGTCGCTGACGTCACCGGCGTCGAGCAGGTACATGTAGTGGGCGCCGAAGCCGCCGCGGGTGCGGTCGGTGATCTTGAGATCGAGCGTGCCGCCGAAGCTGATGTACGAGTAGTCGACGTCGGGAATCTGCACGCCACCCGGGAGGCCCTGGATGATGTAGCCGTACTTGCCGTAGTTGATATCGGCGTCGGCGATGATCAGGTCCGTCGGGTAACGGTAGTGGATGCCGCCCTCGTAGGCCGTGTGGTCGATCGTGTAGTCGCCGTACGTGTTGCCGTCGGGGTCGTACGCCGAGAACAGCGAGCCGACCGACTTCTGGAGCGCGAACGAGAAGCCGATGCCCGAGGGGTCGGTATCCAGCTTGTTGATCGGCATCGGATAGACCGAGCCGCCCAGCGAGAGCCCCGCGAGGCCCTGCGCCGGGTAGTCCGGCAGTGCCATCTGGGAGTCCGGCGGATCCTGCGCGAAGGACATGCCGCGCGACAGGATGAACGCGCCTCCGTACAGCGAGAACCTGGGGGCCGGGGTGACGACGCGCGGCGGCTTTGCCGTCGAGACGATGTCGATCTCCTTCGCGTCGGCGGGGAACACCTCGATCAGAGGGTTCGCCGTCTCTGCGGGAACGGTCGGCGAGGCGTCGGCGAGGCGCTTGAGGCCCGGCGTCGAGTCGCCGCGGCGGTCACCGCGGTCGTCGCCGCGGTCGCTGTCGGAGCGGCGCCCGTCACCGCGGTCGCGGTCATCGCGATCCCGGTAGCCATCGCGGTCACCGCGATCCCGATCGCGGTCACCGCGATCCCGGTAACCATCGCGGTCGTCGCGATCGCGGCTCCCGTGGCGATCGTCGCGGTCGTCGCGATAGCGGCCGCCGCGGTCGTCGTTCTCGAACCGCGACGGGCGGTCGCGCCGGCTGCTGCGCTCGAAGTCCTCGTCGTCGCCGTCGTCGCCCTTGTGGGGGAACTTCTTGTGGCCGATGGTCGGCTTGCTGTCGCGCGCGTCGGGGAGGTCGCGACGGACGTCCGACGACGTCGCGTCTCCATCGATCCAGTTGAACACCCCGTCGAGCTGAGTACCGAGCTGCTTCATCACCTGGTCGGACAGGCCCTTGTCGCCGATGTTGACCGACACGCTGTCGATCTGGACGCCGGTGTTGGCATCGCGAACCTGGACGGTCAGCGTGTGGTGCCGGCCATCGGTGTTGACCCAGCCCTCGACGACGGCATCGACGCCGGACTTCTTCGCGGCGGCCTTCCACGCCCCGGGGCCGTGGTCGCCGACCTCACCGCGGGCGAGGTCCCACTTCTTCGTCGGCACGAGCTCGTACTCGCTGCCGAGCAACGACATCACGTTGCTGCGGCCGCTGTCCGCGAGGGTGCGGGGGAGACCGTCGAAGTCGACCACCACGACCTTGCGTGGCTTGGCGTCGGCGGTGGTGGCCGCGGTGAGAGCGGCGAGAGCGAAGAGCAGTTGGGTGTGCTTGCGCATGGTGGTGTGGCTCCTCGGGGCTCAGTTCGAATACGCGTAGGGGCAGCTGTTGTTGTGGTCCGCGTAGCACCAGGGCTTGGGCGCGCTGGTGCTGCACGTGTGGTTCTTGTTACCGGTCGAGATCGACGCGGTGCCTGGGTGACTGACGCAGCACCCGATCTCGCGGGCCTCGCAGTAATCGAGCTGCGGGTTGTTCGTGATGTTGATGACGTAGTTGACCGACGACAGGTGCGTGAACTGGCCGAGCTCGGTCAGCCTCGCGTTGTTCGTGATCGTCAGGTTGGTCTCGACCATCGGCGCCGGCGACATCAGCTCGGTCGGCAGCGTGGTGAGGAGGTCGTTGTCGTCGATGATGATGCTGCCGTGCATGTAGTGCAGCTTCGGCATCGCGATCGCGGTGAGCGCGGCGTTGTGCTGGATCGTGAGGTCGCCGGTGATCGAGCTCGCGGCGACCGAGAACGAGCTCACCCGCGTGTTGTCCGCGATCTTGATGCCACCCTCGAGGCGCTGCGCCGAGTCGAGACGGATCTCGGTGAGCTCGACGTTGTTCTGGATGGTCACCGCACCGCTGACGCACATCAGCCGCGCCGCGCCGCCGAGGTCGGTCAGCGCCGGGTTCGCGGTGATGTTGAGCGACTTGAGGTAGGTGAGGCACGACGCGTCGTCCGGCAGCTGGAGGCCGTCGAGCGACGTCAGCTTCGCGTTGTTCTCGATGTCGACCGTGTTGGTGACCGCGAGCGGCGAGCCCATGTCGATCGCGGTCAGGCTCGTGCCGTTGATGACGAGGTCGTTGACCTGGCGAAGGTCGCCGAGCATCGCGAGGCTGGCCACCGACCCGTTCACGGTCAGCGAGCCCTTCAGGTGCCAGCAGCCGCTCGGCAGGTTCGAGACCGTGCTGTTCGCGCTGCTGATCGTGATGTTGCCGGTCTTGATCGTCGGGTCGTCGCACGGCTTGTCCGAGACGCCGGCGTCGGCGCCGCTGTTGTCGTCGCCGCCCTTCTGGCCGATCGGGGCGCAGGCCACCGCGGTGAGCGAGGCGAGCGAGGCGAGCAGCGTGGTGGTGGTGGTGGCCATGAGTGTCTCCTTCAGCAGACGTCGTGCCAGTCGATCGGGGAAGCGTCGTCGAGTACTTGGGTCGTCGTCGGGGTGGGTGGGGACCGCAGATCGTCGACCCGGGGATACGATCACCTGGCGAGCAGGGCACCAGGTCAGGACTCAGCGATGTGCATGCGGACGCACATCGATGCCGTACTGCTCGAGCAGCGTGCCCGCGTAGTACTGGAGCGTGGCGACGGCGATGTGGAAGTCGGCCTGCGCGCGCACGATCGCGAGCCGCGCGTTGACGAGCTCGCCCTGGCGTTGCATCACGTTGTAGTTCGTGGTCTTGCCCGCGAGGAACTGCGCCTTCTCCGAGCGGACGTTCTCCTCGGCGACGGCGGCGGCTTTCTTCGCGCTCATCACGCGGTTACGCGCGGCGGCGACTTGCTTCGCGGCGAGCACGGTCTGCTCCTCGATCTGACGCGAGGCGTCCGCCTCGTCGATGTCGACCCGCTTCTTCTTCGCCTGCGCCGCCTCGAGACCCTTCTTCGCCGCGCCCGAGAGCTCCCAGGACATGCTGAGGCCGACCTGGAACTCGTAGCCATCCTTGTTGCCGATGCCCGAGAACGAATCGCCGACCGACTGACCGAGGCCGACCAGGCCACCGCTCGCCTGGAGGTCGACCTGCGGGCGGGTCAGATCGTCGGCGACGCGGATGTCGACTTCCGCGGACTTGCGCTCGATCTTGAGCGCCGCGAGCTTGCGGTTCGCGGTCTTCGCGCGCGCGAGGACCTCGTCGATGTCGAACTCGTCCTCGCCGATCTCGAGGTTCTCGGCGGGCTGCAGGACCGTGTCGCGGCGCTTGAGATCGAGGCCGGCCTTGCGGAGCAGCTCCATCGACTTGGCCTCGACGTCGATCTGCGCCTTCTGCACGGCCTCCTGGCGGCTGTAGATCTCGTACTGCACCGCGTTGATCGCGGTGGTCGAGACCGTCCCTGCGCGCATCTGCTCGTGCGTCACCTGCTCCTGGCGCTTCGCCATGTCGAGCGACTGGAGGCGCACGTCGACCTCGGCGGTCGAGTACGCGAGCTCCCAGTAGGTGCTGATGATGTCCTTCATCGTGTCCTCGGCCGAGAGCTGCGCCTTGATCGTCGCCTCGACCGCGGCGAGATCCGCCTTGGTCTGGTTCGCGAGCGCGACGTCGCCGAGGCCGCGGACGAGCGGCTGGGTGAACTGGATCGACGCCTTCGACTGGATGTTCCAGGCTTCCTCGCTCGCGGGCATGTCCGAGCCGCTGCCGCCACCGTTCGCCGCCGTGCTCACGAGGTTGTTCGTGATGTCGTACTCGGTGTGCTGGTGCTGGGTGCCGAGCTCGAACTTGAGCTGCCCACCCGTGGGCAGCTTGCGGCCGAGCCCGATGTTGGCCTGGAGCGTGTCCTGCTCGACGATGGAGTACGGCGGCGCCTCGGTGTGGTCGGCGACGCCGTTCTGCGCGTAGCTCGTGTTCGCGGTCATCACCCACGCCTGGTCGCGACGCTCGGCCTCGGCGGCCGCGTGCGCGACCGTGCGATCGACACGCGCCTTCGCGAGATCCGGAGATAAGGAGACGACCGCTTCGATGATCTTGTCGAGCTTCACCGGAAGCATCGCCTTCGCCTCCGGCCCGGCCACGTCGACCTCGACGTCTGCATCCGCGTCGGCGTCGCGCTGCCCGCTGGGCTGCGCGTAGACCGAGCCCGCGGCGGCAAGAAGGATCGAGGACATGATGATCCGGCTCTTCATGGAGGACCGGCTAGAGCACCAGCCATGCCGATCGCCAAGTCACCGAGTCCTTGCGGAGACAGCCGGATGATCACCCGCGGACTCGTAACCCGCGGTATGCGGAACGCGCTCCCCACCCCCGGCTACGGGCCGATACTCGAAACGTCTACAACGGGTTACGTTGATCCGGCGGCTGGTCCTGGCTTTGCTCTTACGACCGTCCGATGCGGTACGAACGGACCAACGCCGAAGTGTCGACTCAGCGACGCGCCTCGGCCGAGACGCTGCCGCCGCCCCCCAGCGACTATGGGTACGAATCGCCGACGCACCTGCCGGCGAGCGCATTCGATCTCGATCTCGCGACCAGCTTCGCGCGCACGTCGGGCACTTCGACCAAGAAGAAGAACGACGGGCGTGGCGCCGTGCAGGCGCAAGCGAAGCCGGCATCGCGGTCGAAGTCGAAGTCGAAGTCGCGCAGTGACTCTATTGTCACGAGCGCGCCGCGCCCGTCGTCGTTGAAGCCGCCGCAGGCCGCGATGCCGGCACCGCTGCCGTCCGCGGAGTCGCACAGCTCGTCGAAGTCGGCGCGTGGCTCGCAGCCGCGCCCGCTGCCGCAGCCGCCGGTCGCCGGCGTGGTCCAGGCGCAGCCGGCGCCCCAACCGCAGCACACCCCGCAGCCGCAGATGGCGATGCCGCAGCCGCAGCTCCCGAGCATGGAAGCCGCGCCACCGTTCATGATGTTCAACGGCGGTGCGGCGTTCGATCCGAACGCGCTGCCGCTGCCTCCGGAGATCGGACCCGCCGTGTTCGGCTGGGTCCGCCGCCTCGCCCTCCAGGCCGACCTGACCTCGGCCGACCGCCTCCTCCGCGACGCGATCGCGGATCTCACGAGCTCGCTGTCGGTCGTCGTCATCTACGCGGGTCCGGACGGGTTCTACTCGCTCGGCCCCGACGGCGAGCTGCCGAAGGATCAGACGCCGATCCTCGCGATCGGCAAGTCGCGCCGCGCGCTCGTCGGTCCGCACAGCGGATTCATCCCGATCGCGACCGCGACCGAGACGATCGCGGTGATCCAGCTCGTCCGCAACGCGCGCCAGCCGGCGTTCGGCGAGGCCGAGTACCTGACGATGGCGGCGATCGCGCGCGAGTGCGCCGCGGTGCTCCACCACCTCGTCGTCCAGCACCTCCAGGGTCGTCACGAGCAGCAGCTCGATCAGAAGTCGCTGTATCGCCCCGAGGCGCTCCAGTACCACCGCAAGAAGGGCAGCGAGGGTGTCGTCACCCAGCTGTCGCCGGGCTGGGTCCGCCGCGCGTACCCGATGCTCGCGATCTCGCTCGTGATCGCCCTCGTCGCCGGCCTCATCATGCGCGTCCCGACCTACTCGTCGGGCTTCGGCATCATCAAGTACCCGGCGACGCCGGTCGTGTCGCAGACCGCCGGTAACGTCGACCAGCTGTACGTCCGCGCCGGCGAGACGGTCCACGTCGGCGACGCCCTGCTCAAGCTGTCGTCGCAGAAGGAGGACGCCGACGTCCTCCAGTACAGGGTCGAGGCGGAGAACGCGATCTTCACGTTCCTCTCCGACGATCAGGACGAGCAGGCGAAGAAGTCGGTGCGCAGCGCGACCGCCGCGCTCACCCACGCTCAGGCCCAGCAGGACCAGCGGGTCATCCGCGCGAGCGCCGACGGCACGATCTCCGACCTCTACACCGACAAGGGTCAACCCGTGCAGCCCAGCTCGCAGCTGATGAACATCATCAAGCCGGGCACGATGCCCGAGGTGTGGGCGTTCGTGCCCGCGACTGACCGTCCCCGGATCAAGAAGGAGTCGATGCCGCTGCAGGTCGAGATCGTCGGCTACCACGCGAAGCGCGCGCACCTGCCGATCAGCCACATCTCGACGGAAGCGATCGGCGCCACCGAGGTTCGTCGCATGCTCGGCCAGCAACTCGCCGACGCCGTCAAGGTCCCGCAGGAGGCGAGCTACACGCTCGTGAAGGCGAAGTTCGAGACCGACACGATCAAGGTCGGCAAGAGGTTGTTCGAGTTGCACGACGGTATGCCGACGAAGGTCGACATCGAGATCGACAGCAAGCCCTTTCTCGCAACGGTGTTCCCGTTGTTCGACAAGTGGATGGATTGAGGAGCACGACCATGTCGGAGACCACCACCAACTCGGGCAACACGGAAGACTCGATCCTGGCGCGCTACCCGGCGCTCCGGCGGATCGGCTTTGTCTCGCGCAAGCGGACGGTGCCGTTCACGCAGCAGCTCGAGTGGACCGATTGCGGCGCCGCATCGCTCTGCATGGTGATGCAGTTCCACGGCAAAGAGGTCAAGCTCGCCGAGGTTCGCGACGCCATGGGCATCGGCCGCGACGGCGTCTCGGCCAAGGCGATCCTCGACACCGCCGAGAAGTACGGCCTCACGGGTCGCGGCATCAAGGTCGCGATCGAGCAGGTCAAGCTCCTCAAGCAGGCGACGATCCTCCACTGGGAGTTCAACCACTTCGTCGTGTTCGAGCGCGTCGTCAAGGGCGGCGTCCGGATCGTCGACCCGGCGACCGGCCCGCGCGACGTGCCGATGGCAGAGTTCGCGAAGCAGTTCACCGGCGTCGCGATCGAGCTCGTGACGACCGCGCGGTTCACGAAGCAGAAGGCCGAGAAGGGCCGGCTCAAGCGCTACGTCGACGAGCTGCTCTCGGAGAAGGGCCTGTTCACCCGGATCGTCGTGATCTCGCTGTTCCTCCGGCTGATCGCGCTCGCGATGCCGCTGGTCACGGGCATGATCCTCGACAAGGTCGTCCCGCGCTCGGACTACACCCTCCTCTACGTGTGCCTCGCGACGATCGCGGGCATGACGATCTTCAACATCATCTCGGAGGTCGTCCGCTCGTTCGTGATGCTCCACCTCCGGATCGCGCTCGACATCCGGATGACGCTCGGCTTCCTCGACCACATGGTGTCGCTGCCGTTCTCGTTCTTCCAGCGCCGGTCGACGGGCGATCTCATGATGCGCGTCGACTCGAACGGCACGGTCCGCGAGATCGTGACCTCGAAGTCGCTGTCCGCGATCCTCGACGGCCTGTTCGTCATGCTCTACGCGGGCGTCATCTTCTACGTCAACCCGATCCTGGGCATCATCACGATCCTGATGTCGGGTGTCGAGGCACTCGTGTTCCTCTGCGCGCGGCCGACCTACCAGCGTTTGCTCGCCGCCGACCTCGACAAGCAGGCGAAGGCCCACTCGTACATGGTCCAGCTGCTCGGCGGCATGGAGACCCTGAAGTGCGCGGGCGCCGAGCGGCTCGGCCTCGAGAAGTGGTCGAATCTCTACACCGACGAAGTCAACGTCAAGATGCAGCGCGCTCGCGTCTCGTCCTACGTCGACTCGATCCGCGGTGCGGTCGCCTCGCTCGGCCCGATGCTGATCCTCACGATCGGCGCGACGTCGGTGATGGAGAACAAGATGACGATCGGCATGATGCTCGCGATGAACTCGCTCGCGTCGAGCCTGTTCGGCCCGCTGTCGGCCCTGGTGTCGAGCGCCCTCGAGCTCCAGCTCGTCAAGGGTCACATGGACCGGATCGACGACGTGCTCCAGACCGCGGTCGAGCAGGATCGCGACAAGGCGGTCGTCCCGCCGCGCCTCCGCGGCCACGTCACCGTCAAGAACGTGTCGTTCAAGTACGGCGAGCAGGCCCCGCTGGTCGTCCAGAACATCAACCTCGACATCCCGCCCGGCGCCTCGGTCGCGCTCGTCGGTCCGTCGGGCTCGGGCAAGTCGACGCTGCTCAACCTCCTCTCGGGTCTGTACAAGCCGGTCTCCGGCGACATCCAGTACGACACCCGGCCGCTCCACGACATGGACCTCCGCGGCGTCCGCCAGCAGATCGGCATCGTCCCGCAGCACCCGTTCATCTTCGGCGGCACGATGCGCGAGAACATCTCGCTCGCGGCGCCGGGCTCGACGCTCGATCGGGTCCAGCACTCCGCGAAGGTCGCGTGTCTGCACGACGACGTCTCGGAGATGCCGATGGGCTACGACACCGTGATCTCGGATGGCGGCGGCTCGCTCTCGGGCGGTCAGCGCCAGCGCGTCGCGATCGCCCGCGCGGTGCTCCGCAACCCGACCCTGATGCTGCTCGACGAGGCGACGTCCGCGCTCGACAACTCGACCGAGAAGAAGGTCATCGCCGGCCTCGAGACCCTGCGCTGCACGCGGATCACCGTCGCGCACCGCCTGTCCACCGTCCGCAACTGCGACCTCATCGTCGTGATGGACAAGGGCAAGGTCGTCGAGCAGGGCAACCACGAACAACTCGCTGCGAACGGTGGGCTCTATGCCCAGCTCCTCGCGGCGTCGCAGAGCACCCCCAACGGACCGGAGATTCCTTATGAAGCTGCCCACGCCCTTCGCGCTGCTGCTGCTAGCGGCATGCGGGTCGCACGAGCCGCCCCCGAGCGGGGCTAGTTTCGTGCCCCGGATGCCCGAGGTCCACGCCGTGCCGGACGCACCCAAAGATGTGGAGCTCCCCGCCGTGATCACCTCGCGCACCTCGATCTCTGTCGCCGCTCAATCCGATGGCAACGTGATGGCCCTCCCCGCACATACCGACGGCTACGTCCACAAGGGCGACCTCCTGCTCCAGCTCGACGTCGCCGAGCTGCGCTCGAAGCTCGCCGAGGCCCAGTCGTCGAAGGCGCGCGCGCAGGGTGAAGCCGGTCGAGCCGGTGCGCAGTATGCGGCCGCGGCACGCAAGCAGCACATCGCGGAGATGCTCGCCCGGACCGGGGCCGGATCGATGGAAGAGTTCCGCGCCGCGGGTAGCGAGCGGAGCGCGATCGGTGGCGACGCCGCCGGCGCGAGCGCGCAGATCAAGGCCGCCGAGATCCAGATCGCCGAGGTCAACCGCCTCATCGACCTCGCGAACGTCAAGGCGCCGATGGACGGCACGATCGCGGCGGTCAAGGTCCACATGGGCGACATGGCGCACAAGGGCCAGCAGCTCGTCCGCGTGTTCGACCCGGGCGACCCGATCATCAAGTTCTCGCTGCCCCACGCGAAGGCCAACCTCTTGAAGGCCGGCGACGTGGTCCAGATGACCGTCGGCGACAGCGCCGTCAACGCCATCGTCACCAACTTCACCGACGATCACGATACGGCGATCGACTTCCTCGTCGTCACCGCCGAGCTCGACCGCAACTCTCCCCACGGCCCCAACATCAAGGTTGGCGCTACCGGCCATGTTCGCATCGCAGATAAAGGAGCCGTCCGATGAGCGTGCTAAAATCCGACCAGTTCGTGGAAGGTGCTGACCTCGAGACCCCGACCTGGGTGACTTCTTACCAGGGCCTGCCCCGCACGGTGAACGTGCGGCGTTGCCGACTCGAAGTCATCGCCGGCGTCGATCAGGGCAAGGTCATCGAGCTCGCCTCGCCGCAGATCCAGATCGGCCGGCTCGGCGCGGATCTCAACCTCGCCGACGGCAAGGTCTCGAGCCTCCACTGCGAGCTCCGGCTGACGCCGGAAGGCTATCGCCTGCGCGACCTCGGCTCGACGAACGGCACGTACGTCAAGGGCGTGCGGATCGTCGACGGTTACATCGCCCCGGGTGCGACGATCCAGGTCGGCAAGAGCGCGATCGTGTTCACGCCGATGGACGACGCGGTCGCGATGCCCCTCTGGAACGAGGCGCGCTTCCACAACCTGATCGGCGGCAGCGCCGGGATGCGCCATCTGTTCGAGCTGATCAACCGGTTCGCGCAGTCGGACGCGACCGTCCTGGTCCAGGCCGAGACCGGCGCGGGCAAAGAGCTCGTCGCCGACGCGATCCACCAGAGCTCGCCGCGCCGCGAAGAGCCGTTCGTCGTGCTCGACTGCTCCGCGATCCCCGAGCAGCTGTTCGAAGCGCAGCTGTTCGGTCACGAGGTCGGCGCGTTCACCGGCGCGGTCAAGTCGACGGCCGGCGTGTTCGAGCTCGCGCACGGCGGCACGCTGTTCCTCGACGAGATCGGCGAGCTGCCGCTCGACGTCCAGGCCAAGCTGCTCCGCGCGGTCGAGACTCGCCGGGTCCGCCGCCTCGGCGGCTCGAAGCTGTTCGCCTCGGACGTCCGGATCATCGCGGCGACGAACCGCGACCTCGCAGCCGAGGTCAACCGCGGCAACTTCCGCGCGGACCTCTACTACCGCCTCGCCGTCGCGAAGCTGACCATCCCCGCGCTGCGCGAGCGCCGCGAGGACCTGCCGCTGCTCGTCGAGCACTTCCTCCGCCAGATGTCGGTGTCGTCGGGCAACCCCGACCCGCGCCTGCCGGAAGACTTCATCGCGCGCGCCAACCGCCACACCTGGCCCGGCAACGTCCGCGAGCTGCGCAACGCGGTCGAGCGCGCCGTGCTCCTGCCGAACCATCCATCGGTCGCGATCGAAGCGCCGCCGAAGAAGGACGGCGAGTCGTTCGCGGCGATCGACATCGACGTGCCGTTCAAGGTGGCGAAGCAGAAGCTGGTCGACGAGTTCGACCGTCGCTACCTGAAGGAGCTACTCGAGGCGCACGATGGCAACATCTCCGCCGCGGCCCGCGCCGCCGGGATCGAGCGCATGTCGATCTACAAGATGATCCGCCGCCTCGGCCTCGACAAGGACACGAGCGAGGGCCGCGCGCCGACCGCCGATGACGACGGCGAGGACGACGCGAGCTATCACGACAGCGGTGACTAGCCCAGTCGCTCAGTTGGCGTACTCGTACTCGTACTCGCTGCTGATCGCCCGCGGCCACGG
>Ga0307509_10006901_pt1 | contig 15082 bp, 20 predicted proteins | sample 10_EM_MG_FD_202245 | JGI IMG/M metagenome (GOLD analysis project Ga0307509, IMG submission 202245) | Populus trichocarpa ectomycorrhiza microbial communities from riparian zone in the Pacific Northwest, United States - 10_EM | ecosystem: Host-associated > Plants > Roots > Unclassified | place...
TCCAACTCGGTATTCCACAAGTCTTTTGGAGACTTCTTGATAAGTTCATCGATCTCGAGTTCTTTTTCAGCGACATCCTGAAGTAGCTTCTGGACCTTTTCATGTGTCAAAGACCAGATGGCCATCTAATCAAGGACGGTTAGCATGCACAAGTATATGATAGAATGACGGAGCACAAACCCCCAATAGATAATTGTAACCATCCCCGACAGTTGAATCTTCATCTTCAACAACATCCTCAGTCTCACCAGCCTTCTGAGCCTCAACCTTATTAGAAATTTTATCAAACTTCTTCTTCATAAGGTCCTCGATAATCTCTGAACGCTTACGCCCTGAGACGACTAGTTCCTTCTTAATGATCATTTGGACGAAGCGAGCCTGATTAGTGTACTTCATTAATTGTTTGCCCATTTCTTTAAGCATGTTATCCTGTAAAAATATTAGCAATGGAACTTGTCAGGGGGGAGGATTATGGTTGGTAATACCTTGCGCTCCTGGTAATACTTCAAACGAATATAATAAAATTCCTTCAGAATATCATTGACCGAAGCGTACTTATTAATCCTTCCCTCAGGATCAAAAGCCACAAGATTGCTGGTTGCTACAGTTCTCGTAAGCTTGAACTTGTTCACAAGCCCCTCTGCCAAAGCCTCTTGCATATGCTTTGCGGACTCCATGGTAATAATGAAATGGACCCGTCGAGGAGAGTTGTAATCAACGTAATCTTTAATGAACGATTTATCTCCTTTGATGATCTCTTCGAGTTTCTCTTTAAACTCTTGAGTCCACATCTTGATAGGCAATTCCCGAATTTCGCAAGTAACATCATCAATCTGATTGATAATCCCGGAGAATTTGAATTTGTCCACTCCGACCTGCTCGACTTTGCCGGCCCAATCACGATACCATGGAGTCATAGGTTCTAATTCCTCGTTGTTCATCAAACGCCTGATATTGGCAACCACATCTTCTGGATTGTAATTCGGTATAGTGGTACTCCACCCTATCACTCGTGTAAGTAAGCAATATCAATAATACTAGACGTAGATATTGCTTCAAACATACCTGTGCCAATACCATCGGCTCCGTTGATCAAAACCAAAGGAACAACAGGGGCATACCACATAGGCTCAATTTTCTTGTCGTCATCCAGATTATACGCCAACAGGGGATCATCGGTAGCTGGGAATAACTTCCTGGCAAAAGGCGACAACAGAGTATAAATATAACGAGGACTAGCTGCATCCTTTCCGCCATCAAGACGAGTACCAAAAGACCCTTCGGGCTCCAAGAGATTGACATTGTTGCTCCCAACGAATGTTTGCGCCATGCCAGTAATTGTCACCTGGAGAGAACTCTCACCGTGCTGATAGGCTGTGCACTCAGAAACGAATCCAGACAATTCCGAAACTTTGAGTTGTTTTGTAAGCTTTCGCTTGAAACAAGCAAAGAGAATCTTGCGTTGACCAGGTTTAAGGCCATCCACAACAGAGGGAATGGAGCGGATGTTGTCCGCCATACTGAAGAGAATCAACTCTTTATTAACGAATTCTGGATATGAAATCTTATCAATGGAGTGATCAAGGTAAGTTCCAGGTTTGTAGAGTCGGAGCCATTCCTTCCGCTCATCCGCCTTTTTCTTAGAAAATGCGAGCTCGATTAGTCGCTGGCCTTCTGCTTCCATCACATGGAACTCTTTGACATGTCTTTCCAGATCTGAAAAGTACAACTTTGCATCCCGTTCACCTGAGGTTCCCAAACCCTAGTGATGTCAGCATACATAGGCTACTCCAGGTGCTGGGAGAGAAAAGCTTACCTTGTAGTACTTATGTTCCCATCCCTTTTCTGTGTTGTTCTCTTTCCAATACTCATACTCTGGCATGGTGAAGAAACTAATCTCCTTGGTTGGCTTCTTGACACCACCTTTGAACACCTTCACAATAGGTGTGATAAATTCGATTAGAAAGTTGGGCAACTTGAGCAAACTAGGGAATTGAGTCTCGAAGAAGTTGATAAGCAATCCTTTGATATGACTTCCGTCATAATCCTGATCCGTCATGATCATGAGATGACCATATCTCAACTCTTTCCTTGATTCGTAAACCTTCTTATGTTGCAGCCCCAGGATCTGTTTGATGTTTTGAATTTCCACATTCTTCATTATCTGATCATGAGAGGCGTCTCGAACATTGAGAAGCTTTCCGCGCAAGGGAAAAACGCCAAACCTGTCCCGTCCATCGATCGCAGATATACCAGCAACGGCAAGTGATCTAGCTGAATCTCCTTCGGTCAGAATAAGCACGCATTCCTGTGAGTCCTTGGTTCCAGCCCTGTTGGCATCGATAAGTTTTGGATTATTGATTCTAGAAACTGTCAGCACCCCCGTGGTCACCAAGTAACGACCTAAGACTCACCTAGAACGTCTTGATCCATCCGTTTTTTTTAGCTGTTTATCAGCTTTCATATTGGCATAATCAATGATGTTCGAGATAACCGGGGTATTCTTCAAAACATTTTTAATGAACGTGTCGCTCAAAGCACATTTGCTACCAAACGAAGTAGGTCTAGTAGTTAGTTGTTCCTTGGTTTGTGAGGTGAATGCTGGATTCTCAATCAGACAGTTGACGAATATGAAGAAATGATTGCGCATCTGAGCGTTTTTGACTGCGGCCCCAGATTTGTTCTGCTTCTTTAGAGCTCCCTGAAGGTGGGTACAAAGTTGATCCGCAATGTAATTCACATGGGTTCCTCCGGATGTTGTAGCGATACTATTGACAAACGATACCTGCTGGAAATTACCACCGCTAGCAGCGAAGGCTACTTCCCAGCGATCATTCACGACTTCCCAGGTAATCACAGGCTTTTCTTCGCCACCAGCTTCTTCGTGCAGTGCATTGATATACATCTCGCAGTACTTCTTGAAGTTCAACTTGATCCGCTCTCCGTTCAAGAAGACCTTTACGTCTTTTACAGAAGCTGAACCTAGCTGTCAGCAAGAAAGATCCCGCTATACCTCAAAAAAGCGAGCTTACCAGCCATATCGTAAACCCTTCTCTTGACAAGAGCTTCGAAATCATCATCCATCTCCTCCATGTGAAACTTGGCAAGATCAGGTTTGAACGTAATCTTCGTGAACTGCTCCCCCTTCGAGTTTGCAGTAATTTTGGCCTTTCCCATCTTGCCCATGTTGTCCGTCCAGGTCTGTATGTACTTTTGCTTAGTATTCTTATCACCAGTCTCTACGGTGAACTCAGTACTGAAGATATTACAGAGCTTTGCACCATAACCATTACGACCACCAGTAACCTTTTTCTCGTCATCGTCATAGTTGGAAGAGGTGAGAAGGTGACCAAAGATCAGCTCCGGAACATAAACTTTCTCTTTCTACGAGGCTGTGAGTAAATGCGCCTTGACTTGAGATAAGAGCAATCGGACAGGTGGCATACCGAGTGTATCTCAATCGGAATACCTCTCCCGTTATTATAAACGGAAATTGTATTAGTCGCTTTATCAACAGTGACCTTGAGAGTGTCCATCTTAGGGTCACGAATTTTATTGTCCGCCGCATTGACCAAAATTTCATCGAAAATTTTATAGAGGCCAGGGACCATAGTAACAGACTTCCAAACCATAGAAGTCGCAGCCGAGTCGAAAACCCACATGTGTCTCTCTGATCGCTCCACAGACCCGACATAAGTATCGGGGCGTTTGAGGATATGCTCCAATTGAGTAAGCTGTGATGAGGATCAGCCGAAACGGTTCACTAGGGTAGATAGGAGCCTCGGTATTAATCCAAACCTTTTGGTATGAATCCGCAAAGCTCTTCTTTTCTTTTGAGGACCCCGATCCCTCCCCAGGATCATCATCATCCCCATCTAGCCCCGATTCGTTTTGCTTTGACTGGAGCGGCTTTGCAGAAGTTTTCGCCCTCTTAGGGGCAGGAGCCTTCTTTTGCTTCTTCGCCGAAGGTGGTGTATCCGCCAGGTTACCGTCATCTTCATCATCAGAAGGAACAACACGCTTCTTTGAGGTTGCTTTTGGTTTGGCTGTTGCAGCAGTCTTTTTGGGTGCCGTAGCTTTTTTGGGTGCTGCAGCTTTCTTCGCTGCAGGCTTCCTCTTCTATATGGAAAAAATTCTTAATACACGAGCACCCCCAATCCCCAATGCGGGCCATGAAAGACTTACCACAGGCTCCGGCGAGAAACCGTCATCGCTGCCTTCATCACTAAAGTGTGATGAGAGCTCATCATCGTCACTGCCCATAACTGCTAGTATTGAGCGAGATTGTTCGAGTGTATGCAAGGCTCAGGGGAATCTGAATGAAAAATAGTTTATTAAAGAATGCGGTCGGCCGCTGGACACTCAGTGTCTCTGTGGTTGAAATAAAGAAGTGAAAGGATTTGTGTTCTTCCGATCCTTTTTTCCGTCTACTGTTTGAGTTAGTGTTTTGGTTGTGTTGTTGGTCGCTGTGCACTGCTGGTTGAAGGGGCTCAGGAGCACTGAAGAAAATCCACACAAAACCGTGTTTGTTTTTGTTTTGGGCTTGGCAGATGCATGAGACGACGGCCGAGCCCGAATCGAAATCCACCGCCGCGCCAAACCCACAAACAACCTAAACTCCTATCACACTCGAGCCAATCATATCGTAGCGCTGCTGGATTAATTCCTCACTCTTGCATTTGTAACTATACAACACTCGATGACTGTACCAGTACAGAGTACAAGTACGGTCCCAATGATTTTGAGCATCATTACTCACCAAGAGTCTTATGTATTGTATCATACTAGAGTACTCGTGCGTGTCTTCTAGCACTTCTAGAAAACCACATCTTCCTGGAGACGGTAAAACCCCGAATTACCCATGCAGAGTCCTTTTAGAGGTTATTTTAGCCAAGCACAGCTATGATGAGTCTACTAGTATACCGCTTGTGTAAGCACAAGGAGTTGCTAGCGAGCGTTGTTTCCAAGTGCTGGCACCTCAAACGCAAGAGCGCCGGGTACCGTAGTCTCCCTGCAGATGTTTTTCCCCAGAATGAGGACACATAATGCGGTACAAGCCTGCAGGGCAATCATTACACAGGGAGTACCGGTACAACATTGTACGAGGCTGGCCACAAAAATGGTGTGCGAAATGGCATGTAACAACCAAAACCATGCTATTTCACGCTTTCCATTCAATACATTTTAGGGCGGTAAAAATTATAATAAAAAAATTCATATTCTGGTCTAAAGTTTCTTTCAAAAAATATCGCTCCAAGCAATTACAGATTACTAGAGAATTATTGGGCGCTTTGGCATTACCAGAGTACTCGAGTACAATGTTGCATGCCATTTAATAGAGTGACGGCGCCCCCGTGCATAAATCAAAGTTAGAAGTTAGAGGTCCTAAGCCTTGGCAGCCATTCCCGAGACAACGCTTGAAAAGAGCAACGAATGCGCAATGACACAAACTTCTTGCTGTGGAGAAGTTTTCTTCCCTCTCAAATATTCGCCAAGAGTTCCAACTTCCAACTTCCAACTTTCATTCTTGAGCGGGGCGCCGTCACTCTAATAATTGGCTCTTTAAAGATCTGTGAGCACTTGAGGAAACATTTGAAACCATAATATGAGTGCGAAGTGCACCAGTTTGGGCGGTACAGCCTCGTTCGTGTCGGAGGTCGCACAGAAGATGCCGGAGATGTAGTGTATAGTAATGGGACTCGAACGATGAAAGAAAGAAAGAGATTGATTTTATCTTGCTTGCTCGCCTATAGACGCGCCAGAGACTGTGGTACTTTATAACAATCCGCAGTATCAACATACATCAATATGACTCTAGTTACTTCCTCGTACCCCACATTCCAAGTAGCCTGGCCATTGGCCGAACATATGTGCACCGCACATCACATTGAAGTAATACTTCCGACAGTTCGCAAAGTTCTCGCGGATCAAGAGGTACCAGGGAAAAATATTGGCAGTAACAAATGTACTGGTACAAGTGTCTGCAGAAAATCTGAAGTGCAAATTCTTGTACCAGTACATGAGTTGTCCCCAGACTTTTGCTAAGATACCTACTGATTAGCGAGAACTTTGCGAACGAGGCTGTACATGCCATTCTACCGGTGATTTCTGTCGCCAGCCTCGTACAACATCATCACTACAAACTGACTCAAAATAGTTTCTCCATATCCTCCAGCGGTATCTCGTCAACCATCTTTTTTGGCGCATACACACACCCCTGTGGAGTGGAAACACCATAGGCCTTCATCGCCTCAGATTTCAGCGGCGTCTTCAGCTTATAAAGACTCAGTACCGGGTAACCAAACTTCGACGCCTTCTTCCCATTATCGAAGTCGTCATTCCCAATGCCATTTGGATCACGTACTTGTCCAGGTGTTTTCGGGTGGCTTGTAACCATTACGTGCCTAAGCTGCAGGTTTAGTATAAGTTATGAAGATTTTGAGTAGAGTTTGAAATCATACGTGATGGCGGAGATTGGAGTTGTTGTGTAAAGCCAAATTTGGATCACCGTATCCCTCATTTTGTATCCCCGATACTCGTGATTTTTCTCCCGCGCCGCAATGAGCTCTATAAACTCGGGTTTGATAGAAAGAATGGCATCAGTATAGATGCGTTCGATGGACGATCTTGAACGTGATTTGGACAATGGAGTAACACTGGCCAGCTCCCCAGTCAGAGTTAGTTGACGTGTCGTTTCTTTGGGCTTTGCTCCAGTTCGAGTGGCAGGCATTGGGAAAGAGGGTGGTGTGTATATAGCTTTCGACTGATGAGAGTAGGGAGCGCGGAGCTTAAGGAATTTTTTTTTTTTCTAAAAAGAAAATAGTGTGAACGTGTAGGGGAGGTGGATAAGCGAGAGGAGAGAAGAGAAGTCCTTGGGTAGCCCTACCGGTAGCGGTATTTACCATGCTTGAGGACTCGTGGCGAGATCAACACACCACATATAATAAAACAATCACAGCGCAATTGATTTTTTGACCAAAGAATAATAATCCTGCAAAGGGGTCCTCTAGGATATGGGATTAATGGTGTCAATAGGGCTAATTTTTTTTAATTCTGTGATAAGAATGTGCATGATAAACTGGAAGCAACACCAGAAATATTAAATTTTGATGTGGTTCACTTTCAGGAAAGTAGGCAGCTTGGCATCGCCGAAAACACATAGAATTCTGGATTAGGCTGCGCTCAGTCTCCCCGTCTCCCCACGATCCCACGCAAAATTCCACCGTCCTGATAACCACAGTTGCAATTACAATCGCAACTACAGTACAACAATATATATTTTGTGCCTAGGTCCTGGCTGACAAGCCCAGAGGCCTCCTGTGGGTTCTACAATACTCGGGAGAGGGGGAGGTGTAGTCAGTTATCATCAGACCTCAGATACCCAGGAACAGGAGCAACATTTTCCTTCACTTCTTCCTCTTTGGTCAACCACTACCACTCCCGTGCCATCGGAAGCTTAATCCTCGATAATAACACCATAAGTCTGAGAATCGGTATGATATGATATTCGTTTGACTTTCACAATGAAGCAGAAATAACCAGTCATCGATTGGGTAGCGATCTTGAAATATATACGCAAGGACGCGTTAGATCTCTGAGTCGCTGTTATGGCTGTAGTTTAAGCTTTAAACTTGCGTTTTCATGTCAGGCGTTTAAGGTGCATCCAGGGCGCCAGTACGGGATTTACTCTTGAGATGCGCCATCTCCGGCACGTCTCTAATCTCCGGATTCAAAGACAAAAGCTCTCGAGAGGGGTGGGCTCTTTCCTGTCACTATGAGATCAGCCCTTAGGACGTGAGAGAGGATCCAAGGCACCACTTTCGGACCCCCATGATGAAAGATCACTCGGACTCATACTGTCGCGTGCTATTGGGTGTGCTCTACTGAGGACAGCAGAGAGCCAGGTGATACCAAGGATTAGTGTATCGAAAGGATTTATCCAGCGGAAGACCAAGAGGATGCCAAGAAAAGCTATTGCAAATCTAGACCACCTTCCATTTATTAAATACAAGCGTCTTGACAGAATAAAGCAAATTCACTTCTTAAAATAGCCTGTGAGCAATGAAGCTCGACCACCTGTGGTGCATATTTGCACTTAGATGAAAGAACGGTCACTCATTCCATCTCAAAATGCAAAACCTGAGGCGGAGCAAGGGACCCTGTGCTGATCTGACGATAGTTTTGGTGCGGACTTAGCAGAGGGGCGCCGATCGCCAGCCTCACGAGGGACTGAAAAGATATAAATAGTTAAGCTTTATGACATCAGGCCTAGAATCGAATGTGATAGGACGGGGGGGGTTTTTTTGATCGATGGCTACGCAGAACAGTCGAGGTGTATCGTGGATCACCTCTTTGGTGACAGCAAAGCTCAACCGATTTATTCATAACCTGCTTGTAACAGATTTTTCGTTGTCGCTGATCGTTGTACTAGTACTCGCTACTATGTGCATTCCGACCCGCTTTAGAAATGTGCCTGGCAAAGCTTGATCCCGGTGGCCAGTCGAGGTCTACTCTCACCAGTTGGCTGAATATGAAAGTTTGCGCGGTGGTGGATGGCTTTACCGGTATGGCACTGCATAATAACTGACCGAGCTTATCCCTCTCGGTGAAAATAATTCGACCTGGTCCTAGCAACCATTATCGAATAATCGGGGCTGAAGATCTTGGGCCGGAAGAGGTTGCCATCTTTATTGTTCTTATTGTTTATAAAAAGCATTCCAGTAGAGCCCCGGACACGTGGGGGTGAAGCTATCGACGGTGGATTCGGGCATTTCCGGCGCTGGGAATAGAATGCTGGTGCTAGTTCGTTTCTTTCCTGATCTTTGATCGGGGGGAGTAAGTAGACCTATCGAGCGATAGCTGATTGTGTTTCTATTTTGCACTGCGCCATGAGAATCCTTGAGGCTGAGCGAGGAAGGAGGAACTTGAGAAGAGAAAAGTAGGGTGGTAATCGGTAGTGCAAGGATAGGGAGCACAGCAGATGATAAGCGAAGGTTTGGGGTAGAGTACAGTACCGGTATCGTATCGTACAGCAACCCGTCAGGTTGCACCGGAACATTGGTACCGGCATAAGTCGTTTGAGAATGGAATTGAGAGAATTTGGACAGCGTGTTTTTCAACTCCTAAACGTCGGAAGATCTCGCCTGGAGGTATAATATGATGATAGAGAGTGAAACGGAGAGAGAGAAAGAGGCGCCAAGAGGAGGAAACCAGAGGACCTGTTCAAAAGGTGAGGATAGGACTTGATCAGAGGCGCGGGAGCCAACCGAGTGACCCTGCAAGAGTGCTAAGTACTCGAGTAGTCGTTTGCCATGCTCGCATTGTATCATACTCGAGCACACAGGTTGGCGGTAAAGGACATTATGATACTTTGATTTACTTGTATCATACCGGTAGTGGGGGCCCTTTTAGGGATTTCTGCTGGTGGCTCTGGTCTTTTTTTTTTTCCTGTTTTGTTTTGCTGATGCTCCCCTGAATCTAATCACATGCGGGCAAACCTAAAAAATTAGCGTGTGTAGAATCTTGTATGTACCTAGTATGGTACTTCCGAGATGAAGTTCACGCTCTTCAATTCAAACGCCTCCACTAAAGAGGAGAGAAGTATTAGTACGGCACTTGGAAAGAGGGAGGACAAGGAGGAAGGAAGTTGGAGAGGGAGAGAGAGAGAGAAAGGAAATATTTCATTTCTGAGCTTTCCTCGAGTGATGGGTCTTTACTGCAGGGTACCGCCTAGTGCCCAGTGCCCTCCAACAGGGTTCCACCCATCTCATCCCATCATCTCTTTTTAATCTTGCTGAACCTGACCAGTAATCGCTGGTTCCTCCATTCTCCCCTTTTGGGATCTGCCCCCCGTTTCTTTTTCACTCTCCTTACCACTGCATCCACCAAACGCAAGCGCGAAGAGGTCTGAGAATTAGAATGGGCCTTTCACTTGCACCTCTCATTTTTCTCCAATAACGATCAGAGCAGCCAGTTCTTGTTTGGAGTAGCTGAAGGTTGCTGGTACATTCCTTTTGAAGCTATTAACCAACCCGCGTCCACTCGCAGAGTCACTCCTACAACTTTCTCCTTTCTTCTTTCCCAGTCGTAATTTACGGCAACATATCAGTACGAGTACAGTAGCTCTTGTTGCTATCATATCACCGAGAAAGCATCAATCCTGCAGCCACTACCACCTCGAAACTGTCACTGCATACAGCACTTACTTTACTTACTGTACTCGAGTACCCTCTCTCTCCTCTTTCCCTGCACACCCCTCCCTGGTTGTTGATTCAATTTACATATTCCCACTTGCATTGCATTATCTGTCCCTCCATCCTTGTCCTCTTACTATTGCGCCCACCCCCAAGGAAAGAAGAAGAAAATAATAATAATAAAAATCGCGATTCCAACCCGCATTCCCCTGTGCCCCGGGGACTTGCTACCATTCTTGAACACTTTTTTTCCCTCCCCTCCCTCCATTTGCACGTTGGCTTCACGGAACTGCATGCCTATCGTCTTTTCCTTAGGAATTTTCAAGCTCCCTTCATTCGCTGGTCAAGCATACGTTTCCCACGTTGACCACTCACGCGTCTGCATTCCTTTACTCCACTGAGGCACCTTGACAACGACACGCCATACCCTCCTCCCTGCTGTGTCCACCATGGAATCTTATGTGGGCTCTCATGTGGGTTCTATTAATGAAAAGGAGAATGCCCCAATCTCAAAAACTACTATGAGTATGGTAACGGTCCGCCTTTCCGACACCACCCTCGGATCCCTCCCTTCTCCAACACCAACACTTAAACTTGTCGACGATAACGCTGAAGAGTTTCCTCTGAACAACGACGAACCCATGTATGCCCTAGAACGAACAGAGTCACCCCCTGACGGAATGCCGGCCTCCCGAAGATCTAGCACTGAAAGCATTAGCTCACAGGGTGCTGTTGACTGGGAGGGGCTGGAGAGAACTGAGGGTGAGAGCATCAAAGACGAAACTTCGGAAGAGGTTGGTACATTTTTCTTCCCATGGAATTCACCACCTCCAATTTTACTCTTGTCCGCCCCCAGGAACTGAGAAGAAGTTATCTGACAACTGGCTTTGATTTATCTAGGGAACCGCGTTTCTTCTTGCTAGACTGGAACAAGAGAATAAGCGTCTTGAGAAAGATCCTAAAGCTCTACATATTCACCCAGAACGACCACCATCCCTTGCTCAGCTGAAGAGAATGATGAACAAGCCTGATCCCGAAACCCTTCGATATTCTATGTTGCCCGCTCCACCGCCTCTCACCGATCTCGAGTTCTATGCCGCTCTTGTTGCAGATTACAATAGAGCGGCTTCAAAGCTACCACACCTTCTTAGTAAGAAAATACGTGGGGGCATTCCCCCACCGCTTCGTGGAGTAGTATGGATTGCCATGTCTGGAGCTAGGGATAGTAATTTGGAAGGGCTCTACGACCAGCTTCTAGGCGAGACGTCTCCCTACGAACATTTGATTGGGAAGGATATAGGAAGGACAGGGTTGGAGATGTTCAAGCAAGAAGGGGGAGAGGGACAGAGAATGCTAGGGAGAGTGCTGAGAGCTTTTAGTATTTACGATACACAGATAGGCTATTGCCAGGGGTTCGTTCAGCCATCCCCACGTGCACCCGCGGTTTCTAACTACTGTAGTCTTGGTTTCTTGGTGGGGCCATTGCTCATGCATATGGGGGAGAAGGAAGCCTTCTGTGTGCTTGTGAGGTTTGTCAATCTCGGTCGAAGCATAGCCTTGGAGGAAGATTAGTAACCTGTGTTATAGGCTTATGGAGCATTATGATCTTCGTTCCTGCTTCTTGCCGAATATGTACGGGTTGCAGTTGCGAATGTACCAGTTCACACAACTCCTTGCAATCCATCTACCGGAGCTCTCCGCACATCTCAATAGTCTTGGGATCCAACCAACATATGCGTCACAATGGTTTCTATCATTCTTTGCCGTCAGTTGCCCGCTGCCTATGCTCTTCCGAGTTTACGACGTCATTTTTGCCGAGGGTGCCCCGGAGACTATTATGCGTGTGGCCTTGTCACTTATGAGACGGAATGAGAAGCGCTTGCTAGCAACCTCCGAATTTGAGGACGTAATGCAGATGCTCTTAGCCCGGGGACTGTGGGATACCTACAACTTCAATGCCAATGATTTAGTCCAGGACTTTGTTGGTTTGACGGGAATAGTGACTAGCCAAGGGTTGGCGGACTTGGAGAAAAAGTTCAGGGAGGAACATCCTGATGACAACGGCATCAAAATTACACCAACCAAGACACCTGGTTCAGACTTGCAAGCAGCCGCCTCTAGGTTTTTAGGAAGGATGTGGGGTGGAGGTTCATCGCCCGGCCCGGTAAGCTTGAGTCCTGCCTCCGGCCAATCACGACCCGCAAGCATCTTAATGAGAAGGACCCCGTCCAAACAGAGTCTTTCAACAGTCAGCTCTTTCGATACATCTGATACTGGTAGTGGAACCACCGATGCAACAACCTTGTCACGGTGTTCCTCGATTGCCGCTGATGATAGAAGAATATCGACTAGATCAATATCGTCAACGAGAAGGCAGAATAAAGACGGGGAGCTTCATGGCCAAATCGAAGACTTGCTTATGGCCTTGAGTGCATTGCAACGTGAACACGCCGCTAAGGTAGATGAGCTTCAAACGGTTAAGGCTGAGAGAGAGGAGGAACGGATTCTAGCCAAAAGACTGGTGGAATTACTTGCAAATGGCTCTCCCGATAGCGATGAACCGGAGAGCCTCGACAGCATTGCCGAAATTAGCGATCTCTGTGACCAGATAAGCGAAAACTTGACCAGGGCGGAGTCTGAAACAGTTATAACACCCAAACCATCCACCACACAGTTAGAGGAGGAACTCCAGCGAGCTCGTGAACAAATCCACAGAGAGCAGCTCAAGTCTAGGGACTTGGCAAACAAGCTAGCAGAACAAGATGCCGATGTTGTTAGGCTAAAAAGCCAACTTCTCGATGCTAGGTCTAAGTGGCAGGAGAGCCAGCGAGAGAAGCAACAACTACAGAAGACAATTAACGAGTTAAAGCACCCGCTGGGTTCGCCTGAACCTAAGGATCGCGACGGGGAGCCACAGAAAGGAGGGCTGAGGGAGCTTCGACTAGGCCGCTCCAATTCAACTCGGGGACAGCCAACTCCCACGTTTAACAAACGTTCAAGTTCCTTAGGAATGCAGTCCATTCTCGCCCAAGATAACAATGCTCCGGCCACGGCCGATGCTCTCCTCCTCGAGCTTGTCGCTAGTAAGACTGCTGAGGCGGTTGCAAAGCAGGAAGCTGAGGAAGCTAAGGCGAAGTTAGAAGCATTGCGGAAGGTTCTTGGGGGAGGTACGGGTAGCAGCACGAGTTCATTCCGGGACCCTCCGCTGTCGCCGGGACTTGACAGAACGGCCAGTGGTGGTAGTTTCTCCTCATACCTCTCGGTTGGATCGCCCACTCCCGCTACCCCAAGTAGTGCAACAAGTGCAACAAGCAGCGGGGGAGGGTTCTGGGGAGGATGGGGAAAGAAGTCTACAACCGTCGATTCACGATAGTTATGCGTTATACCTCATTAATATCTGTACGGGGTAAGGCGACAGGGCAGCTGGGAAGACTAGCGAAAGAGTGATGCTCTCGTATTTTGGAGAAGATTGCGGGGGTATCATTGCTGCTTGGGGGAGTGTGTTATGCCGTGGTTTGGCTTATTTTTCTGTTCGCAAACCCTCCCTTCGCTTTCCATTTGTGTTGTATACCTTTTCTCCTCTTTTTCCTGCGAATATTTTGAACACCCCGTTGGTATCTAGCCGTTCACTTCTCTCACCTTTTGTTTTTTTCTTTCACCCAAACCAACAATGGTTCTACTCGAGTAAACTGGTCGAATACTTTTCTTTTTCTTACTTACATCGCCTCATCCTAGCGATCCTCCACAAGGATTCTTTTGTGGCTTGTTTGTGTATTTTCTCGTTTTACTTTTTTTTAACAATTACTGGGTGGGATTTTTTTCTTTTTCTCTTCTCCTTTATCATACCGTATGTTACGGGATCTGAGCCTTTCTTTTTCCTTCTTCTCTTTTCCTTTTAGTTTTACTTTCCCCCCCTCCTTTCTGCTGGTGCTCAGACCAAGCATTTGGAGAGAGAATCTTTTGTTTACATTCTCGTGTATATAATGCGAACAAACGATTCCTTTGATTTGATTTAATATCGCCATAATCTAAGGCAGCTTATCGCAGCAGAATAGATAGTGTGCCGCGCGCATGCCCATTAGATGCACTACCGCCCAAGCACCGTGCTCCTACGCTCTGCCTTACAGCACATACTGGCAACAGTACTGTACTGTACTCGTGAGCCCGACCGGCGCCTACGACATGGTCACCGGTGCCCCGGAAACCGGGCGGCACTAACTCCCCTGGGAGAAACGCAAAACATAATCTCTGGAAGAATAATCTAGTCTATCATCCGGCACCAAGAACGTGCCCGGAAGAGAAAATTCTGCACATCGAATACCGTAACTGCGGTGGGACGGCGCAGTGCATGAGATCGCAACTAGGAGGAGGAGGAACCACGATGTATAATACGTAGTACTTGTAATGGAGGTGAAGGATAATCCGAACCTACATGTGGATACGGTAATAATAAAAAACACTGAATCCACACACACACACACACCCATGCGGCGATTCCCCGGTGGAAATTATTTCTTGCAGAGTTGATGGGAAAGAGGCACTATGGGATGCAGGGGGGGGGGCGGGTGCTGGAGGGCATTTTCCCCTGCTTTATTGTGACGGTGGCGCCAGTGCAGAAGGAAAGAAGGAAATAAATAAATAAAGAAAGAAAGGGGGGGTGGGGGTAAGTGTGGTACAAGACCTGGTACTTGTACGGTGCTATATGGTACTCGTGTTGGGTTTGGCTTCCGGTGGGCTGTGGTGTTTTGTGTTGCGCATTGTATAGTGTTGGTACAAGTATCACCGGCTGTGGATGGGTATGATAGATGGAGGGAGGCTCGGATGGGTGATTCGACCGAGTGATGATCTGTGATTGGGTATTTGTTTTTTGCGTTCTGGTTTTGTGGGGA
>Ga0307509_10006902_pt1 | contig 15078 bp, 13 predicted proteins | sample 10_EM_MG_FD_202245 | JGI IMG/M metagenome (GOLD analysis project Ga0307509, IMG submission 202245) | Populus trichocarpa ectomycorrhiza microbial communities from riparian zone in the Pacific Northwest, United States - 10_EM | ecosystem: Host-associated > Plants > Roots > Unclassified | place...
GCAGTGCACCTTGCCCTGCATGTCCTGTGATCCCACATGAAACCTAAGAGTCATAACACTGCCTCAATGCTATCGTCAGCTTACATGACCGTTCCTTCACTTGTGTTCCTAAATAAACAACAAACATGCAAAACTAAACTTAACACAAGCTACCGGGCCTTAATATAGCTCCGGGGCTGTAAACCAATCAAACTAATCAAAATAAACAAAATAATCAAACTAAACATAGGAAATCCTGCACTCCGCTCCTGTATACAGTTACCGGAACATGTATACATGTTACAGTACAAAGGCCATTCACTACGCGGTATGTAGCCAACAACCTCCAAAGATGGTCCATCCCATGTCCCTCCTGCTAAAAGCTCTCTGACCCTGCCCGATACTATTGGGACTAATGAACTATTCAGTCCTATGGGTAGAAAACTAAAAGCAAGAGTACAGGCCTGAATACAAGAACCAAAATCCTCCGCAGAGGTGCAGCCCATAAGAAAAAACCCCACCCCGACAGTGAACAACCAAGGCGAAGTGAGGAAACCTCGAGCACATCCAGAAAGGAACACAGAAACCCAAAGAATGGTAAACAACCCACTCTTAGCCCAATGATAGACCCCATTCTGACGGATCAGGGGAGGGATCAAGGAGCAAGTAGGACAAAGTCATGGTCTCAAGAACACTCACAGAGGGGTAGAAATATCGGGGAACAAAAGGCCTGGCCAAAGGGCCGAGCGAACCCAAGTGGGAGATCCGAATCCAAACCAATACATAGGAAGTGTGTGGCAGGACAGAGTAAAGACCGTAGGCCCACCAGAAACCGGACAGGGGGAGGTGCATGTCCCGCGAGTGAGAGAGGCGGCAGCATGATGCCTCTCGGAACAAGAGAATTTCCCCAGCATGCCCGCAGCCATGCCAGATTCTAACTAGCGACCATCATGATGGAAAAGAGGCCAGGCGGTGAGGGCACTTGGGTGCCAGCCAAGGGGAGAAGGCAGTAGGGTGCGAGCGGCCAAAACCGTATCAGAAGAAGGAGGAGGAGTAGACCCAAACCACGAAGAACGAGGGAAGGCGACTGAAGCAAGATCACGATTTTGCGACGATGCCGACTGTACCAGAGAGGACTCTCCGGAGATAGTGCAATACCAGAGAGCAGAGCCACCGGGGCCACTACTTCAAGGATAGCCCAAGCCTGCGACCAATGCGTTGACGAGATGCGGGGGTGGACAACTGTGCAAAGTGTTTAGTGAGGGCAGCGGATCACTGTGCAGAGACAGGAGGGCAGAGTAACTGTGAAACGCCTAGACAAAGACTGCATCTAGGCAATGTCATCAGGAGGGAATCAGAGTGGAGAGGCGGAGGGGGGTGGCTTCACCCTTCTAGGCAACCAGGAGATCAAGGAACGGGAGAGGGATGGTCCGTGATGATTTCCCATGGTCTTGAGATTTCAATCGCCAGAGGTGTAGGGGAGAAGGTTTGTGTCTAACTATTATAATCCAATTTCCTTTATATAGCCACTCTTCTCACAACCCTAACCCTGCTGACTCTCCTTATTGAGTCACTCGCAACATGCTTTAACCAATAATAAATCATAAACCTAATCATGTTAGTAAAGAGTACACATAAGTGAAACTCGTCACTCCAAATAGTTTCACACACGAATGTCATTACATCATTTGCTACTCACAATTGTGAGTCACCAATTAACAAAATATAATAATAATACACAATTGCGAATCATTTGATAAGTATAAGTCAACTGACCTTATATTGTGAAATATAATATACTGATGAATAATAACTATTAGTCATGTGAAACCATTCTTTCAAAGTCACAATTTGTGACAGCTACTCAAATAGCCTAAGAAATTCAATAACTTTTAGTGGGGTTTATGCATTTGCTTTTAGAGATTTCATACATGAAGCTCAATGATACTGACTTTTGCTGGTGATTTCCAGCTTGTGAGAGTTCATGTTTGAAATCTCTAAATTGAAATGCACAAACCCTACTAAGAGTCATTAAACAGCATCAGCTATTTAAATAGACTGTATGACACAAGCTTTTGCCATATCTAGCATGTGTAGCTTACATAGTTGAAACTGAATGGTAGAATTTCCCTTTAACTTACTTTACAACAACAGTTGAATAAAATTTCCAAAACATAACCAGCCACCTTGAAAACTTATACAATATCTTGAATTACTTTATTGAAGTATATTACAAAGTATTGGAATATTACGTGAACTTGATACGTAGATACCATCTAATCTAGTTTTTACGACAGATATTTAGCTCTACTTGTCTTTATATTCACAATTCCTTCCAAGCTGGCAACAAACAATTACCCAAGCAGTTCATATATCAAATAAAAGACCTACGAGCACTTACTATTTGCTTAAACAATTATTTTTGTGGTTGGTTTCACCTTTCTTGACTACTATTGTAAGCAAGATGCATTTTGAACCAGTTTTGAATAAATTGAGTATACAAGAGGAAATATCTTTTATTATTAAATAACACCTCCAGATTCTGATTCTCCATATTTAAGACTACTTTCTAACAAATTTTCAATATTGTATCACTACTATTTATGTAGATAATAAAATTTACATTTGATTTTCCAGTGGTTGTGATGGTAAGCCGCATTCGGGTACTGAGCCGTTAATGGGGAAATTAGGTTAGCCGAAAGAGACGAGCAGTGCTTTGGCAATGTCTTGGCGGTAATGGTGGTATGGTTCGTGGCATTCAAAGTGAATATGTTTGTTTGTTTACCAATCCGATTGGCTTTACAGGTGCAGAAGTGGCAAGCATGAGGCTCTATCTCCGCAACACAGGGGGAGCTGGGATTCCCCTCTCACGAGAAGCAACTGTCTTCCGCACTGAGCTGCCCAAATGGACGCCCATTGCCGCAACTGGGAACAAAACGACAGTTCCGTTTCAAGGGGGAAGCCTGTTGAACCTGATTGCAAACTCCCACCACGAACTCAACTCGCTCAATAAAAAAGCCCAATGACCGCCCCAGTAAGCCCAACTAGCCCACTCCCCTCATCAGACAATTTTCATCCTCCATCTCTCAACCCCCCCTCTTAACACTGATTTGGCTACCCCCGCTTTGACAACACTGTTGTTAAACCCGTCTTTCTGCGAGTAGAGATTGTATTCTTACTGACCAGTCCTCTACATGCGGCAGGAGCGGAGGTCTTTTATACTACAGAACAGCAGTCACAACTAAGAGTACCCGTGTCCTCTCCTCGGCTTCTCTAACCACATTCGCAGCCCCCTATCACACCTGACCCGCACTCTTGCTCCATCCAGCAATACCGACTCTGCTGCTAACCTCTCTGATCATACACACTAGCACCCCAACCCTAATAATATCCTACCCTTATCCAAATCCGTCTCCTTCCTACATGTAGTCATTGATTCCATAGTTATAGAGCCTTTGTGAAAGTTCAGGCGCTTCGTCTCCGGTCTAGCGCTCTTCGATATATGGATCCTTCGTGAGTGTTTTCAACAAACACTTGCCATCAGCTCTATCATGGCCAAGTTTTCCTCTTGCCTACTCCTCCTCAAACTCGAACTCTGGGAAATGATTCATCGACTTCCTCCCAACAGCAACAAGTAGGCTCCTCAGCCCCCGTGCACAGCCCCGGTCGTGGCAAAAACACTAGGTCCAACGCTCTTCAGCCCCCAGGTATTCCCTACTGATCACAATGGACACCGGCCAGGGGAGTTGGTGGTGGGCCCCGGTGCCTACTGTATACCGGCGCCTGCACTGTATTTGACTCACCGACCCAGAGCCAGCCGGATCCTTACTCGAGCGCGGGGACTAGGTCAACCGTGAAAATGGTAGTAGTCGAGGCGTTGAATGAGAAGCCGGCGAGACAAATCTGGGCAAGTGAGTGATGGGTTTTCTGTGCTTGTTGTCCTTTAGTTACCCGTTGAGCTCTATGACTATCTGGATTGATTATGTTCAGTTTCTCTCTCTCTGTTTGCATGCTTGCCATTGCGGGTTGAACTTTTGGTTTATTTTCTTCTTCCCCCACCCCCCCCCCCTTTTTTTTTACTTTCTTGTCCTTTAGGGTTTTCTATCCGAGTGATAGGACCTTGTAGAAAACAAAACGAAAGAGAGTTGGTTCAGAGACGAAAAAGAAGAAAATCAGTCTTCTAGTCATGGCACGAAATAAACAGCGTCGTATTGTATTAGCCATATGTGAGAAGAAATGGAGAGGGAAAAGATTGATAAGAAAGCACCAAAAGGAGGAAAAGAAAGGAAACAAGAAAGTAAAGAATATGGACCACATTCTATCAGAGGACTCCATGGGCGGATAATTATTAATACTCACGTATAAGCTCGCGTTTAGGTATCAAACCTGGAGTAGTGACGTTTTTGTCCACATTATGAGTAACCAATATTGCATTCCCCCATACGATAGCAGCGAGCGAGGGGCTGGTGGAGGAGGACCAACCAGAGGAAGAAAATAGAAGCAAAGTATTAATGAGGAAGTAATGGTGGTGGAAAGAGTCACAATTACACTGAGAGTGAGGGGGAACGTGCTTCGTCTTCAAAATAGGCTATGATCGGTAGAGAGTGTATTGGGATTCTTAATCTCTCTACGGCCCCAGACGTGTCCTATATATACACACAATTGACTTTACAGAAAGAATTCTTGGTCCGCAACACCCTCCACGATTTTCTCCTATCTTCGCTCCATCCATCCAACTCCTCAGAAGTTTTCCAAAACTTCTTTCCCTATCCCTTTTGTTTCATCCTCTTACACTATTTCTCCCATCTTCTGCGATCCTTCATACTCCTGACACTGCTGTCCGTTTCCTAACCATCATAGTGTGATACTGATGCGTTCCAACTCCTTGTTAACCTGAATCTAACCTCTAGGTTTCCCGAGTGCCAATTTCTAAAACATCCCAAACGTTCCTGCTTTCGCTAACATCTCAACCAAACATACGGTGACTCTTCTGATACAATACTACCCAATCGTTCAACCGCTATCAAACCCAATTCCTCTCAGCCATATCCCATCAGTGTTCTGACTATCTCTCAGGTATGTAACCTTCGTGATTTTTCGGCACTTCGGTGACGGGGAGTATTATAGGCCCATAGCAGAGGGTGATGGGAGGGTAGAAGGGGGTGTAACACAGGGACTGGGGCGCGTAATGCTCAGAGGTTTTTTTGTTTTTTTTTTGGTATAATATCCATTGGGGCAGGAAGGGAATCCTTCGGTTTGGAGAGTAGTTGTGGGACCCCTGACTATTCGACAGGGACAGTTGCCATAATGGTTAATTCGCCGGTGAGGGTCGAGATATCAGGATTCAGATGCTCTCGTTCTAATAGCTCTAAAAAATAGTCTATGAAGGTGCAGAGTGACCTGGGTCCTTATTATCCCTATGTCGTCGGAGGTGTCCTATATGTACACAGAATTGACTTGACAGAAAAAACTCTTGATCATCAGCGTCGCTCAAAGTCTCGATTCTCTATACCGAACTGCTCCATCCACACAATTCCCTCAAAATCTCCTGAAGCTCCCATCGTCCGATTTCCCTTAGTCTGGTTTCTTCCCCTTATGAGTTTCCCTCATTTTCTGCAATCTGTCACAATCCTGACACCCTCTCCTGTTTCCCAACTATGATAGTGCGACACTCATCACATTCATCTCCTAGTAAACCTTAATCCTTAACCACCGGCTGTGCCTAGTATCCGTTCTTAAAACGCTTCAAACACGCCTTCTTCGTCTAACTCCTGAGCCAAACATACCATCGCACTTCTGATAACATATTTCTCTATTGTCCAACTATCTGTTGTTAATCATCTGTGCTCACTCCGCGTCCCTTACTGTATCTTTTCCACCACTGTCGGGGACTCATTTCCTTCGTTAGAATATGCTGGAAGAACACCGGAAGATTTACCGATAAGTCTGGCACTCGATGAAATGCAGAGAAGAGGGGTAGATGGTCTGATAAAGCGCTGAAGAGTAGAGGGGGGAAGAGTATGGCCTGACAAGCAGGGGGAATGGCATCATTGGGTTTGGAATACTAGTGGACAAGTATTTCTGCTTTTTGTACTTAAAGGTCCCACTCATGGACGATTGTTGAAGTGGGCAAGCCAGTGAATAGTCTCCCTTTATATACATTAGTATTTTCCCCACAAAACGAGCATCCAGATCCGTGATCGATTTAATTCCCAATTTTAAGACTATCATCAAACTAAAATCCTTCTGTCATCCACCATCTCGGTTCCAAAAATGTCCGAGATCTGGAACCTTCGTGAATTTTCAACAATAGCAGCCTCTGCACTCTCTCATGCCCGTACTACTCAGATGAAATGAGTGGGAGCAGGCCATATGCGGTGTCTGCAACTTGGGGATCGATACCAGCGCGTATTGATAGCAACGAGAATAAATCACTATGCCCATACATGACGGCAAGGTCAAGTGGTGTTTTGCCACATGTACGGTCATCAATGTTCGGATTGATATCCTCTCGTTGTAATAGCAAATCTGCCACACCCGCATGACCACCGGCTGTGGCCCATCCAAGTGGCGTTCGACCATGTTCGTTGTCGGCAACGTTGGGATCAACATCCTCTCGTTCTAATAACAACTTTACGACTCCCTCATGCCCGCGGTTCGCAGCGCAGAGTAGTGGAGTTAGGCCATATTTGGTGTCCGCAAGGTTGGGATTGATATCTTCGCGTTGTAATAGCAGCTTTGCTATCTGCGTATGACCACCAACCGCACTGAGCCCAAGTGGCGTTTGGCCATATTTGATGTCCCCAAGGTTCGGATCGATATCCTCTCGTTGCAATAGCGACTTTACTACGGCATCATGTCCAGCCATTGCTGCAAACGCTAGCGCCGTTCGGCCATGTGTAAGGTCCGCATTATTGGGATCGATATCCTCTCGCTCCAGTAGAGCCTTTACAATTCCGGCATTCCCGCTGTCCGTAGCCCACAGCAATGGTGTTAGGCCATGTTTGGTGTCCCTAACGTTGGTATTGATATCCTCGCGTTGCAATAGCAACTTTATGACTCCCTCATCCCCGCGGTTCGTAGCCCACAGCAGTGGTGCTAGGCCATATTTGGTGTCTGCAACGTTGGGATCGATATCCTCTCTTTCCAATAGCAGCTTTACTACCTCCTGATCACCACGCAGCGCAGCCCACCCGAGTGGCGTTTGGCCATGTTCTCGGTCCACAATGTTCGGATCGATATCCTCTCGCTGCAATAGCAATTTTACTACTCCTTCGTGAGTCCGGTTGGTAACCCACATGAGTGATGCTAGATCATGTTTGGTGCTTGCGGTGTTGGGATAGATCTCCTCGCGTTGCAGTGGGGGCTTTACCGCCCCGGCATGTCCACGCATCACCGCCCACATGAGTGGTGTTCGACCATTTTCGAGGTCTGCAACGTTTGGATCGATATCGTCGTGTTGCAATAGCAACTTCACCACCCGCACGTCTCCTCGCATCGCAGCACAGGCGAGCGGTGATCGACAATGTTTGGTTCCTGAAATGTTGGGATTGATGTCCTCTCGTTCCAATAGCAGCTTTACTACCCCCTGATGGCCACCCTGTACAGCCCACCAGAGTGGCCTTTTGCCATATTTTCCATCCACAATGTTCGGATTGATATCCTTTCGCTGCAATAGCAATTTTACTACTCTCTCGTGAGCCTGGTTGGTAGCCCACACGAGTGGTGTTCGACAAAAGAGGCGGTCTGCAGCCCTGAGGTTGATATCCTTGCGTTCTAGTAGCAACTTCACCACCCCCTCATGTCCACGCCTCGCAGCCCACAAGAGCGGCGTCCCGCCATCCTCGGTGCATGCGATGTTAGGATCAATATCATCTCTTTCCAATAGCAGCTTTACTACCTCCTGATCACCACGCACCGCAGCCCACCCGAGTGGCGTTTGGCCATGTTCTCGGTCCACAATGTTCGGATTGATATCCTTTCGCTGCAATAGCAATTTTACTACTCCTTCGTGAGTCCCTTTGGTAACCCAAATGATCAATGTTAGATCATGTTTGGTGTTTCTGGGGTTGGGATAGATCTCCTCGCGTTGCAATGGGAACATGACCGCCCCCGCGTGTCCACGCATCACAGCCCACATGAGCGGTGTTCGACCATTCTCAGTGCATGCGATGTTGGGATCGGTACCATCTCTTTCCAATAGCAGCTTTACTACCTCCTGGTCGCCATGCAGCGCAGCCCACCCCAGCGGCGTTTGGCCATGTTCTCGGTCCACAATGTTCGGATCGATATCCTCTCGCTGCAATAGCAATTTTACTACTCCCTCATGACTCTGGTCGGTAGCCCACATGAGTGGTGTTCGACCGCATCTGGTGTCTGCAGTGTTGGGATTGATATCCCCGCGTCGCAATAGCAACTTCACCACCCCCTGATGTCCACCCATCGTAGCCCACACGAGCGGCGTTCGACCATGCTCGGTGTCTGCAACGTTAGGATCAATATCATCTCTTTCCAATAGAAATCCCTGTACTCCCTGGTGCCCACACTCAGCCCCCCACCAGAATCGACCCCTGCCATATTTGGTGTCGGCACTGTTGGAATCCATATCCTCCCGTTCCAATAGCACCTCTACAACTCCCTCATGCCCACGATCAACAACCCACAGGAGTGGTGTTATTTCATATTTGGTGCCTGCAGTCATGGGATTGATATCTTCTCTTTCCAATAGCAACTTTACTACCCCCTCATGCCCATTCATAGCAGCCCACCCGAGTGGTGTTCGACCATGTTCGGTGTCCGCAATATTCGGATTGATATCCTCTCTTTGCAGTAGCAACTTCACTACCCCCTCATGTCCACCCATCGCGGCCCACACGAGTGGCGTTCGGCCATGTTCGGTGTCCGCAATGTTAGGATTGATATCTTCTCGCTCCAAGAGAAGCTTTACTACCCCGTCATGTCCACCTGTTGCAGCCCACGCGAGTGGTGTTGGGCCGTGTTTGGTGCCCGCCATGTCTGGATTGATATCCGCCCGTTTCGATAGCGACCTAATTATTTCAGCATGCCCGGCCCACTCAGCCCACCCGCACGGTGTCCAGCGAGATCCGGGGTCCAGGGTGTTGGGATCGATATCCTCTTGTCCCAATAGCCACTTTATCTTTCCCTCATTCCCGTGCTCTGCAGCCCATAAGCGTCCTGTGAAGGTCCATTTGGTGTTGCCAACGCTAGAATTGGTCTCCTCTCGTTCCATTGGCTGCTTTACCACTCTCCTTTGCCCGCTCTTTGCAGCCCACGAGAGTGGGATCAAGCCAGATTGGGTGTCCGCAAAGTTGAGGTTGATATCCGTCTGCTGTACTACCAAATCTGTGACTTCCCGATGTGCTCCTTCAGCAGCCACTCCAAGTGCTGTTCTGCCACAAGTCCCCCTTCGATCCATTGTATATCCAAAGTGTTGACCAAAGATAAATATGCTATAGCGGTATTGGGGTTTTTATGGAAGTCCGGGAGAAGAAAGGAGGGGTACCGCTCGAACTACTTAAATTACTACACAAGGATTTCCAGCCGAATGAATTTGATCTCGCTTCTTCTTTTCTCGGGTAGATCAAGTCGGTCTCAGAGCAATATTTACATCACCAGGTTAGCCCGGACAGAACACCATCCCTACAAGGGAAGCGATAATCAACTCCCAATCCATAAGAACGCCTACGATTCGCTATATCCGGCTACTAAAAATACCCCCGTAAATCGAGATATCAGCGTAAGATTTTAACAACAAGGTTCAGGCAGGGCGGATTCAGAGTTTGGATGCGGAGGCAGTGCAATCAATTGTATATAGAAAATATCAAAAGAACAATAAAGAGTGAAGTGGTTGACAACAGGGAAGACAGAGAATAAGGAAACTACAAATAGCAGAGACAAAGAGCGATAGTTAATAGAAAACAACAGCGGAGGATAATCCTCCTTTTATCTACGGAACTCCTTCCCCGTTCTCCCACCGACTCCTCGCCTACACACCGTTGACTCAGATATGAGCTCACGATGAGAGAACACAATTCTCTGCTCGTGGGGCTGGGTTTCTTTACCAGTTCCTATCAGGTTATCGCTCGTCCTCAGGTATTTTAGCCGATAAAATCAAGTTACCCTTGAGGAGATCTGTTCTCAAGTATAATTACTAAGCCAATAGGCGCCTTTCAGGCCTGGTAGGCTTAGGCCAACCCAATTCAGCCAATATTGGCCTAGGCCGTTTTTGGTAGCAGCCTGTCTTGGCCGGGCCTACAGCCACTAGGCCGGCCTATCAGCGGCCTGGCCTTTTGGGAACACTGCTTCAGGATGTGATCGTTCTCGGGTGATCACAATGAATACTGCCACCAGTGTTCTCAACGGTCCGGGGGCCCCGTAGGGCCAGGCGGGGGGACTGCCAAGAGCCCCGGATAGGACGGAACGGCGGGCCCCGGTCCGCACCCGTCCTTAAGCAGGACCGTGGGCCCTGCAATGTGAGACAAATTAGTATAGGGGATGATGGGGGACGGCAGGGGACTGCAGGGGAGAGTGCAGGACGGCCCGGGACCGCGGGGGACGGCAGGGGACGGTATATTGCTTTGTATACCGAGTTGTTATAGTTCTAAGTTACTGCTCACCGATCGCCGAAACTGCCCGGGCGATGATGTTATTGAAGCATCTGAGTGTCTGAAATCTTGGGCTGATAGTGGTATAGTCTACGGTTGTGTCAACTCTGATGTCAATAGGATGGAAAGTACGCTTAAAGCCCTGGAACTTTATTCCCTGGGTCTTCGTTTTGTTGTTATGAGATCCCGAGACAAGAAGGACGGGCGGAGTCAATGAAGAAGGACAAAGAAGTCAGGGAGGAGAACTGTGTCTATTCTGCGGATTCGTATCTAGCGAGCTTGCCCTTTTACTCTATGGCTAGACAGAGGGTTTATATACAAAATACAGAGACCATTCCTCTTCTCAGAAGGCAGGAACCCAACACGAGATGCAATCAGAATAAGTGACTTCCGGTTCCCTTTGCGCTCAGCATCCCGATCCTTGTCCGTTCTTCCTTCCGTCCCACTCCGGCCATATATCCGAATCGCCGATACTATATACTAGCCAGATACACTGGTTCTCGTTCTCGCTCCTCTGACTGTGTGGTTGCTAATGACTGACAAAAGAACGAATAGCTAACAACTTGAGTAAAATAGAAAAGGAACAAAGAAAAAAAATATAGTTGGGCGCGCAGTGATCGCCGGTGATATTCAACACGTTTATCGTCTGAAATCGCTTTCTATATTTATTTTTGTTACTCTATCAATCATTTTTCAACCCCTGTTTTGGTTGTGAACATCACAGGCTATATTTCCATGTATTCAAAAGTACCATTCAACGATATTAAGTACTAGTTCGCACTCATTGGTTTCTACTTGCAATTTAATTAGAGGAGGAAGATTCTATAATCACTTGATTTCTTCATATACAAAACTCTCAGGGAATTTATATATATATCCAACAGTTTCTAGCCCCATGAAACATTTCCAAGCATGAAACATTTCCCGCCGGGGACGGCCGGGCAATGGTCCTTGGCCGTGGGGCGCGGGGCAAGTTTGGAAAAAGACCGGACGGGACCGCTGAACGCCGTCCACCGCCGTCCACGTCCAGGACGGGCGGACTGCCCCGTTAAGAACACTGACTGCCACCGTGGTACTGGAGTTCTCCCCGGAGATCTACAGTAAACCAGCGCCAATGATATATTCGACTGGGTCACTGAGAACAAGTCAGATACTTATCTGGAGAAGAGAAGTGAGTGGATTAGGCTTGGGACACTGGCAGCTGAGACTTTGGATGAGATGTTGGTGGATCAATTCTTGGCCCCTTAGCCAGCGTAAACATGCCCTACTAGCTGGTTGGGCTTTTCTAGTTTTGCTGTTTGACCTTGCTACATATCTCTGTCTATGCGGATTTCGCTCGGTGTCTGTCTGTCTATTTATTTGTTTTTGAGACTTATGTGCTAGTTTTTTCCCTTCCCCCCCAAACCCCCTTTGTTCTGCTTTCTTGTTATTTAGGGTTTTATGTTCAAGTAATAGGTTCATCTGAACAAAATGAAACATGTGTAATGTGGAAACAGGGGGGGGTGCTCTTCAAGTCAGTGGAGGGAATTATGAGATTTGTGCTGTATTTCAAATCGATAGGTGAGGTGAAATGGGAAGGAACAGATTTGACGAGGCAACACGGAAAGAGCAAAAAGGAAGAAAAGAGAACTTAGAGATTATGCACCGCATTGTGCCAGAGGACTCCATAAGTTAATTACCATTCATGCTCAGGTAAAGGTTTCCGTTCGCTTATCAAAGCTGGACCAGTCGCATTTTTGTTCACACTTACTTTGCATCACTATATTGCAATTTCTTATTGGATAGCAGGATGGGAGGGGATGGTGAGGAAGGACATGTGAGCAGCGTTCCCAACCGTCCGGGGGGGTTGCCAAGAGCCCCGGACGGGACGGGATGGCTATCTATATTTCGTCCGAGGTAGGAGCAGGACGCCGAGCCCTACAGAGTGAGACATCTTAGCTCAGAGAAGGGGGGTGGATGGCGGGGGACGGCTGAGGACCGCCGGGAATCGTGAGAGACGGCAGGGGACTGCTGAGGCTGCCCGAGGACGGCACGAGTGATGTCTCATGAAGTGAGGGGCATCCATCCGGAGGTGTATGATCTCAACTTGGCTAGTACAGGAGGTCCAAACGCTAGGACTATAGTCCCCTATAGTCCGTCCGGTCCTCACCTTCCCGGGAGTAGTCCGTCCTAGCACACCGAAAAAGAGGGACTATGGGCCATCGTCCGTCCCGTCCTCATCGAAGACTGACTGACCAGTTGGGAACACTGCATGTGAGAGGAAGAAAATACAAGTTAAGCATTAAGGAGGGATTAATGGTGATGGAAAGATTCACTAGTCCGAGGAGGGCACCGGTAGGTGAGGGAACATTCTTTGATGAAAAGAGGATGATTATAGACTGATAGCAAGTGGTGAGGGTGTTGGAAACCATGCTGCTCGCCATACTCTCAGGATACTTCCTTTGTCTTTAGATAGCTTCCGGGGACGCGCTTTGCCTTCGGGCATGAGGAGGCTTCGGACTCGGGCATGAGGAGGCTTCGGGTTCGGGCGTGTGTTTGTACGGTCGGGGAAAGCATTTCCTAAGTAGGAATGTCGCGATCGGACAGGAGGCGGAAAATCTGTAAGGAAGGCCGGAAAAGAAGGAAGGTGGGTGTGAGAAGGTTTAACACCCGGAAAATGGGTATGAGGATGTATGAACAACGGTGTTTGTTCATACATGAGAGTTGGGACAAAGAGCGGTGGTTGTATGCAGTGATGTTTGTATCTGCATTTTGTTAGCATGAGATTTCGGAAAAGTTGGGAAAGGAGGAGACAGGGGCACATCCTTTCCTGATAGGAAAGGATGATATATACTTATCCTTTTGTCCTTAGTTAGATGGTTGTTGTTGAGTGTCGTGGATGCGAGAGACTGTTGTTGTTGTTAGTGAAGAGATTTTTCCCCCTTTCCTGTGTGCGATCGTTTAGGTGTGAGTTCCTTGGCATTTCGTCTTCGCCATTTCGTTTCGATCGCCGTTTCGTTCCGTTGTCGCCATACTGTCGTCGCCGTCGATCCTAGTTTAATAGGTTATGAGCCCGGCTTGACGCTATCCTCCGATACGATTGACGATACGTTTGGGGTTGTCGGTGCGCCATCAGAAACGAAGTTGACGATCCTTTCGACGCTACCCTCCACGATCCTAAATAGGAAAACACCGTTACACAACCCCCTCTTTTCCCTCACCGTCGCAATGTCTTTGAAGACCGGTCAGGAAGTGAATATCCTCGCTTCGCTCGTTATTAAGTCCTTATCGAAGGCCTTGAATTATCGTCAATGGACACTCGCCGTCGTAGACATTCTCGCCGAGAAGGGGTATTGGCCCATTGTCTCCGGTAAAACCGAGTGCCCCGGTGAGACCGGTGAGGCAAAGACTCTGTGGGAGAAGAAAGCTATTAAGGCCCGAGGTATGATGGGCAGGCTTCTAGATAGTGCCCACCGTGAGCTGTATGCCGAGGATCGCGACCCTAAGCTATTGTGGTCGAAGTTGGAAAAGCGGTATGCCGGAAAGGACCAGGCTAGGATCTGGTTCCTGCGCGAGGAGTTGTCCAAGGTAGAGTATCGCGATGATAACCTTGTTGACTATATCTCCAGCCTCGAGAAACTGTTCCATCAGTTAGCTGCCGCCGGTGAAGTCCAATCTGAGAAGGATAAAAAATACCTTCTACTCTCGAAGCTACCCCAATCCTACCACCCCTTCCGTACCTCCATCTGCAATAATGCCGATTATGATGAGACTAAGTACGAGGCCATATGCGACCGGTTGGAACTAGAACATCAACAGTTGATGAAGGGTACCACCGGAGAAGATCCTGAGACCACAAATACTTTTTATACCGGTAAAAATGCAAGAGGTGGATCTAGTCGCCGAGGAGGGTCTGAGAAAGGCCCAGGGGGCAAGGAAGAGCGTGTTGGGAAAGATAGTTGTTTCTTTTGTAAGGAGAAGGGTCACTGGGCTAATAAATGTCTGTTGAAGCAACAGGCTAAAAGAAGACCCGGTGTAACAAACCAGCTTTCCGTGAAGGTGTTCATAACGGGAAACGACTATCTTACTATCATAGGCTATCGACATAGCCTACGTAGTTTGCTTCGTCTATCGTTATAGACTAACATCTTGCGTTCGTAGTAGGTATAGTGATTGTAGGAAGTCTTATCGTATAGGAATAGAGTTGTCGCATACAAGCGAGGTAGTATGGAGATAAGGGCATTAGGTATGTCGAACATATTGCACCTAGGGAAGGTCACTGTCAATGGGCTTGGCCCGTGCCCCAGTATTTGAGTGGTGTATTACTTAGATGGTTGCGTGAAGAGCTCTAACTACTGTGACTTTTTTTTTTTTTTTTTTTAATCTCGATTATTAATTGTTTCTATCGGGGCAAACGCACACCTGTGCTCATCCCACTGTCCTAGGTACAACGGACTTTCTGCCAAGCGTGGGCCACGTAGTCCAAAACCTCCAA